>Ga0079224_100008870_pt1 | contig 13658 bp, 11 predicted proteins | sample Stecom2015_FD_80414 | JGI IMG/M metagenome (GOLD analysis project Ga0079224, IMG submission 80414) | Agricultural soil microbial communities from Utah to study Nitrogen management - Steer compost 2015 | ecosystem: Environmental > Terrestrial > Soil > Agricultural land | place: USA: Utah... | reverse complement strand
TTTCTTTTTTAGATTCAGGTTCTTTCACAGGAGGAATCTCAACTACTATTTTCTCTACTCCTGTTTCAGTTGCTTTTTTGGTAGCTAGAGCAAGTAAATTGCGACCTTTTGGCTTTTCTTCTGTTTGTTTAACGTCGTCAACAGTTTTTTCATCTTGCTTTTTAGGTTCTTCTACCTCAAACAAATTTGGTTGTACAGCATTGTCCTCTGCCTTTGTCTCAACCTTTTTTCTTGGTCGTTTAGAAGTTCTATCGCTTTTTACTTCATCCTGATTGGATTCCTGCTCTACCGAATTTCCTCCGATAATTTTTTCGATAATTTCTGATTTTTTCAAACCGTCCGTAGGAATTCCTAATGTCTTAGCGATTTCTTTTAAGTCTGAAAGTTTTTTACTTTCCAACGTTTTTTTATCCATATAAATTGATAAAGTGGGTATAAAATTTTTATTTCAATAAAATATTAAGGAAATGATTTAAAAAGCGAAAAGGGTTTTGTCTATGCTTTTAGGTAGTGCAATATTACATATATTTTTTTTTATACAAGCTAAACTCAGCAAAAAAGTATTCTATAAAAACAAAAAAGTGAACCCATTGCTAGATTCACTTTCTCTAAAAGTTAGTTATACGATTACCAAATAATTGCAACTTTATCTTTTGGATTACGCATCTTATCTCCTTCTTTTACATTAAATGCCTCGAAGAATTCAGGACAGTTTTTCAAAGGTCCATTGATACGATACATTCCTGGTGAATGTGGATCCGTAGCCAAACGTTTTTTCAATTCTGCTTCTGTATAGTTGATTCTCCATAATTGCGCATATGAAATAAAGAAACGTTGTGCCGGAGTATATCCTTCTCTCACCTCTCCTTTTTTATACTCATCTGTTAACTTATATGCATAAAATGCCATTGTTAGTCCTCCTAAATCAGCAATATTTTCACCCATTGTCAAATCTGGATTCACACAATGACCTTCAAAAGGACAAAAATTTGCGAATGTTTCACCAAAAATTTGTGTTCTTTCTTCAAACGCTTTTCTATCTGCTTCAGTCCACCAGTTCTTGAAACTTCCATCAGCTGCAAACTTAGATCCCATGTCATCAAATCCGTGTGTAAACTCATGACCGATTACCATTCCGATACGACCATAATTTACAGCATCTTCAGCATCATTGTCAAAAAATGGAGGTTGCATGATACCAGCAGGGAAAGCAATTTCATTCAACAATGGATGATAGTATGCATTCACCATGTGTGCCGGCATGTGCCACTCATCTTTGTCTACTTTTTCATGTAATTTCTTCAAATTTTTAGTGTAATCATACTTCGCAACTTCTTTGATGTTGCCAACATAATTATCAGCTTTGAAATTCAACGAGCTGAAATCTTCCCATTTACTCGGGAATCCTAATTTTCTTCCAAATGCTCCCAATTTACCAACAGCTTCTTTCTTTGTTTCCGCTGACATCCATGAAAGATTCTCAATACGTTCTTAGTAAACAGTCTTTAAATTGTCAACCATTTCATTTACGCGATCTTGTGCTTCTTTAGAAAAATGTTTTTCAACAAATGCTTTTCCTAATAACTCTCCAAAGCTATTACGAGTAATATTTTCAATAGCACGCTCATTGATTGGCTTCATTTCTTTTTTTCCACTCAATGTTTTTCCGTGAAAATCAAAATCTAAATCAACAAAATCTTGACCAAGCGCATCCATGTAATGATGCAATGTGTGCCATTTCAAGTAGTCTTTAAGCGCATCAATAGATTCTTCTTTGATTACTTTATTGATTTGTTCAATGAATTTAGGGTTATCAACAATCAATGTATCAAATGACAATGAGCCGATGTTTTTCAGATATACGTTAAAATCCAATGTTGTCATTTTTGTAGCCAAATCCTTCTTCGCAAACTTGTTATAAACCAACTCAGGAATACGTTGCTCAGCTGGTCCTAACATTGCTGCTGCCAATTTATCTTCAATACGGTAGATGTTTGCTACTTCGTTTTTAGTTGAAATCAAATTAGCTTTTTTAAAAGCATCCTCGATAAATTGCTTATATGCCTTGCGAATTTCTTCTTTTGTAGCATCTTTATAATAATCACGATTTGGTAATCCAATTCCTGCTTGACTGAAATATGAAATGTGTTCATCTACATTTTTCATATCTTGAGCAACACCAAATCCAAAGAAAACAGAAATACCTTGTTTGTGTAACTCAGAAACGATTGCTACCAATTCTTCTTTGTTATTCACTTTATTAATTGCATCAAACTCAGCTCGAATAGAACTCAACCCTTTTTTGTTTCTAGCATCCATATTGATGAATGATGCATAATAATCTCCTAAAAGTTGTTCCTTCGTTCCTTTCCTTGCATTAGCAGATTTGAATTCCTCTAAAATGACAGTTAGTTTTTTGTTGTTTTCTTTTTCCAACTCATTGAAACTTCCCCATCTTGACTCCGATGCTGGAACAGGGTTATTTTTTAGCCAGTTTTCATTTGCAAACATGAAGAAATCTTCTGTAGGCTTAACTGTTTTGCTCAAATAAGCAACATCAATTGTCTTCAATTCCTTCACTTGTTTGTTGGCTGAATTACACGAGACCAACGTCAGTGCTCCAGCTAAAAAATAAAAATAAACTCTTTTCATATTTTTAAGTTTAGTAATTAACCTATTTATAACAGTGAGCTATACAGCTCATTTATCCTTATTTTAAATGTATCCAAAGAATACTCTTCCGACTTCCTTCTGATATGATGCGCATCATATTTCCCATAGTTTTGCATCACTTGCAACATTGCCCGATGTACGTCATCTGGAGTTCCATCTGTCAATTCTACCAAATCACTTGAACAATCTTTTGCTATTCCCACAGGAGTAGATATAACTGGTAAGCCACTTGCCCATGCTTCAGCTACAACAATTGAAAACGTTTCGTAATAACTATTTAACACAAAACAATTCGCTCGTTCATAAAACTTGACCAGTTCATCATGTGAAGTTGCGCCGTGTATTTCAACAAATTTATCAATTCCGCGTTCAGAAACTAGACTTTTTACACCAGCGGTATTTCCATCAGATACAATAGTCAATTTAATAGTTGAATGGTTATTGAGCAGTTTTTCAAATGCCAAAACAATCGGAATAGGATTTTTGATATTATCTAGCGTTGAAATATGTAAAAATTCAAAATCAACAATACTTTTTGAATGAATTGTAAACTTGGACAAATCTACTGGATTTGGAATCATGTGCGGATTTGCAGTTGTACGCTTATTAATATCAAGTGCCAATAAAGAAGAAACAGCAATTACTGAATCAACCTCTTTGTAGGTCTTCCAAATTTCGTACTTCACACGAGGATTCCACGCATAATCATCTCGGAAATAACTCCCATGTTCAGTCAACACCAACGGTGCTCCTAATCTTCTTTTAGCCTCTCGAAACTGCCAACCGTTTCCCAACGACACGTGCCCGTGAATCAAATCAACAGGTTTTATTTTTCGAATTGCATTATAAAACGCTTTTCGTTTTGACAAATAATTTAATATCGGATTGGAAAATTGTTCGAATGGAACCAATTGATCCCACTTGTAAATTGGAGCAATTTTTGATTTTGAAGGAATCAATTTGATAAAAGTAACATCATACATATCATCCAAAGCGCTAGCTTGATAATCAACAAAATTGCCCAGAAGAGGATTATCTTCCTGGACATGCCATGACGACAAAAACAAGATATGCTTTTTTTCATCCTTCATATAAACAAAAATAGGCAAAGTTCACTTTGCCTATCAAAACAATCTAAAATAAAATAGAAGTTTATCTTATACAAGAAGCATTTTATTCACTAATTGGCTCAACTTCTTTTCGCTCCTCTGCCTTTAAACTCTCTATTTTCAATGCATTTGACTGTTGCTGCTTCCTTAACAACTTTGTATCATCTTCAAGTGATGCAGGTTTCAGCTCACCTTTCTTTTCTGTTTGCTGCTCTGCCTTTTTCGGTTCCCGAATTTGATGATCTTGCGCACAAAGAACTTGTGTCATTAAAAGCACCACTGCAAATAAACCTATATTTCGTACTTTCATAATTCTTTTTGTTTAAATCAACTAAATATAAGCAATTTAAATGCCAAATTTTATTTCTTTGTAAAATAAAATCCTAAATCATGAAAGCAACCAATTTTTTAAACACGCATCTGATAGCAATCAAAACGACTATCGAGATTCTAAAAAATGGGAAAATCTGGCTGTATTTCATCCCTAGTTTACTCGTTTGTCTATTCTTTCTTCTACTTCGAAGTATATTTCATTTGGGAGAAACATCAGAGCAATTGTTAAATGACTCAACTTCGTGGTATCAATTTTTATTTGGAAAGATTGGAGCACTTTTAGATTTCTTCATTACCCAACTATATATTTTCATTGTAATCACTATTCTATCTCCTGTCAACACCATGCTCTCTGAAAAAGTTGATACATTGCTTACAGGAAACAAGTTTACATTTAGCTTACTCAGGCTATTCAACGATTTCGTTCGTATGATTTTCATTGTCATTATCGCATTGACAATTGAATTCTCTATACTAATTGCTTGGTGGTTGTTTGCTTTTATCTTTGGATTAACTGGTACACTTTTTTATGAAATAATTACGCTTTTCATTGGAGCTTTCTTCTTTGGCTTTACTTTTTATGATCACAGTCTGGAAAGATACCAAGTAGGAATCTTCCAAAGTATTGGATTTGCTTTCACTAAAATTCCTCTTGTATTAACTACTGGTATTATTTTTAAAACATTGTATTATTTTCCTTATTTTTGGGACGTTCCATATTTGGGGATTATGTTAGCTCCAATTTTCACAACTATTATTGCAACAGTTGTGTACTTGTACGACAGAAAAATCTTACCAAAAAAAAACGATTACTCATCAATAGATAATTAACAAAATGAGCCAATTATTTGACGTTTTTCCAAAGCCAACCTATGAACAATGGGTCGAAAAGCTAAAAAAAGATCTAAAAAACGAACCTGAAACATTAATCCAAAGAAATGATGCTATTGAAGAACTTAACTTCAATTCATACCAACATGTAGATTCAGGTAAAACAACACCAGTTAAAGCTTTGCTAAACAAATACGTTAGTCAAACTTACAAAGCAAATAACGATTGGGATAACATTGCAAACATTATTGTAACAGACGAGCAAACAGCAAATTCTGAAGCATTAACTGCTCTGAATTTAGGTGCTACTGCATTGCGTTTTGAAATAAAAAAATCAGTAATTAACTGGAATCGTTTATTGGAAGGAATTCAACTTCCGTATATTCACACAACAATCAAGATTTCTCAGGCAAATCAGATAGCAGAGGTTAGAACAATACTAGATGAAGCTTCAAAAGCAAGTGTATTCTTCGAATTAGATATTGTAACGAACAACTTTAAAGTTGATGCTACTACAATTCAACTTCTAAAAGATACTCAGTTTCCAGCTTTGATAGCGAATGGATATAACATTCAACAAGCTGGTGCAACAACATGGCAAGAAATCGCTTTTTCATTAAGTGTAGCTCACGAAGCGTTTGTACAATTACTTGAAAACGGTTTGACTGTTGATCAAGCTGCTGCAACGATTCATTTTAATATTGGCGTTGGTGCAAATTACTTCTATGAAATTGCAAAAGTTAGAGCACTTCGTATTTTATGGGCAAGAATCATCGAAGAATATCAACCTGAACATGCTTGTAGTTACAACACAAAAATTACAGGAATTGTTGGTTTCGTCAATAAATCATTGAAAGATCCACATACTAACTTGTTGCGTCAAACAACAGAAACAATGAGTTTAGCAATTGCAGGAGTTGACGGAATTTGTGTTCAACCATACGATTGTAACTCTGAAAAAGGAGCTTCGAAATTGACAAAACGTATGGCCATTAACATTTCAACCATACTAAAAGAGGAAAGCTTTTTAGATAAAGTCCAAGAACCATTAGCAGGAAGTTATGCTGTTGAATACTTAACTCAATCAATCGCAGATAAAGCATGGGAATTATTCCAACATTTGGATGAGCAAGGTGGAATTGCATCAAATAAAGCACAGCAATTTTTACGAGAACAAATCGCAGCTAAAGCAAATCTTCGAAAAAAGAGAGTTCAAGAAAAGGCAGATGCTTTAATCGGAATCAACATCTTCCCTAACCCTCAGACAGAGACGAATACGTGGTCATCATTTGATGATTACTTTGAACTTTCACAACTAATTTTAGAACAGTCAATATAACAGCATCATGGAAAGAAAAAGTTTCAAAAATTTAGACTGGAAATCGACTAATCTCGAAAAAAATAATGAAGTTGCTCAAACAGTTTTTACAACTGCAGAAAATATTGAATTAAAGCAATTTTATACAGCCGAAGATATTCAGCAAACAGAACACATCGGTTATGTTTCTGGAATTGCTCCATTTTTAAGAGGACCATACTCTTCCATGTATGCAATTAAGCCATGGACAATCAGACAATACGCTGGTTTCTCTACTGCAGAGGAATCAAATGCATTTTATAGACGTAATTTAGCTGCAGGTCAAAAAGGACTTTCGGTTGCGTTCGATTTAGCAACGCATAGAGGTTACGACTCAGATCATCCTCGAGTTTTTGGTGATGTCGGAAAAGCTGGAGTTGCAATCGACTCTATTTTGGATATGAAAGTACTTTTCGACCAAATTCCTTTGGATGAAATGTCTGTATCCATGACGATGAACGGAGCTGTAATTCCAATCATGGCTTTCTATATTGTTGCAGCGGAAGAACAAGGTGTAAAACAAGAACAACTTTCAGGTACAATTCAAAATGATATTTTGAAGGAATTCATGGTTAGAAATACATACATCTACCCACCAGATCCTTCGATGAAAATCATCGCAGATATTTTTGAATATACATCTAAACACATGCCACGCTTCAACTCGATTTCAATTTCGGGTTACCACATGCAAGAAGCAGGAGCAACAGCTGCTATTGAATTAGCATACACGCTAGCTGATGGATTAGAATATTTGAGAGCAGGAATCAAAGCAGGAATCAACATCGATGATTTTGCACCACGCTTAAGTTTCTTCTGGGCAATCGGGATGAATCACAACATGGAAATTGCAAAAATGCGAGCTGCTCGTATGTTATGGGCTAAGTTGGTTAAAGAATTTAACCCAAAAAGCGAGAAATCTTTAGCATTGAGAACACACTGTCAGACATCTGGTTGGAGTTTGACTGAGCAAGACCCGTTCAACAACGTTGCAAGAACATGTATCGAAGCACTGGGAGCAGCACTTGGAGGAACACAATCGCTACACACAAATGCACTCGATGAAGCCATTGCACTTCCGACAGATTTTTCTGCTAGAATTGCGCGAAATACACAAATCTACATCCAAAAAGAAACAGGTATTACAGACTTTATCGATCCAACAGGAGGAAGTTATTACATCGAAAAGTTAACAGAAGAATTGATTGATGAAGCATGGAAACTCATTCAAGAAATTGAAGAATTAGGAGGAATGGCCAAAGCAATCGAGACGGGGCTACCAAAAATGCGTATCGAAGAAGCTGCTGCAAGAAAACAAGCGAGAATTGACTCTGGTAAGGACATCATCGTCGGAGTAAACCGCTACGAAGTTTTGGACAACGAGCCTTTGGAAATTTTGGAAGTTGACAACACCGCTGTTAGAAATGCACAAATTGCACGTTTAACAAAATTAAGAACGGAAAGAAATCAACAAAAAGTTGAAGAGGCTTTAGCAAAATTAAGCAATGCAGCTGCAACAGGAAAAGGAAACTTACTCGAATTAGCAATCGAATGTGCAAGAGAGCGTGCTTCACTTGGAGAAATTTCTGACGCAATGGAGAAATCGTTCGGAAGATTCAAAGCTAAAATTCGTTCAATTAGTGGAATTTATTCATCAGAAGCAATGCAAGATAAAGACTTTGAAATAGCGCGTGAATTGGTTGAGAAATTCACCAAATTAGAAGGTAGAAGACCACGTATCATGATTGCTAAAATGGGACAAGACGGTCACGACAGAGGAGCTAAAGTTGTCGCAACAGCTTATGCCGACATCGGTTTTGATGTGGACATGGGACCTTTGTTCCAAACTCCTGAAGAAGCTGCAAAACAAGCAATTGAAAATGACGTGCACATTCTTGGAGTTTCTTCACTAGCTGCAGGACATAAAACATTGGTTCCACAAGTAATTGAAGAACTAAAACGACAAGGTCGCGAAGATATCATGGTAATTGCCGGAGGAGTTATTCCTCCCGGAGATTATGAGTTCTTGAAGAATGCTGGTGTATTTGGAATTTATGGCCCTGGCACAAAAATTTCCAAAGCGGCACAAGAGATCTTGAATTTGTTAATTGCAAGTGTTTCAGAGTAAAAATGCATATTTTTTGCTTATTACAGCATTTTTTATTACATTCGGCATGATTCTTGAAAACTGATAATTATTACTAAAAGTTAAAACTCAAAAACGATGAAAAATATTCTAACTTCCATTTTTGCCTTTTTAGCGTTGAATATGGCTATTGGACAAAAAGAGTATGATGAATTGCGTATCTTGTATGCAGACGGTAACTATGTCAAACTAGTTAAAGCAGCAGAAAAGTTAACGCTAGACGATAAAACTAAGAAAGATCCTTATCCTTATCTTTGGTTATCAAAAGGTTTGTATAAAATTCACATCAGTGGAAACAGCGATGCCATGTTCAAAAACGCTTACAAGGAATCACTAAATGCTTTGGGGAAATTCTTGAAATTTGATAGAAGCGGAAATTTACAAAAAGATACTGATATCAGCGAATATATTGACATGGTTCAAGGATCATTGGTTGAACAAATCGAAAATGATTTGTCATCTAACAACTTTAGAAAAGCATTTAGCTGGGTGAATACATACAAAAAAGTAACAAACAATCCATTGGGGCAAATGTATTTGGAAGGAGCTTGTAAGTTTAGAAATGATGATAAAAGTTCAGCTTTATCATTGTGGAAAACTGCTGACGACAAATTAAAATCGATAACTAGCCTTGATGAGTGGACAACAGCCGATAAAGAAATGTTGAAACATGGGGCTATTCAAACCGCAGAATGTTATGTAGCAATCAAGAAACTAGATAACGCTAAGTCAATTTTAAACAAAGTTGCTCAGTGGTTTGAAGAAGATGAAGCATTTAAAGAAGTGTACGATAAAATCGTTAACTGATTATCGTTTTTAAGATAAAATTTGGAAGTCCCCTCAAGTTTCACTTGGGGGGACTTTGTTTTATGTTAATAGCATTCATTTTCGTTAATTAAATGTTGATAAGTCTATCAAATCCACCATGTTTTTAATGGTTTTTCCTATATAAATTTTGTATTTTTGCACACTAACAAAAAATTTACATCAGGTCAAATTATAAGGCAATGAGTGAAGACTTAAATAAACATGAATATTCTGCGGATAACATTCAAATTCTTGAAGGATTAGAAGCAGTTCGTAAAAGACCCGCAATGTACATTGGGGATGTTGGCAACAAAGGATTACACCACCTTGTGTACGAAGTTGTTGACAACTCTATTGATGAGGCTTTAGCAGGATATTGTGATACAATTGATGTATCAATCAATGAAGACAATTCAATCACGGTAAAAGATAACGGTCGTGGTATCCCCACGGCTATGCACCCGAAAGAAAAGCGTTCAGCACTAGAAGTTGTTATGACAGTTTTACATGCTGGGGGTAAATTCGACAAAGATACATACAAGGTTTCTGGAGGTTTACACGGGGTTGGAGTATCGTGTGTGAATGCATTATCTACTTTATTGCGTGCAGAAGTACACCGTGAAGGAAAAATCTTTGAGCAAGAGTATTCAATCGGTAAACCAAAATTCCCAGTACGTGAAATTGGTACAACAGATAAAACTGGTACTATTGTAACATTCAAACCGGATGCATCAATCTTCGAAGATACTGTTTACAATTATGATACTTTAGCTGCGAGAATGCGTGAATTAGCGTTCTTGAACAAAGGAATCACAATCACGTTAACTGATTTCAGAGAAAAAGACGAAAACGGAAATTATCCATCTACAAAATTCTATTCAGAAGGTGGATTGAGAGAATTTGCTCAATATTTGGATCGCAACCGTGAACCATTGATGCAAGACGTAATCTATTTTGAAGGTGAAAAAGATGGTATTCCTGTTGAAGTTGCAATGACTTACAACACATCGTATACTGAAAACATTCAGGCTTACGTAAACAATATCAATACACACGAAGGAGGTACTCACCTTTCTGGTTTCAGAAGAGGTTTGACTAATACCTTGAAAAAATATGCTACTGACTCGGGAATGTTAGCCAAAGAAAAGGTTGAAATTGAAGGTGACGACTTCCGTGAAGGGTTAACAGCTGTAGTTTCTGTAAAAGTTGCTGAACCACAATTTGAGGGACAAACAAAAACAAAATTAGGAAACAGAGAAGTTACTGCTCCAGTATCTCAAGCTGTTTCTGAAATGCTCGCTAATTACTTAGAAGAACACCCTAACGAGGCAAAACAAATTGTTTACAAAGTTATCTTAGCAGCAAAAGCACGTCAAGCAGCTCGTAAAGCTCGGGAGATGGTGCAACGTAAAAATGTTATGTCAGGTTCAGGATTACCTGGAAAACTAGCTGACTGTGCTTCGAAAGATCCTGCAATTTCAGAATTGTTCCTTGTCGAGGGAGATTCAGCGGGTGGAACAGCAAAACAAGGACGTGATAGACATTTCCAAGCAATCATGCCTTTGAGAGGAAAGATCTTGAACGTAGAAAAAGCAATGCAATATAAAATCTTCGAAAACGAAGAGATAAAAAATATTTACACTGCTCTTGGAGTAAGAATCGGTACTGAAGAAGATTCAAAAGCTTTGAACTTAGAGAAACTTCGCTACCACAAGTTGATTATTATGTGTGACGCCGACGTTGACGGTTCTCACATCGAAACATTGATTTTGACTTTCTTGTTTAGATATATGAAAGAATTAATCGAGAAAGGATATGTCTACATCGCTACTCCTCCTCTTTACCAAGTGAAGAAAGGAACAAAAGCACAATACGCTTGGACTGACGATCAACGTGATTTGTTAATCCAACAAATGAAAGGTGCTGGTTCTGAATCTTCTGTTAGCGTACAACGTTACAAAGGTCTTGGAGAGATGAACGCGGAACAGTTATGGGAAACAACAATGAACCCAGAAGGAAGAACATTGAGACAAGTTACAATTGAAAACGCTGCTGAAGCGGATCAAATCTTCTCAATGCTAATGGGAGACGATGTACCACCAAGAAGAGAGTTCATCGAAAGAAATGCAAAATACGCGAAAATTGATGCTTAACAATGAAGCTCTAAAAAATAGTAACAAACTCCTCAAGTATCTTGAGGAGTTTGTTGTTTTATACAATTATGCTATTCTTCTCCCGAATTTTTCAAAACCATTAACATGGAGTAAGCTCCTTGTGTCACAATCTTTGATTGGATATATTCTCCAAAATTAAGAATCTGAACAAACCCGTTTTCTCTGTTTCCAACTTCAACTTGAACTAATTGATATTGTCTAACTCCTCGTTCAACAAAAACATATTGTTTGTTATCATATCGCACAACAGCTCCCTCTGGCAATACCAACACATCATTTTTGACCACTTCAACCTCAGCATTCATAAAACTTCCAGGATACAATCCTGCTGTTGATTTCAATCTACAAATGGCTTCAGTTGAACGTTCTCTTGTCAAATTTGGATTAATAAAATCAATCACCCCTTCGTATTTATCTTCTACTTTTTCATTCGTATATGCAATTACCGGTTGACCAACTTGCAACAAATGAAAATCCTTTTCAAAAATTGTCACTGAAAGATACATATTCTTCGGATCAATAATCTCCACCAAAACATCTGTTGGATGGACATACTTTCCAACATTTGCATTCACTTCAGAAATAAAACCACTAATCGGAGCAACAATATTCACCGTTTTAGAAATGTTATTTACTGATAATTTATAGGGATTCACACCAATTAGTTGCAACTTTTCTTCCAATGATTTCACTAAAATTTGCTGTGTCAAATAGGCAGCCTTGGTCTGTTCAAATACCTTATCACTGCTTGCCTTACTCGCATTCAACTCACTTTGTCGGTTGTATTCACTTTCAAGAACTGTAAACTGTGCTTTGGCTGTTAGATAATCTTGTTGTAATTGAACAAACTGCGGATCTTCTACAAGAGCAATCACCTCTCCTTTTTGTACTGGCTTACCCGGAACCACTTTAATAGACTTTAAGTATGCTCCAAGTGGAACAGATACACTCACCACATTTTCTGGTCCTGCAACAATTTTACCGAAGACTTTTAACTTGCTCTTAATTGATTTTGTCTCTGCGAGTCCTGTTTGTACAGCAGTATTCTTGAATTGTGCTTCTGTCAACTCAACAAGAACTTCATTGCCTTCTTCCGATGCATCATTTTCCTCTGATTTCGACGAACAAGAAGTCGTCAAAACTACAGTTATTAAACTGAAAATTAAATATTTCATACTCACTTATTGCTTAAATAATAATTTAACTCAACCACACTAATCGATTGATTTTTAATGATGTCAAAATAATCTAATTGAACTTGAATTGCTTGATTTGTCAACAAAGTCCACTCCAAGTAATCAATGTCGCCATTTTGAAATTGTGCTGATGCCAATTCCATCATTTGGACTGAATTTGGTACACTCACCGATTGGTAATAATCAATCAACTGTTGGTTGTTTTGGATTTGAGAAACTAATTTCGAAACGTGTTGTTTAATCAATTGCACCCCAATTTCTTTTTCATTTTCGGCGATCAACTCCTTCGTCTTAGCCGCCTGAATGCGTGATTTTTGAGCAGTTGAAAACAGCGGGATTCCTACACCAAAATTCAACGAGTGAAATTTAAGATTGCTCCCATACTCTAAATTATCTGCCCCCACACCTCTCATACTCATGACATTGTAACCAATTTCTAAATCAGGTAATAATTTGGATTTTTCATATTGAGTCAATGATTTTGAAACTGCCAAGTTTTGTATCAACAGTTGAATTTCCGGATGCTGAGCTAGCAAGCTCGTATCTATCGAACTTATCGAAACATGCTGGTCACTCATCACCGAATAATTTGATTCAGTATTGAGCAATAAATTGAATTCCAAATTTGCGATTACACGATCTTGATTCAACTGATTGATTTGTTGTAACAATTGCATGTAATTGTTTTCAATCACAGCCAATTCCAACTTGTTATTCAATCCTTTTTCAAATCGAAGTTTTGACTTATCGATGAAAATCTGATAAATGCTATCTAAATTTTTCAATAATATATTTTTTTGTTCCAATTGCTCCAACTGAAAATAAAGTGAACTAACTTGTTTACGCAAATCAGCTTCTTTCAAATTTGTTTGCAAAACACGCATTTTCCACTCCTCATTCAGATAGTTTTTCTGTCTCGCATACACCGTTGGGAAATTAAACCCTTGTGTAACTCCCAACGATAAATCTGAATAGCGACTATTAATTTGACCGTATTGTCCACCAACTGTTGTCATCGGAATGGTAGCCGAG
>Ga0079224_100008869_pt1 | contig 13658 bp, 12 predicted proteins | sample Stecom2015_FD_80414 | JGI IMG/M metagenome (GOLD analysis project Ga0079224, IMG submission 80414) | Agricultural soil microbial communities from Utah to study Nitrogen management - Steer compost 2015 | ecosystem: Environmental > Terrestrial > Soil > Agricultural land | place: USA: Utah... | reverse complement strand
TTTTTTTTTCCAACACTTTGATGCTGTCCAAACGATGAGGGCAGGCCCCTCGGAACCGATGTTCAGGCGTAGGTTCCAAACCACCTTCATGTTGCCGGGCTTAAAAGGTTCGGTGAGAAGCGATGGAGGAAAAGGCATCATCAGAGATGTCAGGTAGGTGATGGGGAGACGAACAAAAGTGAACCATTGATGAAGCGTCGAAAGCTGATTAGACGATGTCAAAACCAAGGTCTCGGTCTTGCCTTGGGACAAATGGAAGGGAAACCTGATTACTGCTTCCGTGGCATCCGGCGTAAAGATGGCGTGAACCTATCACAGGCGTTTGGATGGAACGTGTGAACGTGTCGTCTCGATGCTAAGGGAAACCCTCAAGTGGCAGAACCACAAGAGCAAAAGCACCAATGCGGGGCACGCGGGCGGAACATCCCGTAATAGTGTTGAAACTTCTGTAATGGAAGTGGAGCGAAGGGGATGTATTATTCAGTTTCAATCATGAAGAAAACTATGGGTGTAAACCCGTAGGAGGTACCGAAATGAAGAAAACAAAACCATTCAGTATTTCAAAGTTCGACGTCCAGAAGGCCTACGAACGGGTGAAACGAAACCGTGGCAGCGCTGGAGTGGACGGCCTGAACTTGGAAGATTTCGAAAAGGACCGCAGGAATCATCTATACCGATTGTGGAATAGGATGAGTTCTGGCAGCTACATGCCTTCACCCGTTCTACAGGTAGAAATACCCAAGAAAGGAGGAGGCGTTCGTCCGTTGGGCATACCCACCATATCTGACCGCATCGCCCAGATGGTAGTCTTGCTGAATTTGGAGCCAAAGTTGGAACCAACATTCCATAAAGATTCTTATGGATACCGACCCAACAAAAGTGCACTGGAAGCAGTGGGAACGGCCAGAAAACGATGTTGGCAGTATGACTGGGTTGTAGATCTTGACATCAAGGGATTCTTTGACAACATTCCACACGACCTGCTGATGAGAGCGGTGCGCAAACACACCGATTGCAAATGGAGTTTGCTTTACATTGAAAGGTGGCTTAAAGCATCTGTAAAGAAATCCGACGGCACACTGGTAGAAAGATTAAAGGGAACCCCACAAGGGGCTGTGATCAGCCCTCTTTTGGCCAACCTTTTCCTGCACTACTGTATGGATGAATGGTTACGGATAAAATATCCGGACTGTCCGTTCGAAAGATTTGCCGATGATTGTGTGATACACTGTAAAACAGAAGCACAAGCCGTGGAATTGAGAAAGAACCTCGAAGAGAGATTGAACGACTGCGGTCTGGAACTTCATCCACAGAAGACAAAAATAGTCTTTTGTGGTCAGGAGCGTCGGAATAGAACGTACCCAATTATTGCGTTCGATTTTCTAGGGTATACCTTATAGAAGGCGAAAAGCCAAAGGCAAGCAAGGAATTTACTTCACTAGCTTTTTACCAGCTATAAGCAATAAGGCCAAAGTAGCTGTACGCGATAAAATGCGTTCTTGGAAATTGCACAGAAGAGGCGGAAGTGAGTTGAAACGAATGGCATCCTTCATTAATCCAATCCTTAGGGGTTGGATTAACTACTACGGAGCTTTCAATAAAGCCGAATTCTATAAAGTGTTACGCCATATGAACAAGCTACTGGTAAGATGGGCATCACGGAAATACAAAAGGCTGAAAGGCCGTAAAATCAGGGCAATAAGATGGTTGGCGGAAATCGCAAAACGAGAACCGAATCTATTTGGGCACTGGCGTTATGGAGTCATGCCCCCGATGGTTGAATAATAACAGCCGTGTAAAGGGAGACTTTTACGCACGGTTGTGTGAGAGGTTCGGGCTGAAATGCCTTTATCTACTCGACTAGTAGTCATTGCACGAGCCGTCTCCCATTAAAGGCAAAGACGGAAGTCTCGCAGGATGGCGAAGGGCCGAACCTTGCAGTTGGGCAGTAAATGAATGTTACCGAAACGATGGGTCAGATGCTCCTTAAGGAGGCTCCCTACCACAAGAATAGGACAGAATCCGAAGGATAGGTAGGAGTGAACCAGTCTGGAGGATAACCGAAAACAACGCCAGACATGCCTCAATCGGTGTAAAAGCAGGGAACCGCCGTGTACCGAACGGTACGCACGGTGGTGTGAGAGGACAGGTAGGGAAATAATCCCTACCTTCCTACTCAATTATTGTCCCTCAGGGGCATTGCTATCCGTTGAGCATCACCGGCATGACCAGCATCAGGACGTGCTCCCCTTCATCCAGCCCATCTATGGGGCTCAGGATTCCGGCCCTGTTGGGCAGGCTCATTTCCAAGGAAACCTCATCAGAATTTAGATTGGCCAACATTTCCAATAGGAATTTGGAATTGAAACCGATCTGCATATCGTCCCCTTGATAATCACAGGTGAGGCGTTCCTCGGCCCTGTTGGAGTAGTCCACGTCCTCTGCGGATATATTGAGTTCCGCACCGGCTATCTTCAGGCGTATCTGAAAGGTGGATTTGTTGGAAAAAATGGAGACCCTGCGTGCAGAGCTCAGGAACTGTCCCCTTGAAATGATCAGCCTGTTCGGGTTTTCCTTGGGAATCACCGCTTCGTAGTTGGGGTATTTGCCGTCGATCAGCCTACAGACCAATACGGTGTCGTCAAAGGTGAACTTGGCATTGCTTTCGTTGTATTCGATGGTCACCTCGGATTCCGAGCCGGCCAGTATGCCCTTGAGCAGGTTCAACGGTTTTTTGGGCATAATGAACTCGGCCAATTGGGAGGCGGCGACGTCCGTCCTTTGATATTTTACCAATTTATGCGCATCCGTGGCCACAAAGGTGAGGTTCTCCGTGGAGAATTGGAAGAACACCCCGCTCATAACGGGCCTTAGGTCATCGTTCCCCGCGGCAAAAATGGTCTTGGAGATCGCCGTGGCCAGGACATCCCCCATGATGCTGGTAGAGCTTGGGTCGGACACCTCCACCACTTTTGGGAATTCCGATGCATCCGCATAGGCCAGGGCGTATTTTCCATGGCTTGAACTGATTTCCACGGTATTGTTGTCCTCCACCACAAAAGTCAGCGGCTGCTCGGGAAAAGTCTTCAGGGTCTCCAAAAGCAAGCGGGCGGGGAGGGCGATGGTGCCCTCGGCCTCGGTCTCCACCACCAGGACGGAGCTGATCGTGGTTTCCAAATCGGAAGCCGATACGGTCAATTGGTTCTTTTTAAGGTCAAATAGAAAATTGTCCAGAATGGGCAGGGTGTTGCTATTGTTGATAACTCCCCCCAGAACCTGTAATTGTTTCAGTAAATATGAGCTGGATACGATAAACTTCATCAAGGAAATTCTTTAGTATTGTAGCCTGTACGGCCGTTTTTACTGTATTGAAGACCTATTTGGTCCATTAAAACAAATATATCCCAAATGCATTTAGGAACGAAACAAAATTATCAACATTCAGCCTGCATATTTCCGTTTCCGGTACCATCCGAATCCCAGTCCCAGCAAGAGGGCCAACAGTAGCGGAAGCCCGATGTTCAGCATACGCCATTTATCCTTTTGTTCCGCTATTTTTTCCACGTCCAAAAGGGGAATGGATACCCTTTTGCCACGGAGTTCCAAAAGCCCGGTATCTTCCAACAGGTAGTTGGTGCAATTGATCAGGAATTCCTTGTTCCCGTAAAAGCTGTTGGTCCATTTGTCATAGCCGAGCTCCAAGGGCCTTCCCCCGCTCACTTGGTTTTTGATCAGGTCGCCGTCCGAGATCAGGATCATTTTGTTTTCCGGGCCGTTGTCCTGGGCGTTTTCAAGCTTCAGGGGCTTGATCCTATTGGTGTACATGGAACTGAATTTGCCCTCTACCAGAACGGCCAGGGGGAGCAGTCCTTGCTTGTAACTTTCCCGGTCCGGGGGATTGTTCAACAATTCCAAACTTATTTCCCTGGGCGTCCCATCGGTCTTTGACAGTGGGGAACTTGCCAGGAGCACATGCTTGTCATAAGCCTCTCCCAAGAGTTCTATGGGGCTGGTGAACTGAAAGCGGACCGCTTCGATATTGGTGTTGATGGGGTGGTCGTTCCTGGAAAACACCATGGGATGGTAATACCAGGGCAGGGGATTGTATTGGGATTCATTGCCCTCTCCACTGGCCAGGACAATTTGGGTAAAATACAGGTCGTTGACCAGTACGGGATTGATCCTGAGGCCATAATTGAAGAAGAAGTCCCCCAGGTTGAGCTCCCTGGGCAGGGCAAAGGCACGGCCGCCGCCGGCAAGGATGCTGTCCATCTCCATGGCCACCCGGTCCACCAACCAAAGGGTCTTGCCCCCCTGCACCATGAACTGGTCAAGTACATATTTCTCCGCTTCGCTGAAGGCCTGGGTCGGGTGGGCGATCAGGGCCAGGTCATAATCCTTGAGCTGGTCCAATACCCCTTGGGGATCCGTGGCCACCGAATCCAGGGTTATCGGCCCAATATTGTAATACTCCCTGATGCTGGTCAGGTAATCGGCCAAATGGATGTCTTCCATCTGTCCATTGCCCTTGATGACGGCTATGTTCTTTTTCTTTGTCAAGGTCAGTTTGGTAAAGGCATCGGCAAAGGCGTATTCCAATTGCTGCACGGAATTGTTTATGCGATCCTCTGCGGTGGAGCCCAATTTGTTTTTGAGCAGCGGCACCTTTACGGTGCGAGTCCCCAGGTTGACCAAGGCCCATGGGAAGACCAATTCATTGGTTGTCCGTCCCTGGTCCTCCACGGTCACGGAGGCGGGCCGTATCCCCAAGGCCTGCAATTCCGCAATGGTCCTCTCGGCCTGCTGTGGGTCCTCAAGGGGGTCGGCCATCTTGAATTTGATGTTGGGGTTCTTGGAGGCAAAGGCCTCCAGCAATTGTTCGGTCTCCGCCCTGAGCCGGGAAAATTCCGAAGGTAGACTCCCACCCAATAGGATGTCGATTTGCACAGGTTGGGAAAAGCGTTGTGCCACCTCGATCGCCGGCTCGGAAAGGGTGTACCTTTGGTCTTCGGTAAGGTCGAACCTGTAATGGAATTGGCCTGCCAAAAGATTGATGGCGACCAAAATTAAAATGGCCAAGGCCCCGGAATACAGATATCCTCCCTTCATCTGGGCCGTTTTTTTAGGCGTTGATGGGTAAGGAACAGGAACAAAAGGGTAAGGGACAGGAAATAGACCAGGTCCCGGGTGTCGATCACCCCCCTGGCAATACTGTCAAAATGGGCCTTGGCCCCCAAGGAGCTGACAAACCGAACGCTGTCCCCATCGGAAAACAGGGAGCCAATGGCATCAAAGCCCCGATAGAGTACAAAACAGATCAGTACTCCCCCCAGAAAGGCCAAGATCTGGTTCTCCGAGAGGGTGGAGGAAAAAACCCCGATCGAGGTATAGGCGGCCAGCAGGAAGAGCAATCCAAAATAAGACCCCAGGACCACCCCCAGATCGAAATTGCCCCTTATAATGCCCAATTCGGATATGGCAAATACGTAGACCACTGTGGGGAGTAGGGCCATGGCCCCCAGAAAGAAGGCGCCCCAAAACTTTCCCAAGACCAGTTTCCAAGCGGAAATGGGCTTGATCAGCAGCAGTTCCATGGTACCCATTTTGCGCTCTTCCGAAAAGCTTTTCATGGTGACCGCCGGTACCAAAAAGATAAAGATCCAGGGGGCAAGCAAGAAGAAATTCCCCAGATCGGCAAAACCGTGGTCAAAAATATTGTACTCCCCCTTGAAGACCCAAAGAAAAAGACCGGTGAGCCCCAGAAAGGCCCCCACGATCAGATACCCTGCCGGGGAAGTAAAAAAGGAGCGTACCTCCTTCTTGAAAATTGCGAACATAGTTACAACAAACCGTTTTCGGCCTTAAGGCACCCTGGGAGCACCCGGCCGGGCATTATTTTCTTTCAACACTCCATGCCTCGGGGCCATGGGAGAACAATTTTTTGGTACGGCCCCAGACCTCCCTGAAAAATTCGGAATTTCTGTAGCCCTCCAAGGCCGCTTCCCCATCCCAATGGCTGTAGGTGAAAAAAGTGGAAGGGTCCGAGATATCCTGGTACAGTTCCACCTTGATACAGCCTTCAAAGGCCAATATCCCCGATTTGGAGGTTTCAAAGATCCGTTCAAAACTAGGAATATTTTCGGGTTTAAAACGCAGTTTGACGATACGTATGAGCATTTAGATGAAATTTACGGTTATCAGGTCCCTGTACTTCAATCCCAATAGGGTGGAGGCCCCACCCACGGACACCAGGTCGCTCTTGTAGATGGCCAGTTCCATAAAGCCCGAGGAATTGAACAGGGCCAAGGCATCCCCGGCTCCTTTTCGCTGTCCCCGCTCCAAATTGTAATTGACGATCCCATTGTAGGTTTGGTGGACCTCCCTGAGCTTGGTCGTACGGGCCAGGATCTCGTAATTCCTTCCGTTGCGATAGGCCTCAAAAAGGGATTTGTGGATGTTGGTGATCACATTGCCGTAATTGTCGATATAGATGACATTCCCGGAAATGGTCCTTCCATCATTGCCGATCCGGGCCTCGAATTCCCGGACGTCCCTGAGTTGGTCAAACGGCCTCCCGAGAACCTCCAATTTCCCCCCACGGGCGATATGGCACGCGGCCTGTACGAATACCTGTCGAACCGGAAACGATCCCGGCCTGATGTTGGGGAGGTCGATCTCCACTACCTTTTCGGGTTTGACCTCTGAAGTGATCAGGGACATGACACCGTTGTTGGCCGTGACAAAGAAATGACCGTCCACCTGCAGGGCAATATGTTGGTTTTCGGGGGAGAGTTCGGAATCCACCCCGACGATATGGACACTCCCTTCGGGGAAGGCCGTATAGGCGTTCTTCAGGGTATAGGCACAATCTTGGATGTTGAAGGGGTCGATTTGATGCGAAATATCAACGATCGTCGCCTCGGGCAGCTCCCGGAGAATGCTTCCCTTGACCGCACCCACATAAGGGTCCCTATATCCAAAATCAGTGGTTAAGGTTATGATCGGCATGCCAAGCTGTTGATATGTTTTTCCTGTCCCAAATCGATTTTTGGTTAAGTTTGTGTGTAAAATTAATTAAAAAAGAACGATTTCGATTCGTCCTGTACAACCACAATACCCCTCTCTGTTTGAACGAACTTATAATTGAACTTACGGATATCAGCCCCCAGGATTTTTTTGGGCAGCAGAACGAGAACATAGAACTCCTCAAAAAGTATTTTCCCAAACTGAAAATAGTTGCCAGGGGCAACAAGATCAAGGTCTATGGGGATGAAGAACTCTTGGAGGAGTTTGATAAGAAATTTGAAGTGCTCACCAGCCGATTTGCAAAGTTCAACAGATTGGACGAGAACATGATCGAACGGGTGCTCTCCGGTTCGGGCTTGGTGGAGGACGGCTCTTCCAGCAGCAGTGGGGACGTGCTGGTGCACGGGGTAAGCGGACGTCTGATCAAGGCCCAGACCCTGAACCAGCGCAAATTGGTGGATGCCTGCAAAAAGGACGATATGGTATTTGCCATCGGCCCAGCGGGAACCGGGAAAACCTATACCGGTGTGGCCCTGGCCGTCAAGGCCCTCAAGGAAAAAGAGGTCAGACGGATCATCCTGACCCGGCCCGCAGTGGAGGCGGGGGAGAACCTGGGATTTTTGCCCGGGGACCTCAAGGAAAAGTTGGACCCCTATATGCAGCCCTTGTACGATGCGCTCAGGGATATGATCCCCCCCGAGAAACTGGCAAAGTACCTTGAGGACGGGACCATTCAGATCGCCCCCATGGCCTTTATGCGGGGACGCACCCTTGACAATGCCTTTGTCATCCTGGACGAGGCCCAGAACACTACCCATGCCCAAATGAAAATGTTCCTGACCCGTATGGGCAAGAACGCCAAATTCCTCTTGACCGGGGATCCGGGACAGATCGACCTGCCCAGAAGGGTTATCTCCGGGCTTAAGGAGGCCCTGTTGATCTTGAAGGATGTCGAGGGCATCAGCATCATTTACCTGGATGAAAAGGATGTGATCCGCCACAAACTGGTGAAAAAGGTCATCGATGCCTACAAGAATATAGAACATCAAAGCCAATTCTAAGATGGGACAACAGGCACTTATGTCCACCGATTACCACTTTCCCGGGCAGAATTCGGTCTACAGGGGCAAGGTCCGGGAAGTATATGGCCTGGACAATGGGCTGCTGATCATGGTGGCCACCGACCGACTGTCCGCCTTTGATGTGGTCATGCCCAAGGGGATTCCCCACAAAGGGCAGATATTGAACCAAATCGCCACCAAAATGATGCGGGAAACCGAGGATCTGGTGCCCAATTGGCTTTTGGCCAGCCCGGATCCCAATGTGGCCATTGGCAAGGCCTGTGTACCTTTTAAGGTGGAAATGGTCATCAGGGGTTATCTCAGCGGACATGCGGCCCGGGAATACAAGGCCGGAAAACGAACGCTTTGTGGGGTCCCAATGCCCGAAGGGCTCAGGGAAAACGACAAATTCCCCCAACCGATCATTACCCCGGCCACCAAGGCGGCGGAGGGAGATCATGACGAGGATATTTCCAGGGAGGACATCATTGCCCGGGGCCTGGTATCCGGGAAGGACTATGAAGTCCTGGAGCAATATACCAGGGCCCTGTTCCAACGGGGTACGGAAATCGCAGCGAAGCGGGGCTTGATCTTGGTGGACACCAAGTACGAGTTCGGAAGGACCCAGGAAGGGGAGATTGTCCTTATCGATGAGATCCATACCCCGGATTCCTCAAGATATTTCTATGCGGATGGCTACCTGGAACGCCAAAAGGCAGGGGAGCCCCAAAAACAACTTTCCAAGGAATTTGTGAGGCAGTGGCTGATTTCAAATGGATTTCAGGGTCTTGAAGGGCAAAAGCTTCCAGAGATGGACGATGCCTATATTGAAAGTGTTTCACAACGCTATATCGAACTTTACGAACATATATGCGGGGAGGAATTCATCAAGGCCGACACTACCGACATTCGTCAAAGAATCGAAGGAAACATATTGAGTTTTCTGAACAATTTGGGATGAATCTTTTGCATTCTTTTATTTTTTTGAAGTTTTAATATGGGAATTTCTATATTTAAGCCTTCAAAACCAACAAATGGACAACCAATCCCGTAAGGGGTATTGGAGGGAAAACTTCAAATACCTTAGTATTCTACTCTTTATTTGGTTCACGGTCTCCTTTGGTTTCGGCATCCTTTTGGTCGATGAACTGAACCGTATTCAATTTTGGGGATTCAAACTCGGTTTTTGGTTTGCCCAGCAGGGTTCCATCTTTGTTTTCATTATCCTGATTTTTGTTTACGTCCACTTGATGAACAGGCTGGACAAAAAATATAAGCTCGACTCCTAATGGACATTAAAACCTGGACTTTTATCCTTGTCGGCCTATCCTTTGCACTGTATATCGGTATCGCCATATGGAGCCGGGCCAAATCGACCAAAGACTTTTACGTGGCCGGGGGAGGGGTATCCCCCTTGGCCAATGGCCTGGCCACTGCAGCGGATTGGATGTCCGCAGCTTCTTTTCTGGGGATGGCGGGAATCATTGCCTTCTCCGGTTATGATGGCTCGGTGTATTTAATGGGATGGACCGGCGGCTATGTGCTGCTTGCCCTATTGTTGGCCCCCTACCTGCGCAAATTTGGAAAGTTCACCGTCCCTGATTTTATCGGGGATCGATACTACAGCAATCTGGCCCGTACCGTTGCCGTTATTGCCGCCCTCTTTGTTTCTTTCACCTATGTGGCCGGGCAGATGCGGGGTGTCGGGGTGGTCTTTTCCCGATTTTTGGATGTGGAGGTCAATACCGGGGTGTATATCGGGATGGCCGTGGTCCTGTTCTACGCTTTTTTGGGCGGGATGAAGGGAATAACCTATACCCAGGTCGCCCAGTACTGCGTCCTGATCTTTGCCTTTATGGTGCCCGCCATCTTTATTTCCCTAATGATGACCGGAAATCCCATTCCCCAACTCGGTTTTGGGTCCACCGGCCATGACGGGGTCTACCTGTTGGACAAACTCGATGGATTGATGACCGAACTGGGCTTTACGGCATATACCGACGGCACCAAATCCACCACGGATGTCTTCTTCATTACGGCCGCATTGATGGCCGGAACCGCGGGCCTGCCCCATGTGATCATCCGTTTCTTTACGGTCCCCAAAGTGAAAGACGCCCGAAAATCGGCCGGTTTTGCCCTTTTGTTCATAGCCATACTCTATACCACGGCACCAGCCATAGCGGTCTTTGCGCGCACCAACCTGATGGATACGGTTCAGGATGTCCCCTATGGGGAAATCCCCGGCTGGTTCACCAAATGGGAGGATACGGACCTGATATCCTGGACCGACAAGAACGGGGACGGCAAGGTCCAAATGCTCCCCGGTTCCGCCATTGTTGGAAAACAACCTGAATTTGTCGAAGGACGGGGCGAACTGGGACAACGGATGATTTCCAATGCCAGTGATTCGGAAAACGAGCTCTATGTGGACCTGGACATCATGGTGTTGGCCAATCCCGAGATCGCCAACCTGCCCAATTGGGTGGTGGCCCTGGTGGCCGCCGGGGGATTGGCAGCGGCCCTCTCCACTGCCGCCGGCCTGTTGTTGGTGATTTCCACCTCAATCTCCCACGACCTGATCAAAAAGCAATTGGCCCCGGCCATTTCCGATAAAAAAGAATTGTGGATCGCCCGATTCTCCGCACTTCTGGCCGTACTGGTCGCCGGGTATTTCGGGATCCACCCCCCGGGCTTTGTGGCTTCAGTCGTCGCCTTGGCCTTTGGTTTGGCCGCCGCCTCCTTTTTCCCCGCGATACTCATGGGCATCTTCTCAAAGCGCATGAATAGGGAAGGGGCCATTGCCGGCATGGTGGCCGGCCTGGGCATTACCTGTTACTATATTGCCCGTTTTAAATTGGGCTGGATCGGATCTCCCGAGACTTCCACTGCGGCCCATTGGTGGTGGGGCATTTCCCCGGAGGGTTTTGGGACCCTGGGCATGCTCTTGAACTTTTTGGTGGCCATCGTGGTATCCCGCATTACCCCCTCGCCGCCCAAGGAAGTTCAGGATATCGTGGAGGACATCCGAATTCCCTCCGGGGCAGGGGAGGCCATCGATCATTGATCGAAGTATGGAAATTGCCACCTTTTGCCTATTTTTAGGGAACTTTTTAAAACATAATCATATTCCATGAGCAACTACCATATCAAAACATTGGAGGAGTATTTCCATATCTACCGCAAATCCATAAGAAATCCCGAAGCCTTTTGGGAGGAAGTGGCCGAAGAGCACTTTCAATGGAGAAAGCGATGGGATTCCGTCCTGGAATGGGATTTTGACAAACCCGAAATAAAGTGGTTCCCTGGGGCCCAGCTCAATATTACCGAGAACTGCATCGACCGCCATTTGGGAATCCGGGGGGACAAGACCGCCATTCTTTTTGAACCCAACGATCCCAAGGAACCTGCCCAACACATCAGTTATAGGGAATTGTACGAAAGGGTATGCAAGTTTGCCAATGTATTGAAAGATCAGGGGGTCAAAAAGGGAGATCGGGTGATGATCTACCTGCCCATGATTCCCGAACTGGCCGTATCCCTCTTGGCCTGTGCCAGGATCGGAGCGGTCCATTCCGTGGTATTTGCGGGATTTTCATCCAAGGCACTTTCCACGCGGATCAATGACTGTAGGGCCAAAATTGTGATCTGTTCCGATGGCTCCTATAGGGGGGTCAAGGCCATCAATCTAAAGGGAATCGTGGACGAGGCCCTCTTGCAATGTCCGGATGTGTCCACGGTTCTGGTCAAAAAACACACCAAGGCCGATATAGAAATGAAAGAGGGCAGGGACCACTGGTTGGAACCCTTGTTGGAATCCGCCGCCGGGGACTGTGAACCCGAGATCGTGGATGCGGAACATCCACTCTACATCCTCTATACCTCCGGTTCCACGGGCAGGCCCAAGGGAATGGTCCACACCACCGGGGGCTATTTGGTGTTCACGGCCTATACCTTTAAGAACGTATTTCAGTATCGGGACCAGGATGTGTTCTGGTGCACCGCGGACATTGGTTGGGTCACCGGCCACTCCTATATCGTATACGGTCCTTTGGCCAACGGGGCGACTTCCGTGCTGTTCGAGGGAATTCCCTCCTATCCGGACCACGGCAGGTTCTGGGAGATCATCCAAAAACACAAGGTCAACCAATTCTATACGGCGCCCACGGCCATCCGGGCCCTGGCCAAAGAAAGACTGGACTATGTGTCCAAGCATGACCTGAGCAGCCTGAAGGTCCTCGGGTCTGTGGGGGAACCCATCAACGAGGAGGCATGGCACTGGTACAATGAAAATGTGGGCGATAAAAAATCCCCCATAGTGGATACCTGGTGGCAGACCGAGACCGGGGGAATCCTGATTTCCCCGATCCCCTTCATCACCCCGACCAAACCCACCTATGCCACCCTTCCCTTACCGGGAATCCAACCGGTACTGATGGATGGGGAAGGGAAGGAGATACGGGAGAACCAGGTCGATGGCCGACTGTGCATCAAATACCCCTGGCCGGGCATGGCCCGTACCATATGGGGGGACCACCAACGTTACAAGGAAACCTATTTCTCGACCTTTAAGGGGATGTATTTTTCGGGGGACGGCGCCCTTAGGGACGAAGTGGGCTACTACAGGATCACGGGCAGGGTCGATGATGTGGTGATCGTTTCCGGGCACAATCTGGGTACGGCCCCCATTGAGGATGCGATCAATGAGCATCCCGCCGTGGCCGAGTCCGCCATTGTGGGCTTCCCGCACGACATCAAGGGCAATGCCCTGTACGGTTATGTCATTTTAAAGGAAACCGGGGAATCCCGGGACCGTAACAACCTTGCGAAGGAGATCAACCAAGTGATCGCCGAACATATTGGACCCATTGCAAAATTGGACAAAATCCAGTTTGTGGAAGGCCTTCCCAAAACCAGATCGGGCAAGATCATGCGGCGGATCCTCAGGAAAATTGCCTCCGGGGAAACCAACAACCTTGGGGATACTTCCACCCTCTTGAACCCGGAAGTGGTGGAACGCATTATCAAGGACCGTCTCTAGGCTAAAAGCCGAACCTCGGTGGATTTTGTTTTCCAAAGAGTTCCTTGAGGGTCTTTGGGGAGAGTTTGTCGAGGATTCCCATAAATGCAATGGCCGTGATCAGGGCATCGCCCAAGGCGGTATGCCTGTCCTTTTTGGATATCCCAAATTTGTCGGCCAGATCGTCCAGGCTGTATTTTTCCTTTTTGTGCAGCAGGGAGGAGACCAATAGGGTCCGTTTGTACAACAGGGCCGTATCCAGGGTGCGGTTCCTCAATTTGGGCAAGCCGTTGCGTCCCAAGGCCGCATTGATCATGTGAATATCGAACATGATGTGATGGCCCACCAGGACATGGTTCCCGGCATAGGCGAGGAACATTTTTAAAAGCTCAGGCTCGCTTATCCTGGGCTGAATCCCCTTTTTTCGGATGCCGTGGATCTTGGCAGTCTGGGCATTGTAGTGCTCCTGTTCCACAAAGAGCTCCAAGCTGTCCCGGACCACGATATTCCCCCGTTCAAGCTTAAGGGCTCCTAGACAGAGTATTCTGTCTTTT
>Ga0079224_100008868_pt1 | contig 13659 bp, 6 predicted proteins | sample Stecom2015_FD_80414 | JGI IMG/M metagenome (GOLD analysis project Ga0079224, IMG submission 80414) | Agricultural soil microbial communities from Utah to study Nitrogen management - Steer compost 2015 | ecosystem: Environmental > Terrestrial > Soil > Agricultural land | place: USA: Utah... | reverse complement strand
AGCAGTCCTTTTGAAAAAGAGGCAGATGCAATGGCCGATCATGTACTTCAACAAAATAATGAAAAACAATCAGGAGATACTTCTGGAAAACAGTCGGTACAACGGCAAGCAGAAAAAGAAGAACCCGCTGCTAAACGAATTCAAAAACAAGCCGAAGAGGAAGAACCCGCTGCAAAGCGAATTCAAAGACAAGCTGAAGAAGAAGAACCTGCAGCCAAACTAATACAAAAACAAGCCGAAGAAGAAGAACCCGCTGCAAAACGAATCCAAAGACAAGCCGAAGAGGAAGAACCTGCTGCAAAACTAATACAAAAGCAAGCTGAAGAAGAAGAACCTGCTACAAAACTAATACAAAAGCAAGCTGAAGAAGAAGAACCTGCTACAAAGCGAATTCAAAGACAGGCAGAAGAAGAAGAGCCTGCCGCCAAACTAATACAGAGAAAAACCGAAGAAGAAGAACCAGCTGCTAAACAAGACAATAAAAAGAAAAAAGGAGAAACAGAAACCATGGAATCTGTAGAAGCCATGATTCAGAATACTAAAGGACAGGGTATGGCGCTTCCTGAAGAAATAAAAAGAGAGTTAGAAGCAGAGATGAAAGCTGATTTTACGAATGTGCGTATTCATACCGATGCGATGGCCATTCAGCTGTCGGCAACATTAAATGCACAAGCTTTTACTCATGGGTATGATATTTACTTTAATATGGGAAAATATGATCCCTATTCAAGAGAAGGAAAACATTTACTAGTACATGAATTAACGCATGTAGTTCAACAAAAAGGATAAAACTTGTGATATGATCGTGAAAGATATCAATAGTACCTTGGAATATGCCTTATCCGCTTTAAAAACATTGTTTCTAAGTCGGTTAAAATCTTTTGAAACAGATACTTTTTTTGAAATAGATACTAGTGATGCTAATCTATTGGCTGCTTCTTTATTGCCTCATCTTCCAGTGTCAAAAATTAGTTATGAGGAATCAATGGTGATCACTTTAGCATTAGTAGCACACATTCGCCCTCATTATTTCGATCAACTTATTCAAAGTGTGTACCCTAATGGAGGTGGGTTCCCACATTTGGGAGGTGTAAGAGGTAAAAGTCATCGTGGCTTTTTACCTTCAGCCGAAACAGCACTCTTTCTTTTAGGAGGTGAAGATCTTAAACAAAGGTTTAAAATTCAACACCTTTTTTCTTCAGATCATTGGTTTACAAAAAAACAAATTCTTCGCTTAGCCGAACCTGAAAGAAACGAACCTTTAATGAGCGGGCAACTCATTTTAGATAGTGAATACATCGAAAAAGTTACCCTTGGAGAGGTTACCCGCCCTAACTTTAGTACAGAGTTTCCTGCTTCTAGAATTACTACCGAACAAAGCTGGGATGATTTAATTTTACCAAGTTCTACCACAAGTCAAATTCAAGATATTCTTGTTTGGTTAAAATACAAAGAAGCATTATTTGAGGGACTTGGAATGAATAAAAAATTAAAACCTGGTTATCGTGCTTTATTTTATGGCCCTCCTGGAACCGGTAAAACACTAACGGTTAATTTATTAGGAAAATACACAAATAGAGATGTTTACAGAGTAGATCTTTCTTCTATTGTTTCAAAATATATAGGAGAAACAGAAAAAAACCTGGCCAACTTATTTAACAGAGCAGAAAATAAGGATTGGATTCTCTTTTTTGATGAAGCCGATGCATTATTTGGAAGGCGTACCCAAGTTCAAAATTCGCATGATAGATATGCAAATCAGGAAGTAGCTTACTTATTACAAAGAATTGAAACCTTTGAAGGGTTGATCATTTTAGCTTCCAACTTTAAAAGTAATATTGATGAAGCCTTTGTTCGCCGATTTCAATCCATCATTCATTTTCCGATGCCAAGAGTTCAGGAACGTTTATCGCTTTGGGAAAATGCGTTCCCGGAGAAAGTTGAATTTGATAAAGATTTAAACCTCAAACAACTTGCTCAAAAATTCGAATTAACAGGAGCCGATATTATGAATGTGGTGCAATATGTTTGCCTGAATCTATTAGCCAAAGAAACACTTGTAGTTTCATATTCAGAAATAGTAGAAGGAATAAAAAGAGAGTTTGTTAAATCAGGAAAATTAAGTTAAATGCCATTATTCTTAATTTTAAAAAATTCCCCTCTCCCCTTCATTTAAACATTATGTATATGAAAACTACATTAGACATTGCAGCTCTAGCAAGTGCGGTTCTTTACCCCTTAGCTTTATTAATTATTTTTCTCTTGTTTAGAAAAGAAATTCCTTTATTGTTGAAAAGTATTTCAGGCAGATTAACCAAATTAGAGTTTGCCGGAGTTTCATTAGAATTAGCAAAAGCAGATAAATTTAGCCCTAATTGGATTGCTGATGGAGCTTTGGATTTACGTCAAAAAGCAGAAGCTATGATGGTAAATGATAGTGCCGCAAGTAACTTTAGTTCTCAGCTCAAAGAAGGAGGGTCGGCAGATTATGTTATTGTAAATCTTGGTGAAGGTGAAGAGTGGCTGACTTCCCGATTGTATATTTTAGCAATTATTTTTGAAAAAATGAAAGGAATTAAAGGGGTTGTGTTTCTAGAAACAGCAACAGGAATTCGTAAACGTTTTGTTGGATGGGCAGAGCCTCAAAAAATAAGATGGACATTTGCACAACAGTTTCCTTGGTTTGAAACTGCATATGCGGATGCCTATTCTAATACAATTTCTACTGCAAGTATTGTTTCTTCTCAAGGAAAACTTGGGTATTCTCATGAACTCAATAACCCACATCCTAGTATTGATTTACTGCAAAATTTTCTTAAAAAAATACAATCTCCTCCTGAGATTCAACCTTTACCTGAAAATGAAAAAGAATGGGTTAATCTTTCTTCAATTAATAATACGCTGGAACATACTCAATGGCTTAATGCAGAAAAATTGGAAAACTTACTAGGCGAAGCATTAATTGTAGAAAGTGTTAAATCAGAAAATCAAAATTCACCAGATATAGAAAAACAGATAAAAAAATGTTTGACTTTTTCAAATCCATTTATTGCTGTGGTAAAAGAAGATAATCGTTTTGATTTTCTTGTTAAACAAGAAAAATTATTAGAGCAAATATTAGCAAAATAAATTGCTAAACAAAAACCTAGCTGCATTAGGAGGATCTTCATGCCTCCCTTCCTCTTAATATCTGAAAACAAAAAAAAGTCATTTTAAAAAGAATCAAAAAAATAGAACATTGATTTTCTATCTCACTTTGGGAGAGGGTTAAGGAGAGGTTTTTATACAAAATACCCTCATCCCACCCTTCGACCAATAGTAGCAAAATATGAAACAAAAAAAGCCCTTCATTACTGAAGGGTTCTGTGCGGGCGAAAGCCCCGAAGCATCCTTTAGATTTGTTTTTTATTAAAATCTTTAGGGTTATGATGTTGAAAAGAGTGGGTAGAAGCCTTAACACCTTGCTGTAATAGATTCTAAGTCGTAAATATTCCAAACAAAACTATCTGCTAATTGATATAAACTGGAACTAGGTTTTTCAAATAGAAATAAGTTTACTATTTTTTGCCAGTACGCAATCGATTGCGTTATATTTGCGAAGAAAAATAATTAGTCATGAAATACTACTTAATAATCTTCTTGTTAATCCCTCCATTTTTATACTCTCAAATAAATATCAGCACTTCCAAAAATGAGACAAAAAATTTTCCGCTTGTCTCTAATTCTGGAGAAACCACTATTTTCTATAATCCCTCTGAGAACATTCTGGTAAAGAAATCTGCTGAATTTTTAGCGGAAGATATTAAAAAAATCACTGACAGGAAACCTACTATATCCGAGGCTCAGGAAACAACAGATAGCAATATGATCATTTTAGCTACTGTAGGAAATAACAGTTTAATTAATGAGTTAGTCGATCAGGGAAGAATAAATGTTGATCCTCTAAAAGGACAATGGGAACGTTTTATCATACAAACTATTAAAGATCCTTTTCCTGGCGTGAAGAATGCTTTGGTTATTATAGGAAGTGATAGAAGAGGAGTTGCCTACGGAGTCTTCAGCCTATCCGAAAAAATGGGAGTCTCACCCTGGTACTGGTGGGCAGATGTACCCCCTAAAAAGAGTGACTTTTTAAGTTTGGAACCTCTTGAATATGTTTCTGATGCCCCCTCTGTCAAGTATAGAGGGATATTTTTAAATGATGAATCTCCGGCATTAAGAAACTGGGCAAAAGAAAAATTCGGGGGATTCAACCATAAATTTTATGAGAAAGTATACGAATTACTGCTTCGGAAGAAGGCCAACTTTTTATGGCCTGCAATGTGGCTACCTACAGTTTTTGCTGAAGATGACCCCTTAAATCCTAAAGTTGCCGATGAGCATGGAATAGTAATTTCTACCAGTCACCACGAACCTATGATGCGTGCACATGACGAATGGGGACGCTATGAAGGTGGTGCGTGGAACTATGAAACCAATAAAGAAAAACTTCAGGAATTTTGGAAAGGGGGTGTTGAGCGTATGAGAGATTATGAGAGCGTGGTTACAGTAGGAATGCGTGGAGATGGTGACGAAGCCATGAGTGAAGGTGCCGCTGTAGACCTACTTCAGGCTATTATATCTGATCAACGTGAAATAATATCTGATGTGACGGGAAAACCTGCTGAAGAAACTCCACAGGTTTGGGCTATTTATAAAGAAGTCCAGGAGTATTATGAAAAAGGGATGCGGGTAGATGATGATATTATTATTCTGTTTAGCGACGATAACTGGGGTAATATTAGAATATTACCTAAAAAGGAAGAACATAATTACAAAGGTGGTTTCGGAATGTATTACCATTTCGACTATGTTGGTGCACCTGTATCCTATAGATGGCAAAACGTTACCCAAATAGAACGTGTTTGGGAACAAATGAAATTAACTTATGAGTGGGGGGTGGATAAATTGTGGTTAGTTAACGTGGGAGACATCAAGCCAATGGAACTACCTATCAGTTTTTTTCTGGATATGGCGTGGGATGTTGACAGTATAAATGCAGATAACCTTCCGGAGTATTATGTGGACTGGGCAACACAACAATTTGGCAGTAAACACGCAGCTGATATAGCTGAAATTCTTTCATTGTATACTAAATATAATGCAAGAAGAACTCCAGAAATGTTAACTCCGGAAACCTATAGTATTGAGAATTACCGGGAAGCAGATAGAATTTTAAGTGATTTTAGAAGATTAATTGCAAATAGTGAAGCAGTATTAACTGAACTTCCTGCAAACTATAAAGCTGCTTATCAGCAGCTTGTTCATGTACCATTAGAAATGTCGGCGAATATAAATGAAATGTACATAGCTGCAGCGAAGAATAAATTTTACGCTGAACTGGGCGCAACGGTTGCAAATCGATATGCTGATACAGTAAAAGAACTTTTTGAAAAAGATGAAAATTTAACCAGGCAGTTCCATAAAGAGATAGCCGATGGAAAATGGAATCACATGATGTCTCAAACTCATATAGGATACACCAGTTGGAATCATCCGCCAGCAAATAAAATGCCTTCGGTTTCATATATTCAGGAACGCGATACGGCTATACTCGGATACAATCTCGAATATGGTTCCGAACCTGCTTGGCATGGCTTTAGTGTTGAAGGTGATGGATTGTATAGTAAATCATTTTCACCTTTTGATCCTCTCAATAATCAAAAATACTACATCGAAATCTTCAACAGAGGGAACAAAGAACTAACTTATGAGATCAAAACTGAAGATGAATGGATAAATATTTTTTCCAATAAAGGTACAATCCAATATGAAGAAAAAATAGATGTAAGCATAGATTGGGAAAATGTTCCCAATGGGACTTTGAAGGGTGAAATAGAAATTTCGAGCAAAGGGCAAAGTTACACTATAGAAGTGCCGGTTAAAACAAACCTGCCAAAAGCTTCCGGTTTTGTGGAAAACAATAAAGTAGTTGCTATTGAAGCTGAAAATTTCTCCCGCAATAGAAAGGGGGAAAATATTTCATGGAAAGTAATTCCCAATTTGGGTCGCACCGGTTCTTCAATTCTTGTTAATCCAATGAATGTTCAAAGGCAAGATCCAGATAAAAAAACCGCTATGGTTGAATATGAGTTTACCATTTTTGAAGATGCAAACCTGAGAGTTGAGACTTATGTTTCCCCAACCCAAAATTACCAGAAAAATGAAGGTTTAAAATTTGCCATCGCCATCGATAACGAGAAACCACAAATAATTAACATTAACGAAAACGAAATTAAACCCGATTGGGAATATGCAGGCTGGTGGACCAAATCAGTGGCCGACCACATCAAGAAAAGCACTTCAGAACATAGAGATATAAAAGCTGGTATCCATACTTTAAGAGTATGGGCAATGGATCCAGGGGTAGTTATCCAGAAGTTTGTTATCAATACAGGAGGTTTAAAGCCTAGTTATTTAGGTCCTCCGGAAAGCAATTATATTGATCAATGAATGGCCCAGTAGCATTGTAAGTGAAAAATATTAAATTCTTTCTGTTTAGGTTATCTAAAATTTTTGATAAAGCTATAGACGTTTCGGGGTACCTTCACACCTTGAGGCACTATTCTAAATAAATATAAAGTTAGGAAATACAAAAAATTAAGTTCAAGTTGCAATAAATATTGAAGGCCAAGAATAATCATTCGTCAAAATTTTCGTTATCTAATTCAGAAATGAATCTGAAAAATGTGTATAATAGTTCGAGAAAATTGATTAACGGTTAGGCTTGTGTCTGAATGTTAGATTTTGGTATTTTTAATAAATTTTCAATCGATTTTAGTTTTTTTTGAATTATTTTAGCCAGTTCGGAGAAAGTGTTCCGTTAGTTATGTTAGAAATAATTCAAATAATCGCCCTTATTCAGGGTTTGTTTCTTTTAAGTGTTCTGTTAGTTAAACAAGAAAGTTACAAGCGGATAAATTTCTTACTGCTTCTAGGGTCAATTATTGCATTGCTTTTGAACATTGTCGGAGATGATGATTTTAACCTGTTTTTTTCTAATGCTAATTGGTATTTTTTCCAATCTCCATTAATCATTACCCTGTTCTTTTTACTTATAAAGTATCACAATTCTAAACAAGATAAATTTCAACTTAGAGATTTTCTTTATTTTATTCCATATTTGTTTTTTATTACTCTTCAAATCGTAGGAGACGTTAACGGCTTAGGTAAGAACATATGGTTAATAATAGGAGAAGTTCTGGCAGGCGTAACGCTATTAGTTTATTTAGGTTATACCATCCATGATATTATTAAAAACAAGAAGGAAAGATGGATGCTGTTATTTATAATGCCTTATGCTTTACTGCACTTAATAGACGAAATTTCATTTATTATAACAAAAAGCTATGATAATTTCTCCTTCCTAGAAGGTTATGGAATTATTGGATTATCAGCAATACTTCTCTACATGATTTTATTTAAGCTTGTTGTTTCACCAAAATCTATACTACCTAAGGCTGATACCAAGGCTTATAAAACTTCAAGTCTTAGTAAATCCAAAGCAGAGGTATATAAAAGGGAGTTTTTAAGGCTCATGGATAAAGAGAAGCTTTTTACTAATAGCAATATAACGGTTAACCAAGTAGCTCAAAAGATGGGTATTCCAAGACAGTACTTATCTGAAGTTTTGAATGTGTACTTAAAATCTAATTTTCAGGATTACATGAACAGGTACAGGGCTGAAGAGTTTGTAGAATGTCTCAAGGATGACAAGTTCAAGAATTATTCTATTATGGGCATTGCCAACGAAGTTGGTTTCAAATCCAAATCCTCTTTCAACACTACCTTTAAAAAAATATACGGGGTTACCCCTAGTGAGTTTAAAAAGGCATTGCCTTCAGTAGTTTAGATAGTATCTTTTCTCCTTATTCTTCATAGAAGAATTACGTTCCAAATCCGCTTTCAGAAAACCTCTTAGAAATTAAAGAAGCTTCTATTTTCTGGTGAAAATCGGATTATTTCCTTAAATACAATTGCCAAATATTGATATTATGGTAGTATTTATGAGGACTATTTGGAATCGATAGCCTCAAATAGTATTGCCCAATCTGCAACGGGTTTTTTTGATTACCATAGATTTTAAGTTTTAACTTACAATTCCTCACAACTCTAAAAACAAAAAAAAGCCTCAAATTCTACAGTTGGCAGCATTCTAAGTGTGATAAACGCATTTAGAACCTTTGAAACTATACAATCAATAGAATTTAATATTTTAATAATCAGAGTGTTATAATAATTCTGGTAACAAACACGTACTGAAAGCGGATTTGAAACCTACTTCATTTTGATCTCTATGGAGGCAAATCTAATTTTACCCCGGTTGAATGAAAAAACCTTAAATTAAAATTTCTAGTAATTATGACAAAAACAAAGCAATTAAAACCCTTTAGGTCAAGAAAAAGACAGGCCTTACTTGTGGTGATGATATTGTGTCCGCTATTCTTTTTTGCACAAACAAAATATACAATTAGTGGTGTAGTTAAGGATGTTGCCAACGGTGAAACACTCTTAGGGGCAACTGTCCTTTTAAAAGGTACTTCCATTGGAAGCACGACCAACGAATATGGTTTTTATTCTATCACAGCACCTGAAGGTAATTATACCTTAACCTTTTCTTATTTAGGATTTACAACTTTTGAAAGGGCTATAACCCTTAGCTCTGATCAAAAGATCAACATTGAGCTCAAAGAGGATGCCACTAAATTAGATGAAGTAGTCATCACAGCTGAAGAATTAAAGAAAGTTGACCTTCGAACACCACAAATGAGTGTGGCAAAACTCTCAACTAACGACATCAAACAGATACCTGTTGTTTTGGGTGAGGTAGATTTGATCAAGTCCATTCAATTGCTGCCAGGTGTTACCAACGCCGGCGAAGGTGCATCGGGCTTCAATGTACGCGGTGGTGCAGAAGACCAAAACCTAATTCTTTTGGATGAAGCAATTATTTACAACGCTTCCCATTTGTTTGGTTTCTTCTCAGTGTTCAATGCTGATGCCATTAAGGATGTTAAACTTTATAAAGGAGGCATTCCTGCACGTTTTGGAGGGCGAGCTTCTTCTGTACTGGATATACGTCAAAAAGACGGAAATAGTAAAGAATTCGAACTCACTGGCGGTATTGGTGCCATTTCCAGTCGTTTGGCGGCGGAAGGGCCAATGTTTAAAAACAAAGGTTCGTTTCTAATGGCTGGTAGAGCTTCTTATGTAAATATATTTTTAGCCTTAGCTGACCAAAGCAGTAGAGCCGGATTTTACGATTTGAACCTGAAAACAAATTATGAAATTAATGAGAAGAACAAATTATATCTATCTGGTTATTTAGGCAATGACAACTTTAACCTGGGAGGATTTTTCACTAATTCATACGGAAACCTCTCAGGAAACTTGCGATGGAATCATATTTTTAATAACAAATTATTCTCCAATGTATCCTTAATATACAGTCGATATAATTACAACCTGGAAATCCCTATTGAAGGAATTGATTGGACCTCAGATATCAGCAATTATAATATGCGCTATGACTTAGGGTATTATGCAAGCGATAAATTAAAATTTGATTTTGGAGTAAATAGTATTTATTACAACTTTAATCCGGGCAAACTCAACCCTTTAGATGCAACATCGGGTGTTAATTCAGAGAAATTAGACAATAAATTTGCTTTAGAAGCTGGAGTGTATGCAGGTTTAGAACATAAAATTTCTGGTAAGCTCACCGCTCAATATGGCTTGCGTTTTAGTTACTTTAATCGACTAGGAAAGCAAACCTTAAACAATTACGCCAATAATTTACCGGTAGTTTACAACGAAGTATTAGGCATTTATGAGCGTGCCGAGCCTATTTCCAATACCAATTACGGTAAGGGAAAAAGCATAGCTACATTCAATAATTTAGAACCTCGGTTCGCACTTTCATATCAGCTTAACGAGAAGTCTTCTTTTAAAGCAAGTTATAACCGAATGGCTCAATACCTGCATTTAATTTCCAACACCACATCAGCCACGCCATTGGATGTTTGGGCACCTAGCGGAAAGTTTATTAAGCCACTAATTGCAAACCAGTATGCTGTAGGCTACTTCAGAAATTTCAAGGATGATATGTTTTCTATTGAAGCCGAAGCCTATTACAAGACTATCGACAATAGGGTAGATTATATCAATGGCGCAGAACTTATAGCACAAAACACCATAGAGACCGAAATTTTAACTGGTGAAGGCCGTGCATATGGATTAGAATTTTTATTGCGAAAAAACAAAGGCGATTTTACTGGTTGGCTGGCATATACGTGGTCAAAATCGCAACAGCGCACACCCGGCGGAGCAGCAGGCGGATTAGGTATTAACAACGGGAAATGGTATAACTCTAACTGGGACAGAACCCACGACTTTTCGTTTACTGGAAGTTACAAACTCAACGAAAAATGGCGATTTGGGGCTAATATGATATTCCAAACAGGACGACCTGTTACCTATCCTAACGGACAGTTTATATACAACGGATTATCCGTAGCGACTTACTCTGAAAGGAATGCAGACCGGTTGCCGGCCTACCACAGACTAGACCTTTCTGCAACCTTAACACCTCGAAAAAATAAAAATAGAGAATGGCAAAGCGAATGGGTATTTGGCATATACAACGCTTATAACCGAAAAAATGCAGCCTCTATTTCTTTTGGTCAAAATCAAAAGACAGGCGTAACTGAAGCCACTCGTACTGCCATATTTGGTATTGTTCCTTCAGTAACATACAACTTTAAATTTTAAAACAATGAAATGAGCATAAATTTTAATCATTTTAATATACAACCGAAGATGAATAAAATTTGTAGCGAATTCCATGTAACCTTAAAAAATAAACTTTACACATGAAAAATATATATAACAAATTAGGAGTACTCCTTATAATAATTGGATTATTAAACTCGTGTACCGATGTCATAGATGTTAATGTCCCAAACGGTGGCACACGATTGGTTGTCGATGCGTCCATTAACTGGCAAAAAGGTACTTTGGGAGAAACACAAACCATTAATCTCAGAGAATCAACTTCTTTTTTTGATAACAACCCACATGTCCCTGTTACGGGTGCTTCAGTAACAGTAACCAAAGAAAACGACGGGTCAATATTTGTGTTTACCAACCAGGATAATGGTAGTTACACTGCAACCGATTTTGTTCCGGAATTAAACGCATCGTACACTTTGGAAATCCTTTACAACGGCAACTCCTACACAGCAACCGAAACGTTAATTGCAGCACCTGTTATTAATCGAGTTGAGCAAACCATTGAAGGTTCTGATGATGACACGGAAATTCAGCTTCAAGTATTTTTTGACGATCCCGGAGATGTTGAAAATTATTATTTAGGCGAATTTATTCCGTCTAATTTACCACTACTGTCTCTTGCAGTTATTAGCGATGAATTTACAGATGGCAACGAAAATTTTATTGAGAACGATAATGAAAACTATGTTGCTGGAGTAACTGTAGGTATTAATGTGTACGGTATTTCACAACGATATTATGACTATATAGACATATTGGTTGAACAATCTGGAAGTGATGAAAACGGGCCTTTTCCAACTACCCCTGTACAGTTAAAAGGAAACTGTACTAATGTCAATGATTCCAACGAAGAAGTATTGGGATATTTTAGGCTAAGCGAATTTGATTCTACATCATATACAATTAATTAGCAATAGGATAAAAGGTGGTTTTAAGGTACAAAAATGCGTATTTGGAACTATTGATGATCAAATAAATTTTGAATACGCATCCCGAACCACCTTTATTTTTCTAGCCATTTTCCGCAGATAGATTTGCTTAAAAATACGTGAGAATTCGATGAACTCTCAGGAAGAACAGTCTTAAGCCAAACGAAACACTATCACAAAATCATGTTTTTCATAATATCCTGAATTTCTTAGCAATAGAAAGTTCTATTTATGATGAAAATATGAACATTTTTAAATAATTAACTGTTTATCTAAATATAATAATCGGATGGGATGATTTTCCTCAAACCGTATCTTATAACCGCTTGTAGAACTTCAGTAAAAAGCTATTGTCCCTATGGTATTGTTTCTGAAAATGTGCTGTTTGGGCAGGTGTTCGGGAATTTCTATTCTAGAACGTTAAAATAATCTTCTTCCGCTTTAAATAAGGCAACATTTGTCCTATTAAAGATCGTTTAACATACTACAATTCCTTAGCTTTCTCAAATACTAGAATGAAGTGTTTATAATTTAACCTTAATTAATGAAAAACCAACAGATTTTTCTTAACAAGCTATCGTATAGATATATATCTATTCTTCTTTTCATACTCACCCAGCTTTTAACTTCTTTTGTTCAGGGACAAAATAAAGATAAAAAAATATCTCAGATATTCTATTTTACAGGAAATACCGGCGCTGATGAAAGTCAATATTCGTTGGAAGTTTTATCTGCTATTAATAAAATGTCTCAAAAAGATGAAAAGGCAACCTTTGTCGGCTTAGGAAATATTACCTCAGATGGTTTTCCTTCAGATAATAAAAAAAGGGAGGAGGTAAAAAAAAATCTTCAAGAAACACTCTTAGATCCTATGAAAAAATTTAATGGGAGAGTGATTTATATTCCCGGTGAAAATGAATGGAAGAGTAAAAATGCACATGAGAATATTGATGACATGGAATCTTTTATCCAGGAAAATAGTGAAGCCGAGTTTTGGCCAAATGATGGGTGCGTAAGGGAAATCAAAGATCTAGATACTGAAAATGTAGAACTTTTAATGATCGATTCACAATGGTTCCTGGAAGATTGGGATAACCATCTCTACATAAATAATAAATGTGAAATAAAATCAAGAAGTGATTTTTATACTAAATTCAAAGATGATGTTAAAGACGAACAAAATAAAGTTGTAATTGTAGCCGTCCATCATTCAGTTTTAAGTAATACTAGGCGCAACTTTTTTGAGAAAATAGGCGGATTAAAAAAAGAAAGTTTCTACAGTAAACAAAGAGAAGAACTGAAAGGTATATTAGAAACACTTGCAAGTTTATTCCCGGATGTTATATTTGTTTCTGCCAGTGATCAAAATCTTCAGTATGTATATGATGATGGTATTCCTCAAATAGTAAGTGGTACAGCCGGCAAAAAAACCCGTAAAGCCAAAACAGATAAAGAAAATCAGTTTACTTCTGATGATCATGGCTTTGCCCGATTAATTGTATATGATGATAATAGTTCTCTGGTTGAATTTTATTCTGTATCGGAGGAAAAAACGAACAAGGTTTTCTCCAACAACATTAAAAAAGAACAGACTTCTTTAGAAGAAGTACAATATCATGACATAAACAAATTTGAGCCTACAAAAAAAGCTTCTGTATATACTGAAGAAGAAACAGATAAAAGCGGCCTTTACAGGTGGCTTTGGGGAGATCACTACAGACAGGTTTACAGCAAGAAAATTAAAGTTCCTGTTTTGAACCTCAATACTTATCCGGGAAAACTCAAAGCTATCTCCGAAGGTGGTGGAAATCAATCCAGATCCATCAGACTCAGGGATGAAAATGACCATGAATTTACTTTAAGAGAACTTAGAAAAAGTGCTGCCAGGTTTCTTCAATCT
>Ga0079224_100008867_pt1 | contig 13659 bp, 13 predicted proteins | sample Stecom2015_FD_80414 | JGI IMG/M metagenome (GOLD analysis project Ga0079224, IMG submission 80414) | Agricultural soil microbial communities from Utah to study Nitrogen management - Steer compost 2015 | ecosystem: Environmental > Terrestrial > Soil > Agricultural land | place: USA: Utah... | reverse complement strand
GGACCGCGGTGTTCGGGGAACCGCCGCCGTAGCGCTCCGGACCGGCGCCCCGGAATACCGCCCGCGGGCCAGGCGCCCCCGGGCTATAATCCGCGACCGTCAGAGCGCAAAGCGAGGTGTAACGTGGCCGCGACGGCAGGCACGATCGACGAGAAGCTCATTCCCGCCAACGCGCAGCACCGCTACGAGGTGCGGCCGGAGGACCTTCCGCTCTCCTGCCCGATGCCCGGGATGTACCTGTGGAACTCCCATCCGCGCGTCTACCTGCCGATCGCCGAGGGGAAAGAGGCGAAGTGCCCGTACTGCGGCGCGGAGTACTACCTGGTGGAAGACCGGGGCTGAACGGACCCGCGACGTGCACATCGTCACCGGCGGCGCAGGGTTCATCGGCAGCAATCTCGCACGCGAGCTCCTCGAGCGCACCGGGGAGGACGTGCTCGTCGTGGACGACCTGACGGACGGACGGAAGTTCCGCAACATCGTCGACCTCGATATCGCCGACTACCTCGACAAGGACGACTTCATCGCGCGCATCAAGGCCGGCGAGTTCAGCTCCGGCATCCGGTCCATCTTCCACCAGGGCGCCTGCTCCACGACCACGGAGTGGGACGGGCGCTACATGCTGAGCAACAATTACGACTACTCCAAGGTGCTGCTGCACCACTGCCTGGATCACGGCATACCGTTCATCTACGCTTCGTCGGCGGCGGTGTACGGCACTTCCCGCGAGTTCTCGGAAGACCCGGAGAACGAGTCGCCGCTCAACGTCTACGGCTGGTCCAAGCTGCTGTTCGACCGCTACGTGCGTCGCCGCACGCTGCCGCAGGGGCGGCAGGTGGTCGGACTGCGCTATTTCAACGTCTACGGCCCGAACGAGCAGCACAAGGGCCCGATGGCGAGCGTCGCCTGGCATTTCAACGAGCAGATCAAGAAAGACGGTGAGGTGCGCCTGTTCGAGGGGCGCGACGGCTACAAGGATGGCGAGCAGCGACGGGACTTCGTCCACGTCGCCGATTGCTGCGCGGTGAACCTGTGGTTCCTCGAGCATCCGGAGGTATCCGGCATCTTCAACGTGGGCACCGGCCGCGCGCAGACGTTCAACGACGTGGCGAACGCGGTGATCGCCTGGCACGGCAAGGGGCGCATCCGCTACATCCCGTTCCCCGAGGTGCTGCAGAGCGCCTACCAGAGCTACACGGAGGCGGATCTCACGCGGTTGCGCGCGGCGGGCTGTGACGTGGAATTCCGCCCGGTCGAGCTGGGCGTCAAGCAGTACCTGGACACGATCAACGATTGCCTGTGAGCGGCGGTCGCTTCAGCCCGCCGCCGCGCTGCGCTGCCCGCCGAGCACCCGGTCGAGGCGCTCGTTCACGTGTGCGACACGGATGAGGCCCATGGCCGCAGGGTCGCGGACGCGTTCGCCGAAACGGACCTCCTCCGCCGTCTTGCCCAGGAACCGCTGCACCGCCTCGGGGTAGGCGTTGACCGTGAGGTCGCGGCTCAGGTACGGCCCGGTGCGTTCCGGGTTCGACGTCGCGTACAGGCCGATCACCGGGGTCTGCACGGTCGTCGCCATGTGGGCCGGCCCCGAATCCGGGCACACGAGCACCGCCGCGACCTCGAGCAGCGCGAGGAGCTGCTTGAGCGAGGTTCGCCCGACGAGGTTCACGGCGTCCGGGCACAGGCGGGTGATCGTGTCCCCGTACGCCTGCTCGGTCGCCGAGTTGCCGCCCGTGACGATGACCCGGCACCCGTACTTGCGGCGCGCATGGTTGGCCACGGCCGCGTAGTGCTCCGCGCTCCAGTTGCGGAAGTTGCGCCACCGCTCGCTGCTGCACGGGCTGATGACGACGAGCGGCCGGCCCTCTTCCGCGTACGCCGCCGCGAACTCGCGGTGCGCCGCCGCGAGCGGGATGTCCCAGCGCAGCGGCCGCGGCGGCGCTCCCACCGCCTTCGCGAACTCGAGCATCGCGTCCTGCACGTGCTGGCGCGGCTGCGGATCGATGCGGCGGTTCGTGACCAGCCACTGGAAGTCCCGTGCGCGCGCGCGATCGTATCCCAGGCGGATCGGCGCGCGGACGAGCGCCGAGAGCGCGTTGGCACGCAAGGAGGCATGCAGGCACAGCGCGGCATCGAAGCGCCGCCTGCCGAGTTGCGCGCGGACGTCGCGATAGGCGGCGAGGCCGCGTGCCTTGTCGAAGATGATAAACTCGACGTCCGGAATGTCGGCCATCAAGGCGGCTTCCGTCCTGCCGATGATCCAGGTGATCCGCGTTTCCGGCCACGCGTCCTGGAGCGCACGGACGACGGCCAGCGCGTGACAGGTATCGCCGATCGCCGACAGTCGGATGACGCACAGGCTCTCAGGCGGCGTCTGCTTGAGCATCGATTACCCGTGAGGACGGCGCACGCTTGAAGGAAACCGTCGTAAGAACCGGGACCGGCGCCATCCTATACGATCGCTCCCTCCCCAACCACATCTCCGCGGACAGCTTCGCGGCGGCGGGCTGGGCGGAGGCGCGGCCCGTGGAGGGCAGGCTGCGCTCGGCGGGTCGCGGGAACACGCTCGTCGTCGGTGACGGGACACGCGAGTTCGTGCTCAAGCACTACGTGCGCGGCGGGCTGCCGGCGCGTTTCCTGCACGACCGCTACCTCTGGCTCGGGGAAGCGCGCACGCGCGCCTTCGCGGAATGGCGCCTGCTGGCGCGGCTGCGCGAGCTCGAGTTGCCGGTGCCGCCCCCGGCCGCGGCCCGCTACGTGCGCCACGGCGCCTGGTACACGGCCGACCTGCTGACCGTGCGCGTGCCCGGCATCCGGCCGCTCTCGATGCGCCTCACGAGCGCGACCGACGCGGCGTTCTGGGAAGCCATCGGTGCCGGCATCCGCCGCTTCCACGACGCCGGCGTGCACCACGCCGACCTGAATGCCTACAACGTGCAGGTCGACGCCGACGACCGGGTGTTCCTGCTGGATTTCGATCGCGGCGAGCTGCGCTCCCCGGGGCCGTGGCAACGCGCCAACCTCGCGCGGCTGCGGCGCTCCCTCGACAAGCTGAAGCGCATGGACGAGAGCCTGCATTTCGACGAACGCGACTGGGCCCGGCTCGTCGCGGGCTACGGTGCGGCCGGTCAGGCGAGTGCGTCGAGGTCGGCGTAGGCGTCGGGCAGGGTCTCGGGCCGGTTCTTGAACTTGCGGTGCACCCAGTAGTACTGCTCGGGTGCCAGCCGGATCTGCTGCTCCAGGATCGCCACGTACTTCTTCGTGTCCTCGACCGGATCGTCGCTCGGCACGCCGTCGATCGGCGGCATGATCGTGACGAGATAGCCGCCTTCGGGCAGCCGGCGCGGGAAGAACGGCAGCGCCACCGCGTTCCCGAGTCGCGCGAGCGTGCCCGTGGCCGTGTTGGTCATCGCCGGCACGCCGAAGAACGGGAGCAGGGCGGACTGCTTGCGGTCGTAGCTCTGGTCGGGCGCGTACCAGACCGGGATGCCGGCCCGCAGGCTGCGCACCATGCTGCGGATGTCGTTCTTCTCGATGGTCGCGCGCGCCGAGCGCTCGCGGCTCGAACGCAGAAGCTCCGTGACGAACGGGTTCTTGTGCCGTCGGTAGACGCAGTCGAACGGCGGGGAGCGCTTGGACAGCACCCGGCCGCTGACCTCGAGCGCAGTGAAGTGCGCGCTCAGGAGGATCACCCCCTTGCCCGCCTCGAGCGCCTCGTGAATGTGCTCGATGCCCTCGATGCGGGTCAGCGCCTCGAGCTTCTCGTCGGACCCCCAGCGGCCGAGCGCGAGCTCCATGAGCGACGCGCCCAGCGACTCGAAGTGGGCGAGCGCGAGCGCGTCGCGCTCGGTGCGCGAAAGCTCCGGGAAGCAGAGCTCGATGTTGCGCCGGGTGATGGCCCGCCGCTCGGGCACCGCGGCATGGATGAGCCTCCCCAGCGCCTTGCCGAGGGCGAGCTGCACCCGGTAAGGCAGCAGGCACGTCAGCCGCAGCAAGCCCAGCCCGATCCAGGCCGGCCAGTACCTCGGTGTCCAGTAAGCGTGGAGGGGCTTGCGTCCGGTGTCTCGCGACATGCCGCGCATTATGGGGATGGCGACGGCAATTGCCCACCGGGAACGCGGTGCGGCGGCACTATTCCGACATGCCGTCGATGTAGTCCTGCTCGTCGATCGCCGGCTCCGGCCGCGCCGGGGTGTCCTCGTGCCGGCGCGCCTCGCGCGGCGCGGGAGTCGCCTCGGGTGCCTGGATGCCGACGTGGAAGGCGGCGAAGCCCGGCATCACGACCTGGTTGCGCGCCATGCCGATGACGCGCCCGGAATAGGGCGAGTACAGGTTGGTGCGATCGTTGCTCATGGGGTCCGTGATGGTGCCGAGCAGGTCGCCGCGCTTGACCGTGCTGCCCAGGCTCACGTCGGAGAGCAGGATGCCGCCCGAATTCGCCCGCACCCAGGTCGACTGGTAGTACACCGGCTCCGGGTCGCCCCAGAAGCGGCCGTCCTTCACCATGCCGAGCGTGTGCAGGAGCGTCTGGAGGCCCTTCACGCCGTGCATCACTTCCTGGATCTCGAGCTCGCTGGGACCGCCGGCTTCCAGCGTCACGGCCGGGATGCCGGCGCGCGTCGCCGCCCAGCGCAGCGTGCCCTCCGCCGGCGTGCTGTGCAGGATCACGGTCGCGCCGAACCCCTGCGTCAGCGTGACGACGTCCGGGTTGCGCAGGTCCGCGCGCAGCTGCGGCAGGTTGGCTCGCTCGAACGAGCCGGTGTGCAGGTCGACCAGCGCGTCGCAATGGGTCACGATCTCGGTGAAGAACGAGAACGCGATGCGCGACGCCTGGCTGCCCTGCGGGTTGCCGGGGAAGTAGCGGTTCAGGTCGCGCCGGTCGGGCAGGTAACGCGAGGCGCTGCGGAATCCCTGCAGGTTGACGATCGGCACGCCGATCACGGCACCCGACACCTCCTTCGGATTCAGGTCGTGCATCACCCGGCGCACCATCTCGATGCCGTTGAGCTCGTCGCCGTGCACGGCAGCGGTCAGGCACAGGGTGGGCCCCGGCATGCGGCCGTTCACCACCAGCACGGGGGTCGACACCGGCACGCCCTCGAACAGCTCGGTGGCGGACCAGGACAGGCGCTGCGCCGTCCCCGGCGGCACTTCGCCGTGCAGCAGCTTGAGCGGCTTGGCCTTGCGTTCCTCCGCCTGGGCGACCGCCTCCGCGAGCGGCACTTCCGGCAGTGCGCCGGTCGGTCCTTCCACGAGGTCGATGGCGAGACCGAGCTCGACCGCCGTCAGGCGCTGCGGTCCGGCCACGGCGGGGGCGTCGTCGTCGGACAGCCCGCGCTCGGCCGCATCCCCGGCATCGTTCGTGTCGCCGGGCCGCGCCGCCACGGGCGGTGCCGGGTCGTCGGCATCGCGCGCCGCCGTCCGCGGCGGCTCGACCGTCCCGTCAGGCGCACCTTCGGGCTCGCCGGGTGCCGGCCCGTCGCTCTGGATTTCGCTCGCCGCCGCGGCCGCTTCCTCGCCTTCCTCCCGTTCCGGCATGCTCGCGGCGCCCGCGTCCGGCGACGCCGGGCCCGCGTCCGCTGTCCGTGTCGACGGGGCCGGCAGCGGGGCCACGCTGGAGGCGTCCGTCGGCGGTCCCGCCGGGAGGGAGCGCAGCTGCGGGGCGATCACGGGTGCGGGCGGCGCCTTGACCGAGTTGCCTTCGAAGGGCACGGAAACCGGGATGCGGGCCGCGACCGCCGGGCGATGCGCCGCCGGCACGGCCGGCTCGCCGGGTGCCGCGGCCACGGCGCCTGCGGCGAGCGCGGCGCTGGCGAGCAGGCTCCGAAGCGTGATATGGGTTACGCGTCGCATGGCTTCCTTCGCGCGGCGGGCCGGTCGGCGGCCGCACTGGACGGCGGCCCGGGGGCTCTCGCAAAATGCGCTCTGCACGCTGTAAGTTCCGGTGGTAATCAAGCAATTAGAACCGGTTTCTCGATTCAAACCCCAATCAAGGCAAATGACAAGCCCGCGCGCCCTCTTTTCGCTCCTCTTGCTCCTGTCAGCGGTGTGCGTGACGTTGGAGGCAAAGGCATCCGAAACGTTCCCCCGGCCGGCCGAGCTCGAACGGGACGTCGCCTTCTGGATCGACATTTTCACCCGCTACGACAGCGCCGAAGGCGTTCTCCACGATAGCCGAAATCTCGCCGTCGTCTATGAACGGATCGACATTCCGGCCGGGCTGTCGGCGAACGAGCGGCGCCGCCGGGTGCAGGCGCGCCGCGAGCATTACCGCGCCATCCTGAACCAACTCGCCGGCCTCTCGCAGCATGACGACCTGGACCCGGAGCAGCGCCGGGTGCTCGCGCTCTGGCCGGAAGACGTGTCACGGGCGGAGCTCAGGCGAGCGGCGGGCGACATTCGCTTCCAGCAGGGGCTCGCCGACCGTTTTCGCGCCGGCCTCGTGCGTGCCGGTCGCTACCGGGCCCATATCCACGCGGAGTTCGCGAAGCTCGGCATCCCGCTGGAGCTCGCCGCGCTGCCGCACGTCGAGTCCTCGTACAACCCCGATGCCCGCTCGCACGCCGGCGCTTCCGGCATCTGGCAGTTCACGCGCGACACGGGACGTCGCTACCTGCAGGTCGATCACATCCTGGACGAGCGCAACGATCCCTACGTCGCGACCGTGGCGGCCGGCAAGCTGCTCGCCTACAACCATTCGATCACCGGCAACTGGCCGATGGCCATCACGGCCTACAACCACGGCCTCGCCGGCGTGCGGCGCGCCATGAACCGCTACGGCGATACGGCCTACGTCGACATCCTGCGCCGCTACGACGGACGTGCGTTCGGCTTCGCCTCGCGCAATTTCTACGTCGCGTTCCTGGCCGCGCTCGAAGTGGACCAGAACGCCGAGCGTTACTTTCCCGGGCTCGTGCCGGACAAGGCGATCGACTACGAGATCGTGACGCTGGACGCCTACGTGCCGGCGAGCGCGCTCGCGAGCACCTTGGGCGTAGACCTGAACCTGCTCGCGCGCTACAACCCGGCGCTGCAGCCCGCGATCTGGCAGGGCAGCAAGTACCTGCCGAGGGATTACCCGATACGCCTGCCCGCGAGTCTCCTCGCGGCGCCGCTGGCCGAGCTCGTGGCGGGGCTGCCGCCGGACGCGCGCTTCGATGCGCAGCTTCCGGATCTCTTCCACACGGTCGTGCGCGGGGACACGCTGTCGGCGATCGCGGCCGCCTACGGCACGCGGGTATCGACGCTGGTGGCGCTGAACGGCCTCGACAACCAGCATCGCATCCGTGCGGGCCAGCGACTCAGGCTGCCGGCCGCCGGGCCCGCACCGGCTGTCGTGGCCGCCGCCGCGACGCCCGCGAGCGCGCCGCCGGTCGCCGCCGAGCCGGAGGTCGCCGCGGCCGAGGTGACGGCCCCGGCGGAAGCGCCACCCGCGGTCGAGGAGCCTCCCGCGGTCGCGGCGGCCGTCGAGCCGGCGCCGGCGGAAGAAGGCGCGCTGCCCGGCGAGCTTTCCGACGACGCCGAGTCGGCGGCGGTGAGCGCAGTCCGCTCCGGCCTGCTTTCCGATCCCAGCGACTACAGTGTCGCCGCCGACGGCACGATCGAGGTGCACCCGCTCGAGACGCTGGGGCACTACGCGGACTGGCTCGGCATCAGGACGCAGCGGCTGCGCGACATCAACGGCTTCGCCTTCGGCCGGCCCGTGGAGGTGGGTGAGCGCATCAAGCTCGACCTGAGCCGCGTCGACGCCGAGACGTTCGAGAACCGCCGCTCCGCCTACCACAAGGCGCAGCAGGATGCGTTCTTCCGCGAGTACACGATCGCGGGCATGCGCGAGCACGTCGTGCAGGCGGGCGAATCGGTCTGGATCCTGTCGCTCGAGCGCTACCGGGTGCCCGTCTGGCTGTTCCGGCAGTACAACCCGGAGCTCGACTTGCACCGCGTCCGCCTGGGCACGCAGCTCAATTTCCCGGTCCTCGAGAAGAAGGAAGGCTGATCGTTGCCCCGGGTTTGCGGAAAATGCGACGCGGACGACGTGTGCGGGCTCGCCTCGCTTTGTTAACCTTTCCCGATTGCGACGACGAAGGATGCCGATGACCGGGAGAACGGGAACCCAGTGGCTGGCGCTCGTGGCGGCGCTGGCCGGCCTCGCGGGCGCCGCGGCGCACGCCGGCGACTTTCCGCTCGCCGACAAGGTCGTGGTCGAAAAGTCCAAGCGCAAGCTGCACCTGGTGAAGGACGGCAAGCCCTTTCGCACGTTCGACATCGCGCTCGGCATCGAGCCCGTCGGCCACAAGCAGGAGGAAGGCGACAACCGCACGCCGGAAGGGCTGTACTATCTCGACATGCGCAATCCGAACAGCGATTACTTCCTGTCGATCCGGATCTCCTACCCCAACGAGAAGGACCGCCGCGAGGCGCGTGCCCGGGGGGTGAACCCCGGCGGCCAGATCATGATCCACGGCCAGCCGAACACGCCGACCTATTCACCGGCCTTTTATCGCCAGGCGGACTGGACCAATGGCTGCATCGCCGTGTCCAACTCCGACATGATCGACATCTGGCTCATGACGCCCGACCGCGTCCCCATCGAGATTCTGCCCTGAACCACAGGCCATTCGTTCCCGAGGACGACCCGTTGCAGCAGGCAGCCGCATCGAGCTTCGACATACGCCCGGATACCGGCAAGACCGTGGACGCGGAGGTCTGGCCGGAAGGCAGCCTCGAGGTCCTGTCGCACTTCGAGGTCGAGCTCCTGCGCAGCGAGGGCGAGGGCGGACTGTATCCGTTGCTGCGCCGCTGCATCCTCGCCGTGCTCAACAGCGGCGGCAACACGGACGACGCGCGCGAGGTGCTCAACCGGTATCGCGATTTCAGCGTCGGCTTCATCCAGCGGGACCGCGGCCTCAAGGTGTCGCTCAAGGGGGCCCCGGCATCGGCGTTCGTCGACGGCCAGATGATCCGCGGCATCCGCGAGCACGTCTTCGCGGTGCTGCGCGACGTGGTCTTCACCAATCTCGAGATCCGCGAGAACAACCGGCTCGACCTGAGGACGCCGGAGAACATCACCAACGCGGTATTCCACATCCTGCGCAACGCCCGCCTGCTCAGGCTGCCGGCAACGCCCAACCTGGTCGTGTGCTGGGGCGGTCACGCGATCAGCCGCGAGGAGTACGACTACACGAAGAGCGCCGGCTACGAGCTCGGGTTGCGCGGCATGCACATCTGCACCGGCTGCGGCCCGGGCGCCATGAAGGGACCGATGAAAGGCGCGAACATCGGGCACGCCAAGCAGCGCATTCGCGACGGCCGCTACATCGGCATCACGGAGCCGGGGATCATCGCCGCCGAGTCCCCGAACCCGATCGTAAACGAGCTCGTGATCATGCCGGACATGGAGAAGCGCCTCGAGGCGTTCGTCCGCCTGGGGCACGGGATCGTCGTATTCCCCGGCGGGGTCGGGACGGCGGAGGAGATTCTCTACCTGCTCGGCATCCTCCTGCACCCGGCGAACGAAGACCTGCCGATGCCGCTGATCATGACGGGACCGGCAGGCAGCCGCTCGTATTTCCAGCAGATCGACGAGTTCATCGGCGCGACCCTGGGGCCGAAGGCGCAGGAGCGTTATACGATCATCATCGACGACCCGGAGGAGGTCGCGCGGCGGATGCTCGCCGGGCTCGATGAGGTTCGGGCGTTCCGGACCGCGCACGGCGACGCGTACTACTTCAACTGGCGACTGACGATCGACCACGAGTTCCAGAAGCCGTTCCGTGCGACCCACGAGGCGATGCGCGCGCTGGATCTCACCGAGGGACTGCCCGTGCACGTGCTCGCCGCCAACCTGCGGCGGGTGTTCTCCGGCATCGTGTCGGGCAACGTGCGGGAGGACACGATCGCCGAGATCGAGCGCAGGGGGCCGTTCGAGATCTACGGCTCGGCCCGCATCATGAAGCTCCTCGACCGGTTGCTGGCGGCCTTCGTCGCGCAGGGCAGGATGAAGCTCGCCGCCGAGAGTTATTCACCGTGTTACCGCGTGCTGGTGCGCGACGACGCGCGGCCGGCAGCGGCCTCCGACGGCTCCGCTTCCATTAAGTAAAACCATGCGCAAGCGGCTGATGCCGCTCCGAAAAACGACCGTTCGCTCTGTGACTTGGTTCCTTGAGCTCTGCGCCTGTGCGCGTAGTATCGGCACCGAGTCTCGAATGGATGGGCGCGCATGGAGGATCGCAAGAGCCTCGACCCGAACGCGAACGCGCCGGCGGACCCGGAGCCGCCGGAGGTCGACTCCGTGCCCGAAGAAGGCGCACCGAACGACGACGGCTGGCAGCAGTATCGTCGCTGGATCTCCAAGGCGCCAGCGCCGCGCCGCCGCCGTCCCGGCCTCGACCCTTCCCTCTACACCTGGAAAGGCTATCGCGACTGGGCGAAGCAGGTGAAGCGCAACTGGTCGTCGGACTGACGACGACACTTGCTCGCACGGGTTCGCGTTGCGCGAATCCGCGTCGTGAATCATCGCTCGCGACCGTCCCGGCAATCGACTCACGGCGAGCCCGATTACCGGCATCGCGGCATGCCCGAAGCAAGTCGTTGCAACGCTGCACGCGAGCTTGTGATGCGGCTCACGGCGGAATCCCGAAGCCGGGTTTATAGTCTTCCTACCGAGTCACGAGTTTGCGGCGAACACGCATGTCAGAGAAGTACGACCGCTCCCTCGAGAGCCTCAAGAACGAGTCGACACGCCAGCGTTGGGCTCTCTTCCATCGCGCGATCGCTTCGGCCAAGCAGTCGAACACCGAAGCGATGAGGCAGGAGTTCGAGCGCATGCTCGCCGAGGCGCCGGCCGCGCAGCGGACCGAGCCGCGTCTCTCGATCGCACAGTGATCGTCGCGCGCCGTGCCGGCGTTGACGGCAACGGGCGACATCGTGACTCGACGCGCCGGTTGCGTTAATTTCCGCGGCCGGCGTGGGCTCCGCAAGAAGAACAGGGGAAGTTGCGCATGGAACGCGTGATGCAGTATCTGGACGACCTCGAGGATCTCGTTTGCGCCGCCGCTGTGGCGGCCGCCCGGACGGGCCGTACCCTGGTCGCGCTGCTGTGCCTGTTGCTGTCGCTCGCGACGCCGCTGGGTATCGTGCTGCTCGCGTTCGTGCAGCCGCCGCTCGGTCTCGCCGCGGCCACCATGCTGTCGGTGATCCTCCTGTACCGGGCCGTGGTCACCGGGCCGCCGCGCCGTGCCGCCGTGCTGGAGCCCGTGTCGCAGGGCGAGGGCCAGCTCCAGCCCCATTGATCGCGGCGGCCGTCGCCGCTCTGCTCCCGTCGGCCCGGGCAGGCCGTCCGGCGCTGCCTTGAAAATCGCTCCACCGGCCTTATCGTCTCGGCTTCGCGCCGTTCGAGAGGGTGCCGATGAGCGAAGTCGAAGAACGACAAACCCTGGGATTCCAGGCCGAGGTGCGGCAGCTCCTGCACCTCATGATCCATTCGCTGTACAGCAACAAGGAGATCTTCCTGCGCGAGCTGATCTCCAACGCGGCGGACGCCGCCGACAAGCTGCGCTTCGAGGCGCTCGCGAAGCCGGAGCTCCTCGCGGAGGAGCCGGAGCTTTCCATCCGGGTGGAGTACGACCCCGCCGCGCGCACCATCGCCGTGATCGACAACGGCATCGGCATGTCCCGCGACGAGATCGTGGACAATCTGGGCACGATCGCGAAATCGGGGACGGCCGAGTTCCTGGAGCGCCTGTCCGGTGACGCTCGCAAGGACGCGCACCTGATCGGCCAGTTCGGTGTCGGCTTCTACTCGGCCTTCATCGTCGCCGGCCGGGTCGAGGTCGAGAGCCGGCGCGCCGGGCTGCCGGCCGGTGACGGGGTGCACTGGGAATCGAGCGGGGAAGGCGAGTTCACGGTACGCCGGATCGAGCGGCAGGCGCGCGGGACGCGGGTGACGCTCCACCTCCGGGAAGCCGAGCAGGAGTTCCTGGAGGAGCCGCGGCTCGAGGCGCTCATTCGCAAGTACTCCGACCACATCGGTGTGCCGGTCTTTCTCGCCAGGGCCGGGGCCGCGGATGCTGAAGCCCGCGCGGTGAACACCGGAAAGGCCTTGTGGGTTCGCCCGCGCTCGGAGGTCGGAGACGAGGAATACAAGGAGTTCTACAAGCACCTGTCGCACGACTTCGCGGACCCGCTCTGCTGGAGCCACAACCGCGTGGAGGGCAAGCGCGAGTACACGAGCCTCCTTTACATCCCTTCGCGTGCGCCGTTCGACCTCTGGAACCGGGAGTCGCCCCGGGGGCTCAAGCTCTACGTGCAGCGCGTGTTCATCATGGATCACGCCGAGCAGTTCCTGCCGCTCTACCTGCGGTTCGTGAAGGGCGTGATCGATTCCTCCGACCTGCCGCTCAACGTCTCGCGCGAGATGCTGCAGCAGAATCCGCACCTCGAGTCCATTCGCGGTGCCCTGACCCGCCGCGTTCTCGACATGCTGGCGAAGCTGGCAGCCGGCGAGCCGGAGAAGTACGCGCAGTTCTGGAGCGAATTCGGGCCCGTGCTGAAGGAGGGCGTCGTCGAGGATCCGCAGAACCGGGACAAGCTCGCCAGGCTGCTGCGGTTCGCCACCACGCACGGCGATACCGACCGGCAGGACCAGTCGCTCGAGGATTACGTGGCGCGCGCGAAGCCGGGCCAGGACCGGATCTATTACATCCTGGCGGACAACCCGGCGACGGCGCGCGCCAGCCCGCACCTCGAGCAGCTCCGGGACAAGGGCATCGAGGTGCTGCTCCTGACCGATCGCATCGATCCCTGGGTGGTGGAGCACCTGCCCGAGTTCGAGGGCAAGAAGCTGCACGACGTCGGCCGCGGCGAGCTCGAGCTGCCCGACGGGGACGGCAAGGTCACCCGGGAGGCCAGGAACGAAGAGCACAAGCCGCTGCTCAAGAAGCTGCGCCGGGTGCTGAAGGAGCGGGTCGAGGACGTCAACGCGAGCGTGCGGCTGGTCGACTCCCCCGCGTGCGTGATCACGGCACAGCACGAGCTGACGCCGCAGCTCCGCCGGATCCTGGAAGCCGCCGGCCAGAAGCTGCCGGCGACCAAGCCGCTGCTCGAGGTCAACGTCGAGCACCCGCTGCTCAGGAAGCTGTCGGCCGAATCGGACGAGAGCCGCTTCGACGCCTTGGCGCACGTCATCCTCGATCATGCGCTGCTGGCGGAGGGCGCTGCGCTGCCGGACCCCGCGGCCTACGTGCGGCGGGTGAACGCGCTGCTCGTGGATTCGTCCGCCGAATGAGCGAACGGCGGGTGTAGAATCGCGGTCTTCGGCAGGATCCCGGTCATGACCAGCGACATACCCGACAAGGACGAGCTGAAGCGGCGGCTCACCGAGGAGCAGTACCGCATCACCCAGGAGAAGGGCACCGAGCCCCCGTTCACCGGGCGCTGGCTGTACAACAAGGAAGAGGGTGTGTACCGCTGCGTGGTGTGCGGTGCCGAGCTCTTCAGCTCCGCGCACAAGTACGACTCCGGGTCCGGGTGGCCGAGCTTCTGGCTGCCGCTCGCCGGCGACCGGGTGCGCACTGTCCGCGACACCAGCCATGGCATGATCCGCGAGGAAGTGCTGTGCAGTCGCTGCGGTGCGCACCTGGGACACGTCTTCGAGGACGG
>Ga0079224_100008864_pt1 | contig 13661 bp, 8 predicted proteins | sample Stecom2015_FD_80414 | JGI IMG/M metagenome (GOLD analysis project Ga0079224, IMG submission 80414) | Agricultural soil microbial communities from Utah to study Nitrogen management - Steer compost 2015 | ecosystem: Environmental > Terrestrial > Soil > Agricultural land | place: USA: Utah... | reverse complement strand
TGTCCCTGTAGTAAACCATCGATCTGCGGAAAAAGTTCGATAAAAGTTGGCGCACTTTCGGTATGTTTCGGTTTGATGCCGTGCACCCGGGAAGTTTGCCACATATATTTATTCTCTGGTGGTTGCACCAAGCTGTAGAATTCGTTAACGATGGTTCCATCAACGACATTCACAATCCCCACTGCGCAAACGCTACTGTATTTCGCGGTTGCTAATTCAAAATCTATACTTGTAAATGTATTTGACATGCTTATTCTTTATAATCACTTTTTGTTAATATCCGTATTTGCCCTTCCAGCGTTCCCTTAGCGACTGACGCAATTTCTCTTCTGAAGCATTTTTCCCAGGGTCGTAGAGCGTCAGGCCGCGCAGCTGATCAGGCATATATTCCTGATCAACAAAGTTTCCAGCAAATGCGTGCGCATACTTATAGTCTGTTCCGTAATCCAACTCTTTCATCAACTTCGTCGGGGCATTTCGCAAATGCAGCGGAATAGACAGATTTCCGGTCTGCTTTACGATGGCCTGCGCTTTATTGATGGCCTCATAAGCCGCATTGCTTTTGGCAGAGCTGGCCAAATAAGTTACTGTTTGCGAGAGAACAATTCGGGATTCCGGCCAACCGATGACATTCACCGCTTGAAAACAGTTGTTCGCCAACAGCAGTGCATTCGGATTCGCATTGCCGATATCCTCGGACGCTAAGATCAATAACCGCCGGGCAATAAATTTAGGGTCTTCACCGCCCTCGATCATCCGGGCCAGCCAGTACACCGCCGCGTTCGGATCCGAACCACGGATGGATTTGATGAATGCGGAAATGATATCATAGTGCTGTTCACCGGACTTATCGTAGCGAACCCGATTCTGTTGCACGTGACGCGCTACAAAATCGTTCGTGACAGCCTGTTTTGAATGGCTCGCCGCCTGGCAGACCAGCTCTAAAATATTTAGTAGCTTTCGGGCGTCGCCACCAGATAGCTGCAGTAGTGCTTCGTACTCCTGAATCTCAATATGCTCGCCACGAAGGAATTCGTCTTCGGCGAGCGCTTTATCCACGATATGGACCAGATCATCTTTCGTTAACTCTTCCAGCACATAAACTTGGCATCGAGAAAGCAAGGCAGAGATGACCTCGAACGAAGGGTTTTCTGTTGTCGCACCAATCAGTGTCACGGTTCCACGCTCCACGGCGCCCAGCAGCGAATCTTGCTGCGATTTGGAGAATCGATGGATCTCATCAATGAAGAGAATGGGCTGCTCCTGGTTGAACTGTTTCATTTGTTCGGCCTTCTCGATCACTTCCCGAACCTCCTTCACGCCGGACTGAATTGCGCTCAAGCTGTAGAACGGTCGATCCAAGGCTTTGGCTACCAATAAGGCCAATGTCGTTTTGCCCACCCCAGGAGGACCCCAAAAGATCATCGACGGGATGAGCTGCTGATCGATAGCGTTCTTGAGGACCGCACCCTCTCCGATTATATGCTTTTGACCGACATAATCTTCAAGCGTTCGCGGACGCATACGTTCAGCCAAAGGAATTCGCGTTGTCATAGAAAAACAAAACTATCGAATTTTGCTGGGAACGGCAATGGTCCAGGTGATCGGGCTAAGCGATGTACCATAATGTGGCGAAAAATTGACTGTGGCCATAGAATATTACATATAGTCAAAAGATTCTGACGTTTAATCAACAGTTCAAATTATGAAATCTAAATAGAATTGATAATTTTGAAAAAAAGCAATTTAAAGGATGTTTAACAAAGTGCGTGTACTATTGGTCTGCGGGCTGATAATTTTGATGAATGGGCTGAAGGCCCAAAGTGGTGCTGAGGAACTTGATCCCGCGGGCTTCGTTACAAAGTACAATGCCGAGTTCAAAGGTATTGGTCCTCGGGTATATGTCTTGCCTGCTCCTAGAACCAAACAGGAGGTTCTGGTAGACTCTTATAAAGAGAAAACCAACTTCTACGACTCCATTGCCCGGCAGCTAGACTACCAAAACTTGCTGGAGGAGTTTCAGCTAACTTCCAACGCGGCATTTTTAAGGCAGCAGTTCCAACCCTATCCAAGCAGTCCTGAAAAGTGGACCGAACTTATTAACGCATTAAAAAAGAACAACAATATGCAGCTTGCATTGGGTTTGACGAACCAGTATGCGCTAGAAACGATCAAGCAAAAGGACATAAAAAAAGCCATTAGTATTTTAGAGGATGCGCTAGCCCTGGTTCAAAACACCGCATTCCGTGACGATGCTAGTGTGGTTCAATTCAATCTCTCCAATGCTCATTTGTATCAGGGAAGCTATGCGCATGCCGATGCCCTTCAAGAACAGTATCTGCAGCGAGCAGTCAACGATAAAAGTAATATTGACCAAGCGAATTCCCTGGTTCGAGTAGCGTTGATAAGAGCTTACCAAAAAGAGTATCAAGCTGCCGAAAACAGTATCATTCGTCGGGCAATTCCGCTCTACAATAAAATGAAGGATGCCCAGGGCAAGACCAAAGCTTGGATCCAGCTAGCAAAGATCTACCAGATCCAAAACAAACATACCCAAGCGCAATGGTTTTTGATTCAAGCACGAGAACTGGCTCGCTCACGTGATTTTAAAACGGACCTGCCAGAGATCGAATATATGCTGGGCTACTCCAAGTTTATACAACAGAATTATCGGATTGCAAAATCCGAACTAGAGCACGCGAAAACACTAGCGGATCAGGAAAACAACAAAGTGCTGCAGCTTGCCATTCACGATAAGCTTGGCGAGATCGACATGATAATGGGCAACTACGACGACGCTGCCGAACATCTCTCCCAATACTGGAGGCTGCGCAGGGAACTATTTTAAGGAGCTAGGATGGCACCTATCGCGCCTTTTTGCATATGCTGTCCAACTTATTATCTTAAAAAGTGTTAAGAATGTAAAGCGTGGGACGATATTTGAATATTGAAATGATAATTTTACGGAAGGCCCTCCATCTTTGATTTAAATTTTGACTAAATTTATCCGCTAGGATTGCTCTGGGAGCGTTCCGCTAGTGAGGTGCTACTGATAACCGCGCTGTATAAAAAATGAACAATATTAAGAAAACCATCTATATGTTAAGAAATCTCATCTTAGGTCTTTCTCTAATCTCTATCGTCGCCTGCGGGGCTAAGCCTCGTGTAGACTTGTCGCAAGGGAGCCTACAGCTTAAACCAACTACGCAGCACGGCGTCATCGTCAAGGAAGTTGCCAATTTATTGGAGAATTTCAGCTATAAACGCGTTCCGATGAATGACTCAATCTCGAACATCATCTACAATAATTTAGTAGAAGGCTTAGACCAGGGAAGGAATTACTTATTACAAACTGATATCGAAGATTTTCAGCAATTTAAGGAGAGCTTCGCACAGGACTTCAAAGCGGGCGATCTTTCGAGCGCCTTTTATATGTTCAACAAATACTCCGATCGCTACCTGCAATGCCTGAACTACGCCTTGCAGCAAGTCGACCAACAACACGATTTTACGACGGAAGAGGAGTACAGCAGCTACCGTGAGAAACTTCCTTGGTTCAACTCGGAGGCCGAGCTTCAGGAGCAATGGAGAAAGCGGGTAAAATACGATCTTTTGAACCTAAAACTGAGCACGGGTGATTCTGCCAAATACGACCCAGAAAAAAACAAAGAAACGCTTCGTAGCCGCTATAAGAACTTGATTTCACAAGCTTCTAAAGCGAATGCTAATGACGCTTTTCAGCTGATCATGACAGCTTTTACCAGCGCGGTAGATCCACATACCAATTATTATAACCCTTCCTTTGCACAGGCCTTCAACGAAAGCATGTCCAACACTTTGGAAGGAATCGGCGCCCAACTCCAAATGGAAAATGAAATGGTGACCATTAAGATGATTATCGCTGGAGGGCCTGCCTTTAAAGACAAAACCTTACAGATTAACGATCGTATCGTCGGAGTTGCTCAGGGCGACGGGGAATTCGAGGACATCATCGGATGGCGCTTGGATGCTGCCGTGGCAAAAATCAAAGGAAAGAAAGGTACTGTTGTACGCTTAAAAATATTACCCGCGGGCGCAGCGCTCTCTGCGGCCCCTAAAATCGTAAAACTTACCCGCGAGAAAATTGTTCTGGAAGAAGAATCGGCGAAACGCGAAATCAAAACAGTCAAGGGAGAAGATGGTAAAAATTACCGTGTTGGGATCATCAACCTTCCGAAATTCTATATCGATTTTGATGCCGTGCGCCGGGGCGACCAAAATTATAAGAGCACCACACGTGACGTGCGCCTGCTACTGGACAGCTTAAAACGTGATGGCGTGGATGCTGTATTGATGGACCTTCGAAATAACGGCGGAGGATCGCTACAGGAAGCAATTGAGCTTACAGGTCTATTTATCGACAAGGGTCCTGTTGTCCAGGTACGTGACACCAGAAATCGCGTTCAGGTCGATAGCGACCAAGAATCGGGCGTTTCCTGGGACGGGCCGTTTGGAGTCATTATTAACCGCTTTTCGGCCTCAGCATCCGAAATTTTCGCCGGTGCCATTCAGGATTATGGCCGTGGCATTATCTTGGGATCCACATCCTATGGTAAAGGAACCGTTCAAAATGCTGTGGACATGTCAAGGTTTATCAGCGCTACCAACAAATTGATGATCAAAGCCTCCGGGGAGAAGGATGCAGATACTCCAAACGGCGCTCCAGAATTCGGACAGATCAATATCACGATGGGCAAATTTTACCGCGTTACAGGCAGCAGCACCCAGCATAAAGGGGTTGCAGCGGATATTACGTTTCCTACCCAATATTCGGCAGAGAAATTTGGAGAAAGCTCCGAACCGTCCGCTCTTCCATGGGATCAAATAAAACCGTCGACCTTCCCAAAAATTACGGACCTCACCCAGGTTAATTCAACGTTGAACGCGATCCACAAGAAAAGGATGGAGAAATCACCAGCTTATACGTTCTTATTGGAAGATATCGAAGAATTTAACAAAGTAGATTCGATTCCTTCGGTAAGCTTGAACGAATCTAAATTGAAAGCAGAACGTGAGAAAAACCGATTAAAAAATCGGGACCGTATTAACAAACAGTTGGCATTCCTAGGGTTGCCTCTCTGGAAAGAAGGACAGCCGCAGCCGAAATTCGATTACGATTTCGTGCTGGAAGAAAGCGCCAACGTGCTCACCGACTATATCCGTCTAAGTAAAAAATAAGGGCCCCTGAGAATATTTTTAACCCATTAACAAGTCCCAAGAAAGGCTTATGGATTTCGGAATCCGTAAGCCTTTCTTTTTGATGCCTCCATCCTTAAGACGCATCCGTCATATTCGTTGCCTTCGGGGATTCTAGCAGAACATCACGGCATCGTTCATTCCTCCCGCTGTGATTCAGCGCGGTGGAGCTATCAGCCCCCTTACCGGTAAGCGGATTAAAATTTGAGACGACTTCTAGGTTACATTTCAGGGCGAGAACAGAATTGCTCCCAGGCCATGTAGGAAAAATAGAATGCAAACTCTTTCTAGCTACACTCCCCATTATTACACTTTTCTAGGTATTCTTGCGGGCGTAGCTTCTTAATAGCTGGCCTGGGAAACGCCTGGCTACAGCGCCACTCAAGTTATGCGCACCTGGAACATAACGGCAGCGCGTATCTGCTTCAGCCATGTAGCTAAATGCGATCCTAGAATTCTTTATGCCGCGCTGCCCATCTTGCTGGCTGAGCCTATCGAGCGTTCAACTGCTGATATAAAGGAGCGAACGACCGCAAGACTGCTCTATAGTTCGATCGGTTCAACGATTGGCGCTAGGGCGATGCTTGCTCTACCGTTATCGGGTTCATTACTTCACCACAAGGCAGTTGCTACGACGAGAGTGCTCATCAAGAAATACAGCAGATGGGCGCGGACCGCTTACGAGCGTCCGCCTTTGAAGAATCATGGATAGCAAAGAACTTTATTCCCCGCTGGCTGTTCCCTATTCAAATCGGCGTATTCAGGATCCTAGTTTAATAGGAGCACCTTTTCTATCGGAGGGTGCTTTTCCACGCTTACTCGGTCTGCCCCCTTTTTTACTTGCTACCGTTGAACTTGATTACATGGTTGGGCAGGGAAGGGTATAGTAGCTCCTCGCCAGCTGGTCCTCCATCGAGACAAGCGCACTCAACATACTTCCTGTCGGTTTGAACCGTCCGCTCTGAACCGCCTGAGAAAGGGTGAAACTTGCGCTAACTTTCGCTCCAGCGCGTCGATTTCGCATTTCTATCGTGTTTTTATTTTCAAATTGATACTTTTATAGCGAATGTCCTCCAGAACGGCCATTCGGCTGATTACTAACTAACCGAGACGTCGCTATGTCGAGCTTGTTTAATAAATCCCAAAGGCCCTTTTTCATGCGAAAGGTCCTCATTGGTGCGACACTACTGTCTTTCATCTACTTCAGTACGGTATTTATCTATCAATATCGGAAATACCGACAGGTGAAAGAACAGTTAAATGCCGCATATGCCGCTGGCCAATCTAAATCGTCTGCACTCTACCGGCTGTTCTCCACGTATGGCGAGGCAGATAATCTGTTCCGTCTTTACACCATTGATTTTAACGATAGTGTATACAGGGAGTATACATCGAAGCTGGACACCATAAGCCACGACGTCGATTCACTTTTGCACTTACCAATCCCGAACGGGCCACTGAAGTCCGGACCAGCAGCTATCAAACAGAAAAATTATCTCGCAAGAGAATATGCTTCCTTGAAAAGGAACGTGAATGAGCTTATTTATTTCGCGCAGGACTCCCTACCTGCTTTGCTCGCCTGGGAGGACTTTCGGATGGATCCGGCGCTTCCTTTGGACGCCGACACCACCCTGAGCCGAACGCTCCGTGATACCGTGCTCCTAAACCTCCGTGCCGACACATTAGTCCAGAAGAAAGGGAATCTGATTCAACGAATCTTTAACGCTAAAAACGACACTCTGATATTCCAAAATAAATACGAACAAGTGTGGACCACCCAGCTTGAGGTCATCCTTAGAAACCTGCATAAGATCATCCTCCAAAAACATCGTGCATACGATCGCAACGTCATGCAGCTTCAACGCAATTATTCCTCTCTGCGACAGAAAGAGCGCGAGCTTATCCAAGCGAACTACACGCTTTTGAAGAATCTCAAAGAGGGCTTCGATAACATCATCGCCCTGGAGCGCAGCAACCTGCAACACGCTGAACAGCTGAATCTTGCGCTACATGAAGAAAATGCGAGAATCTTCGGGAGCCATCTTCTCACAGCGCTCGTTATTATGTTTTTTATGATTATGTTCATTCTCTTCTATCAATACAACGCCGGACAGTATGAACGAAAGCTAAATTTTGAAAAAGAGCATACCAGCAGGTTAGCCGAAGAGAAAACCAGCGTGCTGGCCAATGTCAGCCATGAGGTACGAGCGCCATTGGAATCACTGATCGGCGTAGTCGATATTCTCAAAAAAGAAGGGGTAGACCAGCACATTGAGCCCCAATTTCTAGATGCCATATCGTATGAAATTACGATGATCAACAGCACGGTTACCGACATCTTGAATCTTAGCAAAATGGAAATCGGCGCACTTAGTGTGAAGTATGAATATTTCTCACCCCGCTTTCTGCTGCAGGACCTGATCCTGCTACATACCTACCATGCAGAAAAGAAAGGCCTACGAATCCTTGAACAACTGAATGTCCCTGCAGACCTTGAAATTTATAGCAGTGCTTTTCGAATCAAGCAAATTATCTCTAATCTGTTAACCAATGCCATAAAATATACGGCGACAGGAACCGTCTCGCTCTCTTGCATCTGGGCAAAACGCAACCGACGGCAAGAGTTAATCATCAAGGTAGCGGATACGGGGGTCGGTATCGCTGCAGCACAACAGCGTGATGTATTTCGGCAGTATTATACCGCCGAGGCCAAAAACCGTAAAAACGGCTTCGGACTAGGCTTGTATATCTCCAAACTTTTAACCCAGCAGCTCCAAGGTAACCTTACCTTAGCTAGCACGCCTGGAAAGGGCTCTACGTTTACCTTGAGGCTTCCCATCGAAAAGTCCCGGCAGTCCCTCGAAAATACGAAGAAGCGACAGCGAAGCGACCTGCCCCAAAATATGCGCATAGTGCTAATTGAAGACAATAGGATTAACTTAATATACCTGCAGCATTTCTTTAAAGATTTTCCACATGTTTATTCCTTTGAAAATGGCAAAAAAGCATTGGACTTTATAAGAACCGAAAAAATTGATTTAATCATTACGGACCTTCATATGCCCGAAACCAATGGCTGGGACATCCTTCAGTTTGTACGCACTCATTCCCATTTGTCCAATATTCCTGTACTGGCCTTCACGGCAGACGATCTTGCCATTGAACTTGCTCACCTTAGGGACCCGGGGGATCAGTTTGATGATATATTGAGCAAACCGTTCGATGAACAGGAGGTCGTCTGTAAAATCTTAAAAGCCCTCGGCTCATAAGGGCCGCTATGTGCTGGGGGGGCTATAAGAAGACGAACGACACAGAAATCTTAAGTCCTAGAATCGGGCGTTGTACGTCACGGCCACCCTTTGGATTATGGAATATCAACTTAGTACAAGCAGCGATCAACGTTAGATGTTTGGGAAAGTTACGCTAAAGTTGAGCCTCCATGGCAGGCCTAGTTATAGTGTATTTAGGTATACCAATTCTCTTTTAGAGATTTGCATTTTTTCGGTTCGTTTTCCTATATTAGTACAGTTTGCCCTCCTTCCCTATTGGGATTGTCAAGCAAAAGCCAATCAGCCCTATGGTTGGCTTTGCCATTTATCGTGCTGACTGCCCCTGGCGATCAATTCCTTTGTACAGGTTTTAAACACGGTTCCCTTGGATTAGATCGAATCGTTGGACTGCGTCCACAGCTACTTTCATATCTATAATTGAAAACAAAAGGGATATCGACGTTCAATAAATCTCTGTTATGACATTTCCAGAAGCATCGCACCATGCTCTCATCATTCGCTCACTGTTGAAGGCGATTCCCATTTCTCCCTTTTGGTTGAGCGCAATCACACCTATATCCCCCCTTTTCTCTCGCGCTCGATATACTGCGGCTTCACAATTCATTTGAAGCGAATGCTGAGTATGGCAGCAAGCCTGAGAAATGCTCAATGCGGAAAACTCCCGCATCATGATCTCTCCGTCGCCCGTGCAGGATACCGCGCAAGTTTGATTCTCTGCATAACAACCTGCGCCGATGATGTAGCTGTCGCTTACTCGGCCCGGTAGTTTACCACTAACGCCGCCGGTCGAGGTCCCCGCCGCCAAGTTTCCATCGATATCCAAGGCGACAGCTCCTACTGTGCCGCGATTCCCTAGAGTTAACGGATCTAATTGATTTAGAGGTAAAGCCTCCCATTCTTTTAAACGGTGTGGAGTAAGAAAATAGCTATTCGCCTCTAGCGAAGCTCCCAGTTTCTCGGCGAGCGCGTCCGCGCTGGCTCCGGCCACTAAAAGAACATCTGTTTTCTGTCTGATAAGTTCTGCAGCTTTGATTGGATTGCGAACTAAGGATAGGCCACAGACAGCAGCCGAAGTCCGTGTGCGCCCATCCATGATAGAGGCATCCATCTCTATGTCCCCTTTTGCATTTAATGCAGCTCCATGGCCTGCATTAAAAAGCGGATTATCCTCAAGCATAGCCACAACATGCTCGACTACGTAGAGTGCACTACGCCCTTTCTCCAGGGCGCCATAGCCGCAACGAAAGATTGAACATAGCGAATCTAGGTATGCTTCCTTATGGGAACGTATAAATTCATTGTCCGGACCGGCGCCGCCATGTATGACAAGAGAGATTTTTCTAGCTTTCATATCACTTTTTTTCGGTAATGCATTCTAAACTTCGATCATTCAGATCGATACGGCAGCCTTTGATCAATAGACTCCCTCTAAGTCCGATAGCAAAAATTGCTTCCTGGTCATCCACTTCCGTAATATTAGTGTCTGAAACCTTGGATGCATCCATAAGTACCACCATACCAGTGCCTAAACAAGTTGCTCGAAAGCCTTGCTCGATCAGCAATGCAGAATCTTCGCCCAAGCCGACCCCTAAATATCGCGGGTTGAGTAGCAAGGCATGTGCTAATCTTGCGAACCGACCCCTTCGCACAAAGTGGGTGTCCACAACACAATGATCTAGCAGACCTAAACCCGGACCTAGTTTTAATTCTTGACTCAATAAGCTCTCACCCGTACCGCCTCCTAAAATCATGGTAGACGATAAAACCATCGCTCCGGCGCTAGTTCCTGCAACGACAAACCCTTTCTCCTGCTTATACTTTTGCTCGATGGTATCCCAGGCTTGGCTACCGCCAAGTACGGTTGCTAATTTCGCTTGATCTCCGCCAGTCAGGAAGACGGTATCGGCCTGTTCAAGTCTTTTTTCCCATTCCTTCTGGGCGGCGCCGCGCCGGTTATCTGCGTGCAGAAAACCTACGTTCGAAAATCCGATCCTATCGAACGTCCTCTGATAAATTCCTGAAATCTCACGAGGTACCTGCGATGCACAGGTAACCACTTCGATCCTTCCTTGTGTCTTTGAAGAGGGTAGTAAATGGCTCAACACCTCGAATTTCTTATCCGAGAGAGTCTGCTCAGCAGTTGGCTTTCCATCGCGTTCTTCCGCCCCGCCGATCAATAACTTTCCCTTAGGTTCCATAGTTCTTATTTAGAGTTCTTAATTCTACTTCTCTAGAAACTAGATCCAATGTCCGGCGACTATCATCGCTGCAAACGACCAAAATGCCCCCCGATGCCAGCGAATCCATCGCATATTTTACGGCCGCATCCTCTGAGGAAATTACAGAAACGGATGCCAGAGGCTTGACCTCTCGAATGCCCTGGAGCAGCAAGCTGGTAATCTCTTCACGGCTTCTTCCGCGCGTGTCCGTATCGTGGCGGATGACCAACCGATCGAAAATACCGGCACAGATTTTCCCCATCGCTATAATATCCTTCTCTCTCCGGTCCCCAGTAGCGGTAATTACGCCAAGCTTTTGACTGGAGGCCAGCTTATTGAGATACTTCCCGAGCTCCATGAAGCCATGTGCGTTATGGGCATAATCGACAATAATCCTTGCTGTGCCCAAAAAGAATGTATTCATTCTTCCCAGATTCATCTCCACATTGGGTAAAAAAGTCCGCAAGCCCTTCCGTATCACTATTGAGCTCATACCGGACGCCTTGGCGGCAATTGAGGCCGCTAGGCAGTTCTGCAGCATACATTCATATTTTCCGCCCATGGTAACAGGAATGCACCCGACCTTCATTATCGATTCGATCTTTTCCTGCCAGCCTAATACGAGCCACCCATCCTTGATGTATGCGACTGCTCCACCTGCTTGGAAATGCTTTTGCAAAACAGGATTATCTGGTTGAAGAGCGAAGTAAGCAACCTTGCATTGGAGGGCCCCAGCTATTCTTAGAACCATTTCGTCCTCTGCATTAAGCACCGCGAAGCCTGTGTTCTTTGTCGCTTCTGCCACGGTACCTTTCACACGTGCTAGCATAGAGAGATCATTCACTCCGTCAAGGCCAAGATGATCTTCAGCAATATTGGTAATCACACTGACATCACATCGATCGAATCCAAGGCCTTCTCTTAGGATGCCTCCGCGAGCACACTCTAGGATGGCGAAATCTACTAAGGGGTCACTCAGAACCATCCTTGCACTTCTGGGACCGCTGCAGTCTCCCGTAGCAATGCAATGGCCATCGATATATATACCCTCTGTTGTGGTACAGCCCACCTTGTTTCCTTGGAGCTGTGCCATATGGGAAATTAGCCGAACCGTTGACGTTTTACCGTTGGTTCCTGTGACAGCTACAATTGGTATCCTCGCTTTAGAAGGATCTGGAAATAGCATTTCGATGACTTGCTCTCCGACCTTGCGCGCTCTCCCACTGGAAGGGGCCGTATGCATTCGAAATCCCGGCGCCGCATTGATTTCAAGGATTGCACCATCTTGTTCTGCTAAGGGCCGTGTAATATCACTTGCGATCAGGTCTATCCCACAGATATCGAGCCCAAGTATCCGGGCAGCACGCTCTGCCATGAACTTGGTCTCAGGTGGAACCATATCGGTGACGTCTTCCGATGTGCCACCTGTAGAGAGGTTTGCCGAATCCTTCAACAGCAGCTTGGTCCCACGAGGTAAGATGGTCGTAAGGCCTAGCGAATTCTCCTCCAATATGTGCAGGGTATGTTCGTCAACATCAATTTTCGTTAAAATCTTTTCGTGCCCTTCTCCTCTATTGGGATTACTATTCTCCCGGTCAATGAGTTGCTGCACCGTTGCCACACCATCCCCCACGATGTGCGCAGGGATGCGTCTAGCGGCCGCCACGAGCTTGTAATTAACCAACAACAGTCTGTAGTCTTCGCCTCTGATAAATCGCTCAACGAGCACCTCATCAGCGTGTCTGCGAGCCTTTTTAAATGCGAGCTCAGCAGATTTCATGTCGCATATATTGGTAGTGACACCCCGCCCATGGTTACCGTCTACAGGTTTCATCACTAAGGGGTATCCGAGCGCATTGATTGTTGCACCAAGCTGAGCAGACTCCTCCACGACCAAGCCTGGCGGAACAGGTAAACAGTGCTCTTGCAATATTTTCTTGGCCAGGAACTTATCCTGAACCACTTCTACAGCAATATTACCGGTGCTATCGGCAACTGTGGCGCGGATACGTCTCAAATGTGCTCCATAGCCAAATTGAATGAACGATCCCTCGTCGAGGCGCCTCCAAGGAATATCTCTGGTCTTAGCTGACTCCACTATGGCGCGCGTACTGGGACCTAACCCGTCCAAAGCGGCAATTGCACTAAGTTCAGCGATGCAAGTCTCTAAATCGAAGTGTTCTGCTTTCGCTAAGCTTTCCACCAACTGGACTGCGCTCTTTGCAGCAACCAGTCCTGCGCGGGGAAGCTCATAAGAAAATACCACATAATACTCACCGATCTTCCCCGGTGGATCGCGTGCGTCCGAATCCGCACTCCATGCCTGCTAAACACTGTAGCTCAAGGGCAACGTGCTCGATGATGTGCCCCATCCAGGTTCCCTCAGATAACCTGCGCAGGAATCCTCCTTCGCTCCCTTCGGAGCACCTGTGCGAATAAAGGGAGGGGATGAGCGCGGTAAGACGTTCACTGAATCCGGCAATCAAATTGCTAGGAAGGCTTTCGAACTCTTCGATATCCAGCTTCATCTGGACAAGATTGGGTCTATTAACAGACCACAAATTCGGCCCACTTAGAACTTTGATTTCTATAATCTTCATAGTAGCTTTTTCTCATGAACATTTCTCAAGCAAGATTGATGATTAGCTAACTACTTAAAAAGAAAATAAAAAACGGCTCGATGTATCCGTGTTTTGCGCTAACCCTTCACGTATTAGGTATTTTTCACTCACACTAGCCTTTCAGTAATTCATGCAAGTTTACCACGAAATCAGTAGAGTGAAACGAAAAGCCTTTGTCTTCAAAAGCAACTGGAAGCTATTAATTCATGCTTTTATTACGAGAACTTGCTAGGGTAAGGAATCTGAAGATTTCACCGGGTTACGACAAACTAGTATCAACAATCGACACCCCATAC
>Ga0079224_100008863_pt1 | contig 13663 bp, 16 predicted proteins | sample Stecom2015_FD_80414 | JGI IMG/M metagenome (GOLD analysis project Ga0079224, IMG submission 80414) | Agricultural soil microbial communities from Utah to study Nitrogen management - Steer compost 2015 | ecosystem: Environmental > Terrestrial > Soil > Agricultural land | place: USA: Utah... | reverse complement strand
CATTTTAGATTCATTTCAGCCCTATTATGAAGTAACTTCTGTAACAGAAGAAACAGACATCAACCATTTGTATGACCTGAAAGCAAGATTGGATGAATTTCAAGTGTACTGGACACAAGAAATAGAAGCCTTTGCCAATGTGTATTTCGACCCAAAGACAAAGCTGAATAATCCGAAACAACAAAAGCATCTTTACGCTTTTACTGACCCAGCAGTTGACAGATTTAAAGCCATTGCAGAAGAAGAAAAACAAGACGAGTTCAAAAAGGGCTTGCGTTCTTGGACAAACTTGTATGCTTTCCTTTCTCAAATCATGCCCTTTATTGATTCTGAATTTGAGAAGTTTTATGCCTATGCCAAACTGCTTCAAACACGACTTCCAAAACGGGAACTTTCAGAATCACTGCATTTAGATGATGAAGTGGCTTTGGAATATTACCGTTTGCAGAAGATAAAAGAAGGCTCAATCGAATTACAAAAAGGCGAAGAAGGCGAACTAAGCGGAACATCAGAAGCAGGACTAAAACGAGCTATGGACGAAGAAGCATTGTTATCTGAAATCATCAATGTGCTCAATGACCGTTTTGGGACAGAATTTGAAGAAGCAGATAAGCTATTCTTTGACCAAATAGAAGCTGAATTAATGGAGGATGAAACCTTGCAGACCCAAGCAAGAGTAAACAAAATCGATACTTTTAAATTCGCTTTCAACGACAAATTCATTGACAAACTCATTGGACGTATGGACCAAAATCAGGAAATATTTGAAAAAATCCTTGAGGACAAAATGTTTGGTGACTTAGTGAAAGAATTAATGATGAGAAAAATATATAAAAAATTGAACGAATAATGCCAACGCTCAACAGCCACACACATTGCCAAGCCGCACCAGCCAATGCTCAAACCAAAGCTTGGCAAAGAGTGTGGCTGTTCCAACGCTCACCCAAACTGACCGACAAACAAGCGGATGAAAAAGAAGCACGATTGCCTAACAGCGTGTATGTGGCAATAGCGGGTGAAGTGGTAAATTCAAGGTCTGTGCATTTAATAAACTTTGGTAGTGGCGGACAGGTAATCGCCTTAAAATCCGCTACTGCTCTTATACTTGACCGTTGTGGTGCATTAAAAAATAAACTATGAAATCAAAAACCTACTTTTTTCTATCTATCATTTTTATTGGCTTTTTTTTCATTGTTCAATTCACCGAAATTTATGGCAATAGCACTTGGTTTAAAGCTTTTTTATTAATTATAGGGGGAGCATTTTTACTAGGTGGACTTTCGCAAAAACGAAAAGAAAAGAATGAACATTAAAACAAACAGATTGCACATTAGGCCGGTAGACATCAATGACAAAGCATCAATGTTTAATTACCGTTCTGATTCTGAAACTAACAAGTATCTAAGTTTAATTCCGCAAACAGTAGATGATGTTGCCGAATTTATTTCAAATTCATCTAAAGAATTTGATGTATCGGGTACGTGGTTTCAATTGGCAATAGTTGAAAAGGTATCAACTAAAATGATTGGAGACATTGGTATTCATTTTTTAGCTTCGAATAATGAAAGCAAACAAGTGGAAATAGGCTATACACTCAGCAAAGAATATAGAGGAAAGGGGTATGCTACCGAAGCTCTATCAGCTATTATTGATTATTTGTTCAACACCTTAAATAAACATCGAATTACCGCCTCTATAGATCCAACAAATCAAAGTTCGATAAAATTAGTTGAACGCTTAGGTTTCAGAAAAGAAGCTCATTTTAAAGAAAGTTTGTTTTTTCATGGTGAATGGGTTGATGATGTCATATATGCACTGCTAGAAAAGGAATGGAAGTATAAAATCGAAAATAATTAATCAATTGTAAACATAAATAACATTTCAATGACCAAAAATGAACATACTGTTATTCAATTTTTGAAGATGTTAGAAAACAGAACTTCTTCAGACGAACTAGAAAACTTTTACCATCCTATTGCTGAACAAATTGAATATCCAAATGCACTCACAAAACAATGTGCAACTCGAAACTTATCTGAACTAAAAACGGCTGCAGAGAAAGGTGCCCAAGTATTAACGAAAGAAGAATATGAGGTAAAAAACCTCATTTCAACAACAGATACAGTAGTGTTAGAATGTATCTGGAAAGGCACGTTGGCAATTCCGATAGGAAACATTGAAGCTGGCGGAAAAATGAAAGCTTATTTTGCTCAAATATTTGAGTTTAAAGATGGTAAAATATACAGACAAAGAAACTACGATTGCTTTGAACCATTTTCATAAATAAAAAAACGACACCACAACAATGGCTATAAGCAATTGGGGCGAAAGTGATAAAACGAAAGTATAAACATAAAACAATGGTCAGTGCTAAACCAAAAAGTTAAGGCGTAAAATCCCCAACTGCTCATAGCCTTGACCGTTGGTGGCAACCTTACAACAACAACGTCCAACATAGAAAAAATGGAAAATATTGACATTGAAAAAATAACAACAAATGACATTGACCAATTACAAAAAATTGGACGACAAACTTTTTACGAAACATTTTCTGAAAGTAACACCGAAGAAAATATGGAAAGTTATTTAGAAAATGGTTTTTCGACTGACAAATTAACCGCAGAATTAAATGACGAAAATGCAGAATTTTACTTTGCAAAAATTGATAAAAAAATTATTGGCTATTTAAAGCTCAACTTCGGGCAATCGCAAACAGAACTAAAAGATGACAAAGCACTTGAAATCGAAAGAATTTATGTGCTTAAAGAATTTCACGGAAAAAAAATAGGCCAAATTCTGTATGACAAAGCAATAGATGTTGCTAAACAAAAAAATGCGGACTATGTTTGGTTAGGCGTTTGGGAAGAAAATCCGAGAGCAATAAATTTTTATATGAAAAACGGTTTTGTAGAGTTTGACAAACATATTTTCAAACTTGGTGAAGACGAACAAACGGACATTATGATGAAACTAAAACTAACAAACTGAAAAAAGGCAGCCGCTAACAAGGTATTACCAAAAGCGGAGCGAAACGGCTAAGTTGAAAGTTCGTGCTTCTATCCCATTAAAACGAATTCTATTCGTTTTAATTTTTAAATTTACTTCATATAAATTCGTTTTGGCTAGCCTCGGTGCAAAATCGAAACTTTCGGCTTCCATTTTCCCGCTTTCGGCAATACCCGAGCCGACATGTGCTATAATAAAGACCGACACCAAGCAGAATGACAATACTTTTAGACATAGACGGAGTTTTAGAAACTACACCTTCTTGGCGACATGCAGAAATCCATTCTGACGGATTTATGAAATTGAATAACAAAGCACTTGAAAACTTATCGATACTTCACAAAAGAACCAACGCTTCAATAGTTCTGACGACAACTCATAGAATAAATTATGACGAAACTAAGTGGAAAGAAATTTTTAAATTAAGAGGATTAAATTTTGAAACAATATCAAAACTAAACAATAAAACAGAAATAAGTCAATTGTCGGACAGAGGAACCGAAATTAAAGAATGGGTTGAAAACCAAGGAGAAGAACAGAACTATGTTATCATCGATGATGACCTATCAATAAACGCTTTGCCAGAATTTATAAAAGAACGTTGGGTTGCAACAAGACCATCGATTGGTTTTGACAAAGAAGCATTAGAAAAGGCATTATTAATATTGACAGTTAATTCCAAATTTGCTTGTCCTTATTGTGGACACAAAACTTATACGGAAAAACCAAATGGAACTTATGACATTTGTCCTGTATGTTTTTGGGAAGATGACCCAATTCAACTTGAGGATCCAAATTATGAAGGCGGAGCAAATCCAACTTCATTAAAACAAGCACAAAAGAACTTTTTAGAATTTGGAGCTGGTGATTTTGATATGAAACGAAATGTAAGACCAGCAAGTATTGAAGAAACAAAAGACAAGAGTTGGAAGCCATATGAATAAAAATAACAGCACATAACATGGGTATTGCAAAAGCAGGGCTGAAGTGCTCCGATTGAGCTTTTGTGCAAGGTTCAACAGTAGTAATTCTATTAAACTTTTGTGCTAAAATCTCCATCTTTGGCGAGCCCTGAAACGGTAGCTATCGGCAGCGGACGACCTATAAACAAACAGAAATGACAAGCGATTTTGTAAATAGAAGAGGACAACTTGACGACTTGCTGGAACTTCAAAAATTGTTCGTGGACACAATAACGACAATTTGCAAAGCTGACTACAACAGCGACCAAATTACAGCGTGGACATCAGGCGTTGACAACAAACAGCGTTGGGAGGACATTATGACGAAACAAATTGTTTTAGTTGCTCAACACGCAGACAAAATTGTTGGCTTTGCGACACTTGACAACGGAAATTACATTGACCTTTTTTACGTTCACAAAGACCACCAACGACAAGGAATTGCACAGCAACTACTTGACTACATTGAAACCGAAGCAAAACGACTAAAGCAAACGACTTTGACTTCTAATGTAAGCAAAACCGCAAGACCGTTTTTTGAAAAAAATGACTTCAACGTTTTGAAAGAACAAATTGTGCAAATTAATAATGTGGATTTGACAAACTATAAAATGACAAAAACGATGGACAAATAGAAAAAGCCGAACCGCTAACATCGGTTTGAGGTAATGGCAGGTTCAGTGCATCGTATGAAAGTTTTGTGCATAAACAAACAGTAGTGCTTCGTATCAACATTTGTGCTAAAAGTCCACCACTACGCAAAGCCCGAAACCGTTGTGCGTAATGCAGGGCCATTACCTAATATTTTGAAATCCTATGTTTAAAAAAAATCTACTTATTGTATTTTTACTTATTGGGCAGGCTTCTTCAGCACAACTATCTCAAGAATTTGATTCCCTGTTTCAATCATACCACAAAAGTGGCTTGTTTGATGGAACAGTTTTAGTTGCTGACAGTTCCGGAATTGTATATCATCAATCGTTCGGCATCGCCAATCATGACCATCGCATACCTAATGACACTTCAACCATTTTCAGGCTTGGCTCACTTGAAAAACAGTTTACCGCCATGCTTGTTCTACAATTAATTGAAAAAGGCAGGTTAAGCCTGAAAGGAAAAATAAGCGACTACCTTCCACAGTATAGAAAGGAAACGGGCAGTAAAGTTAGCATTGAGCATTTACTGACACATACTTCCGGCATTCCTAATTATACCGCTCTTCCGAATGTTTGGGATGATTCTCTTCAATTATCTTATCACCCGGAATATATTCTTCGGAATTTTTGCAGCGGAAATCTTGAATTTAAGCCCGGCACAAAGTATAAATACAGTAACACAGATTATTTCATCCTTGCTCAAATTCTTGAAAAAATAACAAGTAAATCATTAGCGGCCTTATTGAAAGAAAATATTCTACTACCGACAGGAATGAATCATACGGGTTTGAAAGACAACATAAGCCCATTGAGAAATAAAGCATTTGGTTACTTCCGCCTTTCGGATACATACGTGAACGAACCTTACATCTACGTTCCAAATACAATTGGTGCAGCAAGTATATACTCAACTGCCTATGACCTGTATTTATGGGACAGAATTCTTTACACTAACAAATTGCTTTCATCTGAAAATTTAAAGTCCTACTGTTCTCCGCATTTCACGATTGCGCCAGATTACTCTTATGGCATTGGGTGGGAGTTTTCCCGCTATATACTATCAGCTAACGATACTATAGAAACGATGGAACATAGTGGGGCAATCCGGGCTTTTCGGGCAAACATTTTCCGCATACCCAATGAAAAGAAATGTATTATCCTGTTATCTAATTGCGCCAATCAATCAGCCTACGACCTGTTCGAAAACACTATGAAGTTATTCCGGGGAAGCAAATGGAAAGAACCCAAAAAATTGCTTGCTGATACGCTTTATACTATTATGCAAAAAACTTCAGTTGCTGATGCGATACAGGCTTATAAAAATCTAAAGAAAACCGATTCAACAATATTTGATTTTAGCATACTCTCTTTAGAATTTTTAGGAGAAAGGTTATTGGTCTTTCAAAACTATGAAGCAGCTTCTGCAATTTTTCAATTGGCAGTTGAAGTAAATCCAGATTATACTTATGGTTATTTCTATCTTGGTAAGGCTTTTGAAGAATGGGGCAAACTAAAGGAAGCTATCACCGCCTATCAAACAGCAGTTATGAAAGGCAAAAATTCACGACCGGCAATTGATGCGGCATTTCAATTAAGATATTTGAAGAGACACAAATAAATGCATGAACGCACAATATTGGGTTAGCTGTTATGCTGGCTGAATAAAAATCAATTGTATATCGCTAATCAGCTTCAGTTCCAGCTTGACTGAATACTTATCAGCTTTTGTATTTACCTTCGGTATCGGTAATTCTGTTAGGCTGCGGTTCGGTTTGACGAAATACAGAATGCCGCCACAACAGCAAGCCCTATTCGTTATATGCAATTCTAACAGACCACCATGCTAACAGCAACCGACAGACAAAATTCAGCAAGTTTCGGATTTTATGACTGCAATATAGTTCTGATATTTGCCACATAAATTCAGAACATTGAACGAGCAAAATCAACTCAATTATAATCGGATTGCAGAAGCGATTGACTATATAAAAGAAAATTTTAAAGGGCAACCCAACCTTGACGAAGTTGCGGAGCAAGTGCATTTAAGCCCGTTTCATTTTCAACGTTTGTTTAGTGAATGGGCTGGTACAAGCCCAAAGAAGTTTTTGCAATACATCAGCATTGAACACGCTAAAAAATTATTGACCGATCAACAAGCCACACTTTTTGATACCGCATTTGAGACAGGACTTTCAAGCACAGGTCGGTTACACGATTTATTTGTAAACATTGAGGGGATGACACCAGCCGAATATAAGAACGGTGGTAAAAACCTGCCTATCAATTACAGCTTTACCGAAAGTTTATTTGGCTCACTTATCGTTGCTTCTACACCAAAAGGTGTTTGCTATATGGGGTTTGATGATGATGAAGAAAAAGCATTGAACGACCTTAAAGCAAAATATCCAAATGCAATATTTCAACGGAAAACAGACCTGTTGCAACAAAACGCTTTATCCATTTTTCAAAATGATTGGAGCAAACCCAATGAAATAAAGCTACATTTAAAAGGTACAAATTTTCAGTTGAAAGTTTGGGAAACACTTTTAAAAGTTCCAATGGGACAGCTTTCCACTTATGGCAATATTGCGGAACAAATCGGCAATCCAAACGCTTCGAGAGCAGTAGGAACAGCCATTGGAAGCAATCCTGTTGCGTTCATTATTCCTTGCCATCGGGTTATCCAATCATCGGGAAACATTGGCGGTTATATGTGGGGCAACACAAGAAAGACCCTAATCATCGGTTGGGAAAGTGCAAAAACAGACATTTTGAAAATATAGCAAGTTTCGGGTTTTCTTCCCTATCATACCTTCCAATCTTTGCAACAGATTTTAAAATTAAAAAACAATGCAAAGATTTAAAAACAAATTCGCACTGATCACAGGCGGAACAAACGGAATGGGATTTGCTACAGCCCAACAATTCATCAACGAAAATGGCAAAGTAATCATCACAGGACGAAGTGCCGAAACTGTAAACAAAGCAGTAGAAAAATTAGGTGAAAATGCGTTTGGTATTGTATCCAAAGCAGGTAGTAGGAAAGATTTATTGTTTTTACAAGAACAAGTGAAACAATACACAAACAACATTGATTTGCTCTTTGTTAATGCAGGTTATGGAAAATTTGCATCTATAGAAAATACAGATGAAGCCCTTTTTAACGAGTTGTTTGATCTATTAGTAAAAGGACCTTTTTTTACTGTTCAGCAAATAATACCATTGATGAAAAATGGTAGTGCAATCGTACTCAATACTTCGGTAGTTACAGAAATGGGGATGCAGAATTTCTCTGTTTATTCAGCAGCAAAATCTGCCGTTCAATCTTTCATCAAAACATTTGCTTCGGAGCTTACCGTAAAAGGCATTCGTGTAAATGGTATCAGTCCGGGTTACATCAAAACAAACGGATTTAACAACACCGGTTTAAGCCCCGAACAAATTGAGGCAGTTGTTCAAAACATTATTCCTACTATTCCTTTCAAAAGGTTTGGCCAACCTTCGGAAATTGCTCATGCAGTTTTATTTCTTGCTTCACAGGAAGCCTCATACATTCATGGAACAGAATTAACGGTGGATGCAGGATTTTCGGTTGTAAGATGATAAAACAAAAGTTACAAATTACAGATTGCAAAACATAACCGAAACATTGCACACAAATGGTTATGCGATTAGCCCCAACCTGTTATCGGACGAACCATGCGAAATACTGAAATCGGAATACAATAACCCAAACACTTACAGAAAAACGGTAGTAATGGAACGCTACCGTTTTGGTTTGGGCGAAAGCAAGTATTTTAACTATCCGTTGCTATAAGTTAGTAATGATAAGACACAGCGAAATATCCAATAACGATTTACGAAGTAAAATCAGACAACAAGAAATTCGTTTTGGTGGTAATCGTAAATTGAAAATTTGCGGAACTTTGACTTGTGCTTCGGGCAAGAAAATGAAAAGTGGAAACAGAGTTTTCTTTTTATCGGAAAAGGAAGCAATGAAAAGCGGTTTTCGTCCTTGCGGACATTGTTTAAAAGAAAATTACCAAAAATGGAAGAATGAGACTGTTTGACGACATCATAGACAAAACAAAAAATTGGTTGCCACAAGACGGAACGGTAAACTATTATGGCAAATTGTTTAATCACAAAGAAGCCGGCAATTATTTAGAAAAGTTGCTCAACACTATTGAATGGCGAAATGACGAAGCGGTAATTTTTGGAAAGAAAATCGTCACAAAACGAAAAGTGGGGTGGTATGGCGAAAAGCCGTTTGAATACACCTATTCCAACACCACCAAATATGCTTTGTCGTGGACAAAGGAATTATTGGAACTTAAAACGATAATTGAAAAAGAAACGGGAGAGACATTTAATTCTTGTTTGCTCAATTTGTATCACAACGGAGAAGAAGGAATGGCCTGGCACAGTGACGGGGAAACCGATTTGAAAAAAGACGGAGCAATCGGTTCGTTAAGTTTTGGAGCAGAAAGGAAATTTGCCTTTAAACATAAGCAAACCAAAGAAAAAGTAGAGTTACTTTTAGAACACGGTAGTTTATTGGTAATGAAAGGCACCACACAAACGCATTGGCTACACCGATTACCACCAAGCAAAAAAATAACGACACCAAGAGTAAATCTGACATTCAGAACGATTGAAGAATAAAGAGCAGTTGCCAATCCGTTAGTGACAATTGCGTAAAACAGGACTCCTAAAATTCAAGATAGATCTATAGATTTTTGAAAATTTCAGAAGAAATAAAAAGCTGTCGCATTTAACGACAGCTTTTTTTGATGATAAACAAATCTATTGTTTAATTTTAACGAGCCATTCTATTCCGCTAATATCAATCAGTTTTAAACTATAATTTTCTTTAACAATAGTTCCTTCCAAATCTAATGAAATATCAGCTTTTGCACCAAGTGGTAAAATCAAACTATGCTTTCCCGATTTGATTTTTGCCACATAATGATTATTAATTTTTTCTTTTGGAAATTGAGCTAGTTCCTCTTGACCAATGGATTTTATGACCTGATTATTTTCATCTAAAATTTGTATGCCTATTAAAAACGAACCGTAAACATCTGCACCTTCTACCCTGAATAGTTGAAAAGAAAGTTGAGAACCGTTATGCTGAATATTTGAAATTTCAACTTTGGGCTTTACGGATTTGTTATGAAGCGTACCAAACACTCCACCGTGAAAATACTGATTGGTAAACAACGTCAGGCCAAAAATAAACATCGACATGATCATAACTTTTGGGGCTAAATTTTTGATTGGAAGCTCGCCCGAACCTAAAAAAGAAAACCACCTGCTGTCGGTAAATCGATAGGATTTATTCATCAGATAATTATCCAACGAATAAGCACCGCTTCCTGTCAAAAATAAGGCAAAGCCGCTCGCTACACCTAGCACGCCAATCTGCCATTCGTCCAAACAAGTTGTTCCGATCCAACCCGAACCCAAAAGTATGCCCATTGCCAAAGAGAACACCCCAATGCTCATCAGCCTTGTAAACAAACCAAGAATAATAAACAATCCGACAATGGCCTCTACAATCGTAAAAATAACCATTGAAATTTGCAACGCTTCAGGATTGGATACCAAATATTCAATAATTGGCTGGATACCCAAAGCATTGGGAAGAAAGTGATTGAATTTTTCGCCTATATATCCCGCTTCTTCGGGAATAAGTTTGTTGTCTAAAATCAGCCTTCGCCAAAAAGCGGAAAAATAAGTCCAGCCGATTACCCAACGCAGGGATAACGTAAAAAGTCCAGCCTTATAGGCTGCACTGTCAATAGATTGTTTCATTGAATTTTATATTTTAATTAAACGTGAAAAAAAGATAGTCTATAAGTAAAAACCTATGCTAAATCAATTTTCAGTCGTTTGTATAAAATATATTTTGGTGGACTGGTACCCGAAGATGTTTTTGAATACTTGTTGTAAACTTTAGCAGAAAGTATCGAAAAAAAAGGATTATCGAAAAAATTAACAGGTTCAATTTGTTTACTGATTTCCGACTTTTCTACAACCGAAATTTGCAAATTTTTAGTTGAAGAATGGAAGCAGCTACTTGTTGGAATAGTTGTCTTTGACTTGTTGAGCGGTTTAGCATAATCAGTAGATACCGATTTAAACAAAGCTTCCTTAACCGTACACGGACTTAACGAAAATAGAAGAAACAACATCGATATGATGTGTTTTAAATATTTGATATGTTTTTTCTTTTTCGACATCACGACAAATATACAAATATTTCAATGGGGCAAAATTAAAACTGCCTATTAAACAGTTTTCTCCATTAAATGTTTTTTTACTTAAACCTAAGTTATAGTGCATGACAAATAGCCACAACCGCTAACAAGGGTAACCGTTGCAAAAATCCCGAATTTTCAAAATAAATATTTAGAATCCCCAAAAACAACCTTTTTTAAGTTGCTTTAAGCGAGGTATTTTTTTTAGCTCCAGTTCAAAATTCCAAAATTTGACCGGCTCAAAACCTGTTCATGAAGCCATATTGACGTAGTGTTTGTCATCCACCGACAACTGCCCTGTATAATTGACCTGTAGAGGTTTTCCGAGTTTGGTGGAGGTTTTCGCATTCGCATCTGTGGGGCTGTTTTAGATATGATTGCTCAGAAATCTGGTGCGAATTTCATTGGCAGGTTAGGTTCATCTACACTTTCGTTCTTATTGCGTCCCGGCATGTATTATAGGCTTGGGTTTTCCAGTTGTGGTGGCGTACACCATGCCGGTTTTGTATCGTAGGGCTTCATGAAAAGAAATTTGACACGCTCAGCATATTTCCCAAATATATTTCCCACAATTTTTTGAAATCTTATATTTTCCGATTATATTTTTCGCTTAATTAGCTGTAACCATGAGACTTAAATTATCGAATTGCCGGACGGCATGCTTATCCATCTTATTTGTTTTTGTTTGTACAGGTATGTTTGCCCAGTCAAATGCTGTAAAAGAAGCGCTGGCAGAGGCCGACAAGTTGTATGCAAGAGAGAAATTTGAAGAAGCTCTTACCCTGTATCTGCAACAATGGAAAAGAAGTAATGATCAGCCTCAATGTATATGGCTTAAAGCTGAGTGACTTGGGTTTAAATTCGTATGAAGTAAGAATTGAAATTGAAAACCGACGATAGTAAGATCTATATATTTTCAATAGAACGCGACGTTCACACCTGAGCTGTTGCTTGGGGAAAAAGGTTTCGTCAAAGTTGACCTATTTTCGAAGTGGTGTCACCGCTGCAAAAAAAGAATATACCTTCCTATTCGTTTTAGCGGCTCTATCTCCAGGAAGATTTTATGAAAACCACCCCCTTTATGCTAACTACCATCTATACCATATGAAATTAGGAGTGTTTTTGATCAGCCTGAGTGTAAAAGACCTCAACAGCCCGAACCCAATGCTTATATTTTAAAGGGATTTATAAACACCGCTCGCTTAAATTTATTTTTACAGTAAATTTACGCCCTGTAATTTTGTTGGGGCTTGCCTTGGCGCAGCATCGAAACCATTGGCTTCGATTTCCTCAGCTCTATAAATACGCGATCTTTTAGCTGCAAGCTCATGATGACCACCCACCAGGAAGTAGTAGATTATAAAAATATTTCACTATTTAAAGGATTAAATGCTCTTCGGTTTTTTGCCGCATTTTTAGTGATATTGCATCATGGGGAAACCATTAAAAGAAAAAACGGCCTGGAGCATTTCGAATGGCTGGGCTTATTCAGAAACGGTGGAAATGCCGTTACCTTTTTCTTTGTACTTAGTGGTTTCTTAATTACCTATCTGTTATTAAAAGAACGGGCTAAAACGGGCAACATTAATATCCGAACCTTTTACTTAAAGAGAGTACTGAGGATATGGCCGCTTTACTTTTTATTGGTATTTATAGGTACCATCGGACTCCCGTTTTTGTTTCAGCTTTTAAGTGTTGACTATGAAATGCCGTATAGCTTAGAGCAAACCTGGTATTATTTTCTGTTTTTTCTGCCCGGCCTGGTCACTTTTTACTATGGACACCATCTTTTAGAACCCTTATGGTCTATAGGAGTGGAAGAGGTCTTTTATTTGTTTTGGGCTCCATTATTTAAATTCATCAAAAATCATATACTACAACTGCTTTTGATGGTCATTGTGCTTAAATCTGTACTTAGCCTTTTAGCCCTTTTTGTTTTTCAGAATGAATTGTTTACTTATCTGTTGAACCTCTTTCAGTTTGAAGCCATGGCTGTTGGCGGCTTGGGTGCTTTTTTTCTCTACTCAAGAAAGCAGTCCATTGACCACCTGTTTATATTCAAAGTCCCGGTTCAGCTCCTGGTATTATTGACCATCCTGTTATATCTATGCTTTCATACCAATATCGACAATAGCATTTGGAATGCAATTTTTAAAACATCGGTTTTGTCTCCATTATTGATCAACTTCCTTTACCTCTACCTGATCATGAGTACTTCTGTAGTACAGAAAAGTGTACTTAAACTAAGAAATAGGGTACTGGGATTTTTAGGTGAGATTTCTTATGGCATTTACATGTACCATATGCTGGTCATTTTTGGGACCTTACATTTCCTGAAAACAGCCTTGATTCAGATGGGCGCGCCTTGGAATCATTGGGTATTTTATGGGGTCGTTATCCTACTGACCCTCCTTATTTCCGTGCTTTCTAAATTTTTCTTTGAGAATTATTTCCTGAATTTAAAGGAGAAGCTCAATAAAAATGCACAAGATTGAAGACCTTGGAAGTTTCTTCTCATAAAAAGTATTCTATTTCTTGTTAAATAATACGTTTTTAGTGTGCTGTTTTTTCCCACTGATATGGATTCCTTATGATAAATTGATGATTCCGGCTCATAATATATCTTATAGCCAGCTCTTTTAATTTGCTCACTCCAATCAAGTTCTTCATAATAAAGGAAAAACACTTCGGGCATTAAACCTACAGTCGAGAGAATTTCCCTTTTTATCATCATTGCTGCTCCGTGCGCATAGTTTGTTACTTTGGCGACATTGTG
>Ga0079224_100008862_pt1 | contig 13663 bp, 9 predicted proteins | sample Stecom2015_FD_80414 | JGI IMG/M metagenome (GOLD analysis project Ga0079224, IMG submission 80414) | Agricultural soil microbial communities from Utah to study Nitrogen management - Steer compost 2015 | ecosystem: Environmental > Terrestrial > Soil > Agricultural land | place: USA: Utah... | reverse complement strand
TTCCGAAAATAAATTTTCATCAACATCACACAAGGTCTTAAGAAAAACATTGCGATTGTCTTTCAGTGAACACCACTTATCGATATGTCCATTCCCCTGTCCCCTGATTCCTATTACCGCCAGTGTTACCCTGTCATTCGCCCCTATCACTGAAGAATAATTTTTCGCATTAAGTCCAACGCCGGTCAGAGCTACCGCAGCAGAACCAGCCACTGTTTTTTTAATGAAGTCTCTTCTTTTAGTCATTTGAATTAAGATTTTTAACAATTAAGCACCTACCAATGGTTTCTAATGGAACTGATAGATCCGTGAATAATATATACTATGAAATAGCATCACCCGAGAATAGTCCGATTGACACTCAACTATGCCCGAGATGACTGAATTTTCTTATCAGGAACTAATTAGTATAATGGCCATTATTATCATCAAACCTTCGACGACCAAAACACATTGGGATCGCCTCGGCCTTTTCAATATTGACCATTTCTCCTTTATATCGATCCAAAGTAAATCAAATCGACCCGGGAATACCTGAAGATAGCTTCGCCCAATTTAAGAAAAAAATGTTATTCATTAACAAAGACTTGAGTTATGCGCCAAAAAATCTCTACCTAGTATCTCGTCGTGATGACTTTAATGCTGATGAACATAACTGAGCCCCATTCCAGTCCAAGAAAAATAACGATTTTGAAAATATTCTCTGTCACTGCTGTTCACCTCATCAGAATAGTTTGGTGGGTATTCAGGACAATCCAGCTTCGAAAAGCCTTATTCAAAATCGATAAAATCGGAGGAATACGTAATTTCGATATGAGTATTACATAGTAAATACAAACATGGATATTTCTATTTGGATTGCCATTTCCTATATTATAAGCGGGTATTTCCCCTGTGGCTTGGTGAATTAGAGTCACGCATAAAACCAACTCGTCCGGTTTGATTCAATTACCGGGCAGTTAAGGTGACTCATGACCCGGAGGCACAAGAACTTCCCATGATCACAATCACACCACACCCAGTGCAATCATGGCATCAGCTACTTTTACGAATCCAGCTATGTTGGCGCCTTTCTCGTAACTGATTCTATTGTTTTCCTCTTTCCCATAATGCAGACATTTTTGATGGATTTCATGCATCACATTTTTTAGTTTAAAATCCACCTTTTCCCTACTCCATGAAAAACGAAGCGAATTCTGAGACATTTCCAACCCTGATACGGTTACACCGCCAGCGTTAGCCGCTTTCCCGGGTCCGTAAAGAATATTGGACTCCTCTATGATCTGGATAGCATCCGAAGTACAGGGCATATTTGCACCTTCGGCAATACATACCACCCCATTGTCGATCAGTTGTCGTACATCCTCTGCATTGATTTCGTTCTGAGTGGCGCAAGGCAAAGCAACGTCACAGGGAATTTTCCATGGTTTTTCATTCTCCCAGTACTCACATTGGAAATGATTCGCATATTCATATATCCGTCCATGATTATTCTTAAGATCCATAACAAATGCCAGCTTTTCATCATTGATTCCATCCGGATCGTAGATGGTGCCATCAGAATCGGATAGTGAAACCACCTTGGCCCCCAGCTCATTGCACTTCTGCAAAGCGTATTGGGCTACGTTGCCGGAGCCGGAAATGGTTACGGTTTTTCCACTGATCGAATCCCCTTTATTCTGGAGCATTTCTTCTGTAAAATAGATCAGACCGTATCCTGTAGCTTCAGGTCGGATGAGGCTGCCTCCAAATTCGCTGCCTTTTCCTGTGAGTACACCGGTAAATGACTGTTTGATTCTTTTGTATTGACCAAATAAATAACCGATTTCTCGTGCCCCTACGCCAATATCACCAGCAGGTACATCGATAAATGAGCCGATATGACGGAACAATTCGGTCATAAAGCTTTGGCAAAATCGCATCACCTCAGCATTGGAGCGTCCCCTGGGATTGAAATCAGATCCTCCCTTTCCAGAGCCCATGGGTAATCCTGTAAGGCTGTTCTTGAAGGTCTGTTCAAAGGCCAGAAATTTCAGAATGCTGAGATTGACCGAAGGGTGAAACCGAAGCCCTCCTTTGTATGGACCAATCGCGCTATTCATCTGCACCCTGAACCCTCTGTTGACTTCTACTTCTCCCCTGTCGTTGAGCCAGGGAACACGAAAAATGATGACCCTTTCCGGCTCAACGATACGTTGTAAAATTTTCTCCTTTTGGTACTTGGGATTCTTTAGGATAAATGGATATACGGATGCGGTCACATCACTGACCGCCTGAAGAAATTCAGGTTCATTGGGGTCGCGTTGAGCAACCGATTGCAAAAATTCGTCTAAGTCCATGTCGTATAGATTCTTCCTATATAGTGATTAGGTCTCCAATTCAATTGAAAGTTCGAAGATAGAAAATACCTTACGATACTTCCAATTCTAAAGATTCATTTTGCGGATTCAGTTGGGTGATAACTTTTATTTCCAAACACCAGCAATTCGTGGTTTTTTTTATTTTTAGTTCTTTTGTGGTCGAATTGACCGTGAGCTGTCCTTGCTTAGGGTATAAATGGCCAAAAATATGAGGAAAGTTTTCGGATCATAATTGAATAAAAAGTAAATACTTCACCTCCTTGATGTCCAACACCAACATCCTTTATAAGTTTAGAATTCCAAATCAATCCCATTTGAATCCATCGATATAATGGCTGGATCTATCCAGCAATATGCACAGGATGCTTATCCCAAATCCAAAATCTGTAAAAACCTGTTTTTGTTTCGGGATTTAATCCATATCTTTCAGGTTAGGGTTCAGATTCGATTGATTTATCAGCTGGAACAAACTACCGACCCGATAGATGTTTTACAATTCAACAACAAATCACACAAATCACCACATGAAACTACAACCTGCTCCGTATTTCCTGACTTTACTTTTAGGTTTTCTGATGGTTGCTGCCACAGGTTGCCAATCCGACTCCTCATCCGCGACCAACCAGGACGAAAGTTATCAAATTGAATGGCGGGATTTATTCAATGGAAAAGATCTTGAGAATTGGATTCCCAAAATCCGTACCCATGAGATCGGAGAAAATTACCAGAACACTTTCCAGGTCCGGGATGGAAAATTAGTGGTGAATTATGATGGATATACATCCTACGACGATCAGTTTGGCCACCTGTTTTATGACGAACCCTTTTCAGCTTACTATCTGGCTGTCGAATATCGTTTTGTCGGGGAACAGGCACCCAACGGACCGGGATGGGCCTGGCGCAACAGTGGGGCCATGCTACATGGTCAGGATCCCAGAACGATGCTCCGTGATCAGGATTTTCCCATCAGTATCGAAGCTCAATTACTGGGCGGTCCTGATGAGGGTGAACGAACGACATCCAATTTGTGCACACCCGGCACCAATGTAGTTATGAACGGTGAACTTTTTACACCGCATTGCACCAGTTCCAGTTCGGCAACCTATCGAGGTGACCAATGGGTACGGGCTACCTTTTTAGTTCTCAAAGATTCTCTCATACAGCATTACCTGGATGGTGAAGTGGTTTTGGAATATAGCCAACCACAGATTGGTGGGGGAAATGCTTCTCCGGTTGACGAGGAAGTTTTTGTGGAAGGCCAGTTGTTGACCGGCGGCTATATCTCTTTTCAAAGTGAAAGTCATCCAATTGAATTTCGAAAGATAGCTCTGGTTGATCTGGATCCTATTTACAACAACAGGGAATTGCTCGAAAAAACTATTCACGTACTTATAAATCAGGAAAAATCCGTAAATCGCTGAGAATTAGGATTGCCAACCAACTAAACACTGTGGTATGGAGCAAAGAACATCAACGGCCCATATAGCTTACTCCCTGATTACCCTGGTTCTTATCGTATGGATCATGTATGTCATACAGGGCATACTGGTACCGTTTTTGTTCTCCATTTTGCTTGCCATCGCCTTACACCCCGTGACTTCCAGACTTGAAAAATGGGGAACACCCCGGGTTCTTTCTGCAATTTTGTGTGTAATCCTGACTATAGCTCTTCTCAGCGGATTGGTCTGGTTTATCGTAGACCAGGTCATCCAGATCGGAAGCGGTGATTTCAATCTAGCTCAAAAAATAAACCAGATCTGGTCCACAATCGAAAGGTTCCTGACCCAAACGTTTGGTCTCGAAACAACCGATATGTGGAACCAGGTCAAGGAATCATCGATGCAAATGGTTTCCAATGCCACTACTTATCTTACTGCTTTTTTTGGATCAGCCGGTAACACGATTGTCAATGCCGTTATGATCCCTTTGTATATGTTTTTCCTGTTGTATTACCGGATATTTTTTATCGAGTTCATTTTCAGGGCGTTTCATTCTTCCCCGGAGCCTAAAGTTAAAGCCACCCTCGATACGCTATACAGAGTAATCCGTAGTTATCTTTTTGGTTTAATTATCGTCATGGGAATCGTTGCAGTGCTCAATTCTGTTGGATTACTGGTCATGGGTATCGATAATGCATGGTTCTTTGGCACATTAGCAGCCTTGTTGTTGTTGATCCCCTACATCGGGATAATGATCGGCTCCATTTTGCCCGCATTGTTTGCACTCGCAACCAAAGATTCTGCTTATTATGCCCTGGGTATTATCATTTGGTTTCAAATCGTCCAATTCTTTGAGGGCAATTTTATTACTCCCAACGTGGTGGGGGGGCAGGTAGATATTAGTCCACTTGTTGCCATCCTGGGTTTACTACTTGGGGGTAAATTATTTGGACTGGCTGGGTTGATCCTTGCCTTACCAATGGTTGCTGTACTCAAAGTCTTACTGGATGCCAGTGATAATTGGAAGGCTTTCGGATTTGTGTTGGGGGAACCCACTGCCGAACACCTGGATAAGGGGGCTCGAAAAAGGTTGTTGAAAAAAATTGGTATACATACTTTTCCCCTCAGCAAGGGCGAAAAGATCACCCGGCATTAAGGCATAAATCACTCTCGCCAATAGTAGCTATCCGGCATCTCTCGCTCTCCAAAGATAGCTGTTCCAACGCGGACCATATTGGAACCTTCTTCTATCGCTATTTCCAGGTGATCACTCATTCCCATGGACAATATTTCCATCTCTATTCCTGGGATGTCCAACAATATCAGTTCATCGTATATATTTTTGAGAAGACGGAAACAACTTCGAGCAATTTCGGGAGGACAATCAAACATACCCAGAGTCATCAGGCCTTTTATTCTCAAATGTTCCAGCCGGGCAATCTGGAGTGCCAATCCGATGGTATGTGCGGGCGATATCCCGAAATTACTTTCCCTGCGGGAGGTATTGACCTGAATCAATATATCCATGGCTTTCTGTTGTTCCCGAAGAAGCTCATTGAGCAATTGGGCCTCCTGGAAATGGTCCACAGTCTGAACACAATCCACATACCGAATAATACGGTCAAATTCCGATACACTTAAAGGCCCGATAAAATGAATTTCAGGAGCATTTGATTTTTGCAACGTTTGGAACTTTTCCTCAAGTTCACCGACCAGATTTTCACCGATCAGTCGCTCCCCACGCTTCAGAACCTGGACAATGACCTCAGCAGGAACAGTCTTGGTGACCAACATCAGTCGGACATCATCTTTGATACGTCCGCTTCTTTGACACGCCACTCCGATCCGTTGATGAATGGTCTCAAGGTTTTTAAATATCGTGGCGGTTTGATCGCTGTGGTTGTGGTATTCCATGTTCAAATTTTATCCCATATTCCAAAATAACAAAATATTGCTGTTTTTTAAAGGGGTGTACGAAATTGATTCACATACCTGGTAATGGATGGTAGCCTATCGGACCCCACCCGGGCTGCTAATTGCCGATTCCCTAAAAAGCCAGGCATGGATTATATACCCCCAAAATAAAACAATCCACAGCGATCCCAAACCCAATCTACGTCCTGGCAAATCCCGGTGCTTGGCTCAGAGAATTCAACTTCTGGAGAATGCCCTCCGGTTTTCTTCATTTTAACGGGAATCCTCGAATGAGTAATTTTCTGTAAATTATTGCAGTCATCCCGTTCAGCCAAACCAGTCATTTTACCTTAGCACCATGCCATTTTTTCTCATGGTAATGTCGTACTCTGTCTTTCAAGATTTTCCAATGGGACCGAGGCACGTCGATTTTGCACCGTAAAAATCAATTTGTTGGGTTCTTCAGTCATGACCTGATAATGATCTTCAGCCAGTTTTCCCCCAATCTGGATATACCCCCGCACCAATTTTCGCTGGTCAGGTAAATCTTCAGTAATCACAGGAATTCGTAAGTTCCGAAAAACCATATCAGTAAAAATCACGTTACTATCTACATTGGACACAATCACTTCCAGGGTGGTAATGCGGCTGGATTCATCGAAAACGGCAGGTTGGTAGGAAGCTGAATCTATCGTAAAATACTGTTTAGTGGTACAGGACGTTAACCATAAAATAGAGACCATGACCAAACCTATATAGGAAAAAGAGCGTCTTAATTTCAACATATTCATACTGAAAGATTTAACCTTATTACCATAACAACCAATTAGGGCATGCATATTCTTAAGAATTTGAAATATAACATTATTTTATTGATCATAGCAGGATTGTTGACATCCACCTCTTGTACCCGGGAACCCGTGGAAGATCCTATGATCACCACACTTCCCGGTGATACCGAGACCCAAATCCGGGATTTTGTCTGGAAGGCCATGAATTCCTGGTATTTGTACCAGAATGAGCAGGATCTGCTCCACGACACCAGGGATGACAACATCCAGGATTATGTGAACTTCCTTCAAGGCTATAACACGCCTGAAGCTTTGTTCGACGCATTGTTGTACCAGCCCAATATCAAGGATCGTTTTTCATTTATTGTTGACGATTATGAAGCTTTGGGTAACCAGTTACAGGGTATATCGGAGGATTTTGGATTTGATTATCAACTAATCCGGCTGTCGGGCAGTTCCAATGACATCATCGGATTTGTTCGATATGTGTTACCTGGTACACCGGCTGCCAGAGCAGGTCTCCAACGTGGAGATTTGTTTGGTAAGGTCGATGGAAAACAGCTCACTTTGACCAATTATCAGCAGTTGCTCTTTAACAACAGATCCTACCAATTGGGTTTGATAAATTTCAATGGGCAACAATTCATTGACGAGAAATCTGTATCTCTGACCGCGGAAATCATTCATGAAAATCCGGTCTATAAATCAGAAATTATCGAACATACGGGAGGTATGAAAGTGGGTTATTTGGTTCTCAATGGTTTCAACCACCTGTATCATGCTGAGCTCAATGCGGCATTTGGAAAATTCAAGAATGCAGGTGTACAGGAATTGGTACTTGATCTACGGTACAATCCCGGGGGCACAGTGATTACTGCGGCCATGTTGGGCAGTATGATATACTCCCCGGATACGGGCAAGAATTTTATCGCTTTTGATTACAACGACAAGCACAGCGAAGAAAACCAGTATTTGAATTTTTTCGATGTGGTATACCTTTTCAATGATGACTTTGAAGTGACTGGAGTAGAAGCATTGAATTCCCTGGAGCTGGACAGGGTGTTTATTCTGACTTCACGAGGTACTGCGTCGGCTAGTGAGGCCATAATCAATGGTCTCAATCCCTATATGAACGTGGTGGTCATCGGTGAGCAAACGGTCGGTAAAAATGTGGGTTCCAGAACTTTATATGATGCACCAGCCAGTGATTTCACCAATAAATCCATGGCCAATCCAAAACACAAGTACGCCATTCAACCCCTGACCACCAAAATTATAAATTCCGTCGGCTTTGGGGAATTTGAGGATGGCTTTACGCCGGAGATTGAAATTTCTGAACTAGATTACTTACTGGATATCAAACCCCTTGGTAATAAAGAAGAAATATTGTTGAGTACAGCATTAAACTATTTGTCACCGACTCGAACTGCTCCAATGTACACACCGAGTTTCCCCACACAAACCATCATCGCAGGCCCTGAAAAAAAATCCCAAAATCCATTTTACCGCTCGTTAAATATGGATTTCCTGGATCAGGTTCCTAGGTAATATAAAAGGAACGTGATTGGAACATACGCCCGCACCATACCGTTCCTTTAACTATATTCTCAGCCATCTGACTCCCAATTAATGGGAGCTGGAATCGTTCAATAGGTTATAATATGGACCACTACATATCTTCATGTTTTGGGGAAAGTTGGAGAACATCGAGGAAAGATCCTGATAAGAGTACGAGTATCACTTCCTCGATCTCCATTCATATACATGCTATACGCTTTATCTACCGGATAGAAGAATATAAATGTGATCCGGAAGCGGGAAGGGAAATTCCTTTTCCCTATATCCGGCACCAAGAATTCCAGATCACTTTTTACAATACGGACTATCCTGATCTCACAGAGGCTTTCACGATATTCCCTGATTGTGGATAATCCATTCCATACCATGTTTTCAATATCCAGGATTCTGTTCCAGATTGGTATTAACGGCCAGCTGCTGACTCGGAATGGCGTATCGCAATTCCCTGGGATCCCCGGGGTCTGGTTTGGTTTCCCACGTTCCCAAAAATTTCCCAAAACGAATTAAATCCTGCCGTCGCCATCCTTCCCAATAGAATTCTCGTCCTCTCTCATCCAACATCTCATCAAGATCAAGCGAAGTCAAAGCAGGAGCATTCCGGTTTTCCCGGATACCATTCACGATAGCCAGCGCATCCTCCATGGTGCCCTGGCCACCCCTCAGGATGGCTTCAGCTTTCATCAACAATACATCTGCGTACCGGTATACAACCCAATCATTATTTTTCTGTCCTGTGGATGAAGCATAATCATAAGGATACTTTAAAACCCGGATTCCTGCCGTTTCCAGCGTGGCACCTGACGTCCGGATGGTAATATCGTGAGTAAATTCCAGCGGTTGACTCGATGGATTTCGGGCAAACAAGGGTTCTCCTGTAGTCAGGTTGTACTGCTGACCGATAAGAAAGCCCACCGTTTTGGCATTGGCAGGATTGGGCTTATTGAAAGCCGGGTAGTCGTAAAAGAATCCAAGTCGCTCATCCCCCTCGGTGAATTTGTCATAAAAACTGCCGAGCGTTGCCCAACCGTTCCATCCACCAGGATCCATATTGTAGTGGGCGATGGTGTTGTACGTATTGCCAACCGAGCCACCTCTATTTCCTTCCTCGTTGAATAGAGTAAAAATATTCTCGGTTGATTTTTCATCGTTGTCGGGTGCAAAATTATCGAAATATTTCCCGGGTGGGGAAATGGTGTACCCTTCTATCTGGTCAGCAATCTCAATAACCTTATTCATGTCTTCCGCCGAAAATGATGGTGATTCCCGATCAATGAAAGCTCCCCGGTTCAAATAACATTTCATCATCAATACACGTGCTGCATCCTGGTTGGCTACATACGCCGGACCTCCATCGGGAAGGTCATTCATAATGGCATTGAGCTCACTTAGAATCAGATCTATTCCCTGGGCAGCATCAAGTATTTGGGGATCCTGTCTGAAATCGTCCAGATTCTCTCTGAAAATAGCAACCCCCCACAAGTCGATCATATCAAACAAGGCCAGGGCCCGTATAAATCGTGCTTCTGCGGCTTGCTGTGCGCTGGGATTGGCCCGCAACACATTCGAAGATTGATATATGGCTTCTCCAAATTGGGCAAAACAACCGCTCAGATAGTCGTTGTCCGCATTCCACGTATGCAAATGCAAAGCCCTGTGGCGACCATTATCATCCCAATCTCCTCCGCGTGTAGGCGCTATGGCTTCGTCCGATGCCAGCTCTTGCATCGCCCAACGGTTTCCTTGCTGATAAGGTCCGTTCAAAGTTCCATAAGCACTGATCAAAAGTTCCGATGCACTAATCTGATCTCCTTCTTCAAGGTTGCTCCTAAAGCTTTCTTCAAGATTGGTGCATGCATTTAAAGCCAAAAAAGCGATAATTACGATATATCTATGTATGATTTTCATATTCTTCAGTTTTAGAATGAAAATTGAATACCAAATAAGAAGGTTCTGGCGGATGGATAGGGTATGTATTCAATACCCAATGAGGGGATACCATCCGTGCTTCCATCCGTATTGACTTCCGGATCAAATCCCCGATAGTTGGTAAATACTAAAAGGTTTTGACCCGTCAGCGATATGCGTATATTCCGTACAGAATTTCCAATATCTCCCAGATTATAGTGAATCGAAGCATTGGAAAGTTTCAGGTAATTTCCTTTTTCAAGATACCTGGTGGATGGAGATGCAGAATTGGAAATGGATTCGTTCAAATCAGGTTCAAAATACACCGGAGATATGTTCCGCCCTGATAAATTATTCAATCCCAGCACGGTAGCAAGGGTGTTGTTGAAAAGATAATGTCCGAAAGCGCCATTGAAATTGATCACCGCGCTAATCCTTCTATAGGTAACATCTGTGGACAACCCCAGCAAGGTAGTCGGATTGGGGCTGTTTACATAGGTCTTATTTTGAGCAGGATCCACTTCGGTTCCCACTTCCCCATCCAGGCTACGGTATTTACTCAGTCCCGAACTGGGGTCAATGCCCTCAAATATCGCAAGATACCAAACATTGAGTGGTTGTCCGCTCACCATCCTCTGACCGACCACATTGGAGAAACCCTGTCCCCGAAGTCGGGCAGTTTCATAAAATCCGGGCAACCCGGTTACATGGTTGTCCAGGAAGGTAATATTCGTGCCCAGATTCCAATCGAAATCATTGCGTCGCAAAATATTTCCATTGAGTTGGATTTCTACGCCTTTGTTGACGATCTCCCCCTCGAGATTCACCCAAATCTTTCCGTTGGGTGCAGGTTGAGCAATCGTACGTTCGAATAAAGCATCCGTGGTCACTTTCCTGAACAGGTCTATAGATCCGGTTAACCGATAATCGAAAAATGCAAAATCAAGCCCGGCATTCCATGTGGTAGATGTTTCCCATTTCAAATCGGGATTGCCGTAGTTGGTTTGTTCCAGACTTTGCATTCCAAAAACGTATCGATTCCTTGAAGCTCCGGATGGGAATTCACTATTCCCAGTTTGTCCCCATCCGAGGCGGAGTTTTAAATTATCGATACCCTCTCCCGGGAAAAAATCTTCATTGTAAATATTCCACGCCATTGCCAGGGATGGAAAATTAGCATACTTGTTATTTTCACCAAATTTTGTAGAACCATCCCGTCGAAGGGTTCCGGTGAGCAGGTATTTATCCATCAGATTGAATCCAGCACGTACAAAAAATGATTGCAATTCATTCACCGGGGATCTGTAGGAGTTGATGTTACGGCTTGAACTGACCGAATATCCAAGGTAATCGTAAAAATCAAGTCCCTGATTGGTAAATCCAGCTCCCGACAACGAACTCCATCTTGAGTCATAACTTAGATACTCGTATCCTGCCAGGGCATTGATATTGAAATTTTCAGAAATGGCTTTGTTGTAACTTAGGGTATGGGTCAATTGATGATCCACATTCTGATTATTTCCCACGAAAGCCATTCCCCTGGATGTATTCGTAGGATCTATCAACAACCGGTCATACATACCTTGTCGCGTACCAGATTGACGAGTCAGGCTATAAGATAGTTTGTACTCCAGTCCTTCGACGATTTCTACTGAGGGGGAAATACTGGCAATTACGGTTCCTACATTGGCCCGATCGTCAAACGCTTCGAGGGATGCTAAGGGGTTGACTCGATTGGAGCTGATCCAGGTCAGCTGTCCATCGGACGATCGCAGAGGCTGGGTCGGATTCCAGTTGAGTGCCTGCGCAATGACGTTTCCTTCAAATCCCACGTTGACATCGATGGGGGCTATCTGCTCCTGAGTTTGGGTATAAAGAAGATTTACATCCAACCTGAGTCTTCTGCTATCCAGAAATTGGAATTTTCCATTCAGATTGGCGGTCAATTTTTCCAGGTTGGAATTTTTAATAATACCATCCTGATTGAGATACCCGAGAGAAAGCCGATATCTTCCGGTTTCGTTGCCTCCGGTGATAGCAATGTTGTGATTTTGGGTAGGAGCTACCCTGGTAATTTCATCGAAAGCATCTACATCCCCTCCATGATCTGCATCTGCGGCATCATTGGGTGTATAAAATGCGAGTGCTTCACGAAATTCATCCGCACTGAGTACTTCCGGTCGTCTGAGCAGCGAAGACAATCCTACGGTAGCAGATGCAGTAACCCGGGGAGCACCTATACTTCCCGATTTGGTATTGATAATGACTACACCATTGGCTCCCCTTGACCCGTATATGGCTGTCGCTGACGCATCCTTGAGCACATCTATACTGGCAATATCGTTGGGGTTGAGGTAAGACAACGGATTCCCGCTGTCCGATCCAAATCCACCACTTCCACCCGGCCGAGCTGATCCTCCAGATAATGGAATTCCATCCAATACAAAAAGTGGGTTGTTTCCCGCTCTTATAGACGAATTCCCACGGATGCTCACCGTGGTTGATCCTCCTGGCTGTCCGGTATTGTTCAGCACCATGACTCCTGGCATTTTTCCCTGAATCAATTGATCGGGGGCAACCTGGATTCCCTGATTGAAATCGTCCGATTGGAGGGAAACGATAGACCCGGTGACATCTTGCCTTCTTACCGTGCCGTATCCTACGACCACAATTTCATCCAACAATTGGGCATCGCTTTGCATCACCACATCGATGGTCGTTCGTCCTTCCACGGAAATTTCCAGGGTCTGGAATCCGATGTAAGAAAAGATTAAGGTGCCATCTGAAGGCACATCCTGCAGAGTATACAGGCCGTCAAAATCGGTGGCCGTACCAGCGGATCGACCTTCTACAAGGACATTGACCCCAATCAGAGGTTCTCCTTCAGCGTCTGTCACTGTTCCGGCAACAGTCAGACTTGCCTGCGAATATGCGGCAAAACTCGTAAGAGCAAAAAATAAAATATTAAAATATCCGTATTTCATGACTAAATATTTTACTGATATACAATTTATAGATTTTATGTAAACTCTTCGAGATAGTAGGTCCCTAATCTAAAAATTATTACTCATATATGCAAACAATTTCTTGATAAATGAGATTTAAAAAAAATACACAGAATAATATGAGCAAATAACTTATATATTTTGTGCGTTCGACTTGAATTGAAGTATTTGGCGTGATAGCCGTATATGAAGGAATTTGTATTTCACCTTTTGGTACGAAATTTTCTCAATGACACCCTTTTTTGGATAAGTAATCATTGTTTCCATTTGGACTTTCCACAAATTTAAAATCCCCTTACTGTAAATTACTCCTTGGAATTGACCCCAAACGAACCCTTTTGCCATAGATCGAGATGAAACAAAACAGCATAGGGTTTGGGAACGCTACGATTACCCTGCCCACTCGGCCCGACGTCTCCGTGCCCCGTCAGTATGGGTAAAGTTCCAGAACAAAGGCAAAAAGGATAATACTCGAAGAAGATCGGACTCTCGTGGCTTGGACAAAAGCCGGGACATTCTTCATGTAAACTATCTATGATGAGTTCGAATGATAGAAGTCCTGTGGTTAATAAACCAACAAGGAAACTCAGGGGAAAGGTATATAAGTTCCCCCATTATCCACCTCTCGACGCCAAGAGCGGAACTGTTTACCTGAATTAGAAAGAAATATT
>Ga0079224_100008860_pt1 | contig 13664 bp, 11 predicted proteins | sample Stecom2015_FD_80414 | JGI IMG/M metagenome (GOLD analysis project Ga0079224, IMG submission 80414) | Agricultural soil microbial communities from Utah to study Nitrogen management - Steer compost 2015 | ecosystem: Environmental > Terrestrial > Soil > Agricultural land | place: USA: Utah... | reverse complement strand
TGGTTTGCCGTGGAGGGGGGCCGGGCGGGTGCTGATTTCGGCGGGGAGGCGGCGGCCGTGCTTGGTGATGGGCAGGCCTTGCCAGGTGGTGGGGTTTTCGGGGTGGGGGGCGGCGGCGCGGGGGGGGATTTCGTCGCGGGTTTCGGGGGCGTCGATGTCGGCGGGGGAAAGTCGGAGGAGTTCCTCGCGGGTGTAGCCGAGGCGTTGGCAGGCGATGGCGTTGACTTCGATAAAGCGGCCGGGGCGGTTGTCGGGGCCGGTCGGTTCGTGCAGGAAAACGGCGTCGGGGCCGGCGTTGAAGAGGAGTTGAAAGCGGTTCTCGGTCTCGCGCAGGGCCTCGGCGCCGGCGAGGCGTTCGCGGAGGAAGGCGGTTTGCTGGCGGCGCCAGAGCAGGGCGATGGCGGCGGCGGCGAGCAGGAGGAGGGCGATGCTGGTGACGAGCAGTTCGCGCAGGCGTTGCCGGAGCGGGGCCTCGACCTCGGCCCGATCGATGCTGGCGAGCAGTGTCCAGGGGGTTTCGGGAACGGCCAGCGCGACGGCGAGGGTGCGCGGATCGGAGTGCGGCACGGCGTCGTCGGGCGCGGCGGGGTTGGCCAGCGGAAACCGAAGGCCGAGGGCGTCGCCGCCGTGTCGGCGCGAGGGGGAGAGGCCGAGCGCGTCGTCGCCGTCGCGGCGCAGCAGGATGGTCTCGGCGCTTTCGCTCTGGAGCGGTTTGCCGGCGAGCAGGGGGTAAAGGTAGTCGTCGGGATCGAGCACCCAGAGCATGGTGCCGAGGCGACGGTCCGGGGTGTCGGGCGAGGGCAGGGGGACGATGATGGCGAGGCGCGGACGACCGTCGTCGGCGGAGTGGTAGAAGTCGAGCAGGCGGGGCTGGTCGCCGTCGAGGGCGGTTTGCAAAATCGGCGGGGGCGGCAGGCCGACGGGATGGGACGGATGGCGCGGGCGGCCTTGGGCGTCGATCAGGATGATCTTGTAGTGGTGGCTGTTTTGGGTGTCGCGGATCCAGTTTTGCAGCCGCTCGGTGGGCGCCGCCCCGTTTGTCTGGTCGAACAGGGTTTGCACGAGCCGGAGGAAGTCGGCGTTGCCCTGATAAAAACGGGCGTCGCCGAGACGTTCGCGTCGCCATTGAGAGAGTTCGCTGACGCGGAGTTCGGCGAGGGCGGAGAGTTGTTCGGAGGCGGCTTGCCGGAAGCGTTCCGCGTGGTGCCGATAGTAGGCGATGACGGTGCTCAACATGCCTCCCGCCAGAACGACAAAGATCGCCAACAGGGGAAACCAGCGCGGAGGGGTGGGGGGAGGCTGGGTGGAGGGCATGGGGAAGTGGTGTGTTTCTGTTCGAAGGCGGGCGGGGAGTAAAACGCAAAGGCTGCGGGGGGGCGGCCGGCGCGCGACGCCGGCGGGGATTTGTTCTTCGTGCTCGCCTCGCGGGCGTCGGGCGGGTCCTGTTGTCGGCGTCGTGAATCTGTTTTCCTCCCCTGTTCCCAAGATCAAGTGCGGTGTCGTCGGCGTGGGCTCGCTGGGCCAGCACCATGCGCGCATCTACGCCGCCCTGCCGAACGCCGAGCTGGTCGGCATTTTTGAAACCGACGACGCGCGTGCGGCGGAGATTTGCGCCCGGCATGGCTGCGCGCGTTTCGACAGCATCGAGGCGCTGGGCAAGGCCTGCGACGCGTTGTCGATCGTGGTGCCGACCGACCGGCACGCGGAGGTGGCGCTGCCGTTGCTCGCGCAAAAATGCCACCTGCTGATTGAGAAGCCGATTTGCGCGACGCTAGAGGAGGCCGAGCGCGTGCTCGCCGCCGCGCAGGCCAACGGCTGTCTGGTGCAGGTCGGGCACATCGAGCATTTCAACCCGGTGATGTCGTTCCTCGAAAAGCAGGTGCGCGATCCGCGCTACCTCACCACCGAGCGGCTGGCGCCGTTCACTCCGCGCGGCACCGAGGTGGGCGTGGTGCTGGACCTGATGATCCACGACATCGGCATCGTGCTGGAGCTGGTGAAGTCGCCCATCAAGGAAATCCAGAGCGTGGGCGTGAGCGTGTTGTCCAAGACCGAGGACATCGCCAACGCGCGCATCGTTTTTGAAAACGGCTGCGTGGCCAATCTCAACGCGAGCCGCATGAGCACCAAAAAGGTTCGCGAGATCCGGGTGTTCCAGGAGTCGGCCTACCTGTCACTCGATTTCATGAACCAGAAGGGACACCTCGTGAAGAAGAGCGACATGCTGGCCTACGGCGTGAAGCTCAAGATGGGTCTGGTGCAGGCGGGCGATCTCACGAAGATCCCGGTGCAGGACATCCCGATCGAGAAGGGCGAGCCGCTGGCGCTGGAGCTGGCGAGCTTCACCGAGAGCGTGGCCGCGCTGCGCCAGCCCAAGGTCGGCGGCCGGCTCGGCAAGACCGCGCTGGAGGTGGCCATCGCCATCAGCGAGCAGATCAAGGCGGCCGCGCGCTGATCCGGCCGATGAGCGCGTCCGAACAGGCCTTGTTGCCCTTTCGTCTTTCGCCGCCGGCGGCGGGCAAAGTCGATCTGCTGATCGTCGCCGGCGAACACTCCGGCGACCAGCACGCGGCGGAGCTGGTCAACGAACTGCGCGCCAGGCGGCCGGACCTCGCGGTGTGCGCGCTCGGCGGGCCGGCGCTGGCGGCGGCCGGCGTGCAGGTGCTGCACGACATGACCGCGTCGTCGGTGGTCGGCTTGGTCGAGGTGCTCAAGAACTACGGGTTCTTCAAGGCGCTCTTCGACGAGACGCTGCGCTGGATCGGGGAACACCGGCCGCGCGCGGTGTTGTTCGTGGATTATCCGGGGTTGAACCTCCGTCTGGCCAAGGCGCTGCGCGAGCGCGGCATCTCGGTCAAGGGCGGCGGCACGGTGAAGACGTTGTTCTACATCTCGCCGCAGATTTGGGCGTGGAAGGCCGGCCGGCGTTTCACCATGGCGCGTGATCTGGACGCGATGGCGGTGATCTTTCCGTTCGAGCCGGAGTGTTATGCGGACACGGATTTGCCGGTGGAGTTTGTCGGGCATCCGTTTCTGGCGGCCGATCATGAGCCGCCGGTGCGGTTCGATCGGGACGCGCCGGTGCTGTTGTTGCCGGGCAGCCGCAAGCAGGCGGTCGCGCGGATTTTCCCCGCGCTGCTCGCCGGGTGCGCGGCCTACGGCAAGCGCGAGGCGGTGGTGTTGTATCCGAGCGAGACGATCCGCGACGTGCTGCTCGCGGCGAATCCACCGGCCAACGTGAAATTGCTGCCGACCGGCGGCGAGGCGGTGGCGGCGTCGGCGGTGCTGATGAGCAGCGGCACGATGTCGTTGCACGTGGCGCTGGCGGGCATCCCGGGCGCGGTGGCGTATCGGGCCAATCCGATCACGTATTTCATCGGGAAGCTGTTGGTGAAAATCCCGTATCTGGGCATCGCCAATCTGCTGCTGAAGGAGCCGATGTATCCGGAGTATTTGCAAGGGGCGGCCTCGCCGCAGGCGCTCGCGGCGGAGCTGACGGACAGCTTGGAGAATCCGGCGCGGCTGGCGCGCACGCGCGGGCAGGCGGAGCGGTTGCGCACGATCTTGCGGCAGCCTGCCGGCGGCACCGCGGCGGACTGGGTGGTGAAGCGGATGGGGTGAGGGAGGGCTTGAAGGATCGTGGGCATTCCTGCCCACGAAGTTTGAGGTAATGACGCAGCCGGGGTCAGCGTTTGGTTTGGCGTGGTTGCGCGTCGCTCTCGTGGGCAGGAATGCCCACGATCCTTCGCCTCACAGCTGCACGGGCAGGCCGATCTCGATGATCTGGGTCGGCAGGATGCGGTAGTAGTCCTTCACCGGGCTGGCGTTGCGGCTGAGGAAAGCGTAGAGGGATTTTTGCCAGTCGAACATGTGCGCGTTGCCGCCGGTGATGATCATCTCGCGGTTGAAGTAGAAGGTGGTCGCGCCGAGGTTGAGCGGCACGCCCTGGTGGGAGATGCGCGTGCAGAGGTTGGCCACGTCGGGCGACTCCATGTAGCCGTAGCTGCCGACGGCGCGCCAGACGCCTTCGCCGAGGGATTCGAGCGTCATGCGTTCCTCGTCGTCCACGGTCGGCACGTCTCGGGTGAGGATGGTCAGCAGGACGACGGTTTTTTGCAGGCACCGGTTGGCCTTGAGATGATGCAGCAGCGCCAGCGGCGTGCCCTTGGGCGTGCCGACCATGAAAACCGCGCTGCCGGGCACGCGCACGATGTTTTTGCTGCGCGCGATGCTCGCCAGATCGACCTCGGAGACCGCGCCGCCATAGACCTTTTCCTGGATCTCGTTGCGGCCGCTTTTCCAGGTGTGCATCAGGGCGAGCAGGCCGGCGCCGATGGCCAGCGGGAACCAGCCGCCGTGAATGATCTTGGGGATGTTGGCGCCGAGGAAGGCGAGGTCCACCGCCAGAAACAACAGACAGAGCGGCGCGGCCTGCCACCAGCTCCAGCGCCAGCGGCGCAGGATCACGAAAAACAACGCGAAGGTCGTCACCGTCATGGTGCTGGTCACGGCGATGCCGTAGGCGCCGGCCAGCGCGGTGGAGGAGCGAAACATCAGCACCGTGAAGATCGCGCCGACGGCGAGGAAGATGTTCACCAGCGGCAGGTAGATCTGGCCGCGCTGGTCGGGGTTGGTGTGGAGCACCTTCAGGCGCGGGAAGTAGCCGAGTTGCATCGCCTGCCGGGCCAGCGAAAACGTGCCCGAGATCAACGCTTGGCTGGCGATGATCGCCGCGAGCAGCGAGAGCACCAGCAGGCCCGTGCGCAACACGCCGGCCGGGGCCAGCGCCAGAAAGGGATTGGCCGTGTCGGCGGGGTGGGCGAGCACGTAGGCGCCCTGGCCGAAGTAGTTGAGCACGAGTCCGGGCAGCACCAAGCCATACCAGGCGCGCAGGATGGCCGGCCGGCCGAAGTGGCCCATGTCCGCGTAGAGCGCCTCGACGCCGGTGATGGCCAGCACCACCGAGCCGAGGATCGCGACGACGTGCCCCGGATGATGTTGCACGAGGGTGACGATGTGCAGCGGGTTGACGGCCGCGAGCACCGCGGGGGTCTGGACAACATGCCACAGGCCGAGCAGGCCCAGCGTGGAGAACCAGACCAGCATGACCGGGCCGAAGAGTTGGCCGATGGCCTTGGTGCCGCGATGCTGCACCCAGAACAGCGCCACCAAAATCGTGATGCACACGGGGATCACCAACTTCTCGGCTTCCGGCCAGATGACCTTGAGACCCTCCGACGCGCTGAGCACCGAGATGGCCGGCGTGATGACGCCTTCGCCGCAGATCATGGCCGCGCCGATCAGCAGCACGATCACGCCGAAGGGAAGCCGGCGCGAGACGGCGGCCCTGCGATCAAACCGACCGAGCGCGAGCAGGGCGAAAACGCCGCCCTCGCCGTCGTTGTCGGCGCGCATGACGACGGTCAGGTATTTGAGGCTGACGACCAGCAGCAGGGACCAGAAAATCAGCGAGAGCACGCCGAGCGCGGCGCCCCCGCGTTCGGCGACGGGCAGGTGTTCGATCGATTCGCGAAAGGCGTAGAGCGGGCTCGTGCCGATGTCGCCAAAGACCACGCCCATCGCACCGATGCACAGGGCCAGACGCGCCTTGGCGGACAGGGATGCGGCGGCGTGCTGGTTCATCACTGCGCGTGGCTCAGGCCTTTTTCACGAAGCAGGCCTTGAGGGCCATGGCGCTTCCCTCGATTTTGCAATCGATCTCGTGGTCGCCGTCCACCAGCCGGATGTTCTTGGCCTTGATGCCCTGCTTGAGCACCTGCGACGAGCCGCGCAGTTTGAGATCCTTAATGAGGACCACGGTGTCGCCGTCGGCGAGGATGTTGCCGACCGCGTCCTTGACGACACGCGCCTCCTCGGGGGCGGACTCGCGGGGCCATTCGTGGCCGCAGGTGGCGCATTCCCAGTGGTCGGAATGCGCGAGGACGTCGTCGAGGGTGCAGGCAGGGCAGGTGGGGGAGGACATGAGGGTGGAAATGAGGGACGTGAAAAGAGCGCGTTCCTACGACTTTCCGGGCCGGAGGGAAAGGCCCAAAGGGAGATGCGGTCCGGCCTGCCGAATCACGTCGCATTTCGGTCGCACCGCGCGCTTGTTTTCAAAGCGGATATGACCCACAGTGCGCCGATTATGTGGAAAATTCTCGTGTTCGCACTCGTCGGGGCCCTCACCGCCGCCCCGCTCGCCGCCCAGTCGGGCAATGTGGACCTCGCCAACCTGCGCCAAGACGTCGCCCTGCTGGTCCAGCGCGTCGGCGACCTCGCACTGCGGGTCGAAACCTTGGAACGCGAGAACGCCGTGCTGCGCAAACAGGTCGCCGCCTCCGGCTCCAGCGCCGCCACCGTGGCCCAGCTCAACGACGCGGTCGCCGACCTCAACAAGACCATCCGCGCCGCCACCGCCGAGTCGCAACGCGAGACCCTGCAAAAAGTCGCCGTGCAGATGGAGGCGCTCGCCCGCCAGACCAACGCCGCCGTCGAATCCGTGGCCCGCAGCAGCAACGCCCGCTCCACCGTCACCGCACCCGTTTTTAATGAAAACTACCCCAAAGAAGGCATCACCTACACGGTCGAACGCGGCGACACGCTCTCCAGCATCGCCCAAAAACTCGGGGCCAACCTCCGCGACATCATCAATGCGAACAAAATCACCGACCCGACAAAAATCCAAGTCGGCCAAACCCTCTTCATCCCCGGCGCCAAGTAAGCCCATGGCCACTCCCTCCAAATCACGCTTGGGCCGCGGCCTCGGCGGCCTCATCTCCGGCGGCGCCCCGGCCAAATCCGCCGCGCCCGCGCCGGCCGCCGCCGCCGCCCCGGCTACCGCGCAGCCCGCCGGTTCGCCGGGCTTTCAGGACGTGCCGGTCGCGTCCATCAAACCCAGCCCCTATCAGGCCCGCCGCGAAATTTCGCCGGACCAGTTGAGCGAACTCTCCGAGAGCATTCGCGCCGAGGGCCTGCTCCAGCCGATCGTCGTCCGCAAGACCGGCGACAAGTTCGAGCTGATCGCCGGCGAACGCCGCTGGCGCGCCTACCAACTGCTCAAGATCAAGACCATCCCGGCCCGCGTGGTCGAGGCCAGCAACGCCTCCTCCGCCGCCCTCGGCCTGATCGAGAATCTGCAACGCGAAGGGCTCAACCCGATCGACGAGGCCTACGGCTACGCCAGCCTCATCCGCGACTTCGACCTCACCCAGGAAACCGCCGCCGAGCGCGTCGGCAAGAGCCGCGCGGCCGTGGCCAACTCGCTCCGCCTGCTCGGCCTCGACGCCGAGCTGCAGAGCTATCTCGGCAAGGGCCTGCTCTCGGTCGGCCACGCCAAGGTGCTCCTCGGCGTCGATGACGCCGCGCAACGCGCCGTGCTCGCCCGTCGCGTGCTGGAGGAAGGCCTCAGCGTGCGCGCCACCGAAAAACTCGTGCAGGCCAAGAAGGCCGGCCACGCGGTCAACCCCGACGCCTCCGCCGGCACCCGCAAGCTCGCCTCGGCCGACGCCGCCGCGGTCGCCTCGATCGAGAAAAAACTCACCTCGCATTTCGGCGCCCGCGTGGCCATGCAGCACAGCCCCAAAAAGGGCAAAATCATCATCCAATACGCCGGCAACGACGACCTGCAGCGCATCCTCGAAAAACTCGGCGTCGAGGCCTGAGCCGCCGGGAAAATCCCCACCAACCTGACGCTCCGGCGTCGCGCCGTTTTCGCCCCATGAATCCCCCTCCTTCAAAATTCCGTCCGGGCTGGCTGCTCTGGTCGGTCGTCGCGTTGCTGGTGCTGGCCGTCGGTTTTCAACTGGTGCCCAAGGTGGACAAGCCCCACTTCGAACCGCCCGAACCGATGGCCGCGTTGCTGCCGGCCGACGGGGACGGCTGGGTCGGCGTGGACACGCCGCTGGGCGAGACGGAGTTCATGGAGGACGTCGTGCGCGACGTGCTGCGTTACGACGACGCCTTCTTTCGCGTTTACAGCAAGGGCGACACCACCGTCGGCGTGTATGCGGCCTACTGGCGGCCGGGTTCGATCCACCCGATCATCGCGGCCACGCACAGTCCGGACTTGTGCTGGGTAAACGCCGGCTGGACGGAAAAGGAGCACACCTACGATCTGTCGGTGCCGGACGGGCGCGGCGGGCAGTTGACCGAGGCGCAATACCGGGTGTTCACCGCCGGCCTGTCGCAGCAGCAGGAGGTGCTGTTTTGGCATTTCATCGGCGGACGGATCTCGGGTTACGCGATGGGACCGAGCACGCGTTGGAAACAGCGCCTGCCGGTGTTGCTCGACAACCAGGTGCACAACCAGTTCGGCCGGATCCAGCGCGAGCAGGTGTTTCTGCGCATCTCGACCAACAAGACCATCAAGTCGCTGCTGGCCGATCCGTTCTGGGCCAAGCTCACCGCGGCCTTGGCTCCGATGGGGATCGATCCGAGCTTGCCCGATGCGGAAAATCCCGAGTCCTGACAAACGGCCGGGAGGCAACGTCGCCCTTCTCGAAGAGCCGAAATCATAAACCGACATCCGCGGACCGTTTCCCCGACAGCCTCGCACCATGACCGCCACTCCCACACCGCCGATCACGACCTGGGGAAACTCGCGCACGGGAGCCAGTTTCCCGTGGGGCAATCGGCTCGGGCGTCTTTTGTGGGGCGTGGTCTGGCTGCTGCTGCTGCGGCCCTCGCCGCGTCCGCTGCACGGCTGGCGGGCGTTTTGGCTGCGCGCTTTCGGCGCGAAGCTGGGCCGGCGGGTCCACATTTATCCGGGCGCGCGCGTCTGGGCCCCGTGGAATCTGGTCTGCGGCGACGATGTCGGCGTCGCCGACGGCGTCATCCTCTACAATCAGGGCCCGATCACGCTGGGGGCGCGCACGGTGGTTTCCCAGGGGGCGCATCTGTGCACGGGCACGCACGATTTCAACGATCCGGGTTTCCCGTTGCAGACGCGTCCGATCACGGTGGGCGAGGATGTCTGGCTGGCCGCCGAGTGTTTTGTGCAACCGGGCGTGACGATCGCGGACGGCTCGGTGATCGGCGCGCGCTCCGTGCTCACCAAATCGACCGAGTCCTGGACGGTTTACGCCGGCAATCCGGCTCGCGCGATCAAGCGGCGCGACGCGCGGGGCGGGACGGAGTAGGCGGACGCGCGGGTGGCGTCGGCGGCGGTTTGGAGGTGTCGTGCGGACCACTTTTTTATGGTCCCGGCGCGGGAAGCGGCATCTTGTCGGGTCATGCCTACGTTCCCGCGATCCGCGGAGTTTTTGTTTCAATTTTGTCCGGTGGAGGATGCGACGCGCGCGTCCTTGCGACTGGATGTGCCGGTGCTGGCGGGCGAGCCGCGCGAGACGTTGTTCGCCGGGTTGCGGGAGGCGGGGCGGGCGGAAGACTTCGGACTGTTCGCCGCCGGGGACTGGCTGGTCGGCGTCCGGGTCGAGCCGCTGCGCGCCGACGTGGCCGCGCAGACCGAGGCGATCTACGCGGGGCTGCTGACGTTGACCGGGGAGCGCGGACGCGTGCCGGCGCGCATTTGGAATTATGTCGGCGGAATCAACGCCGACTGCGCCGAAGGTCTGGAGACCTACCGGGCGTTTTGTCGGGGACGTTCGCTGGCGTTTGAGCGTGCAGGTTGGACCGGTCCGGTGCCGGCGGCCTCGGCGGTGGGCGGACAGCCGGGCATGATCGCGGTGCTGTTTGCCGCCGCGCGGGAGAATCCGCTGGCACGGGAAAACCCCGAGCAGATGCCGGCCTATGAATACCCGCCGGACTACGGACCGCGTTCGCCGAGTTTTTCGCGCGCGATGCGGGTGTCGGCGGACGGACGCGCGTGGACGTTTGTCTCGGGCACGGCCGCGATCAAAGGACACCGTTCGATGGCGACGGGCGATCTTGCCGGGCAGATCGCCTGCACGCGGGACAACCTGCGGCTGATCTCGGAGGCCTGCGGTTTGGGCGCCGATCTGGCCGCGGACACCGACGCCGAGCGGCACTTCAAAATCTACCTGCGGCACGCCGGTGATCTGGCTGCGGCGCGCGCCGCGTTGGAGGGCGGACTGTTGCGGCCGGCGGACCGGGTGACGTGGCTGCGGGCCGACATCTGCCGCGCGGAGCTGCTGATCGAGATCGAGGCGACGGTGATCGCCCGAGGGGCGGCTTGAGGCGAATGTTTGATCAGGCGAGGGAGGGCGAAATCAGGCCCAGGGCGGCGACGAGTTCGTGGTCGGGGACGCGGATGCCGTTTTCCTTCACCACGACGGCGAAGTCGCCGGCGTAGTCCCACATGGTCCAGCCGATGCCGTTGGCGGAGAGCGCGGCGGAGACGTCGCGCAGCCAGGCGAGACGCGAGGCGCGCGGGGCGAATTTTTTATACACGCCGAATTCCGTGCAGATGAGCGGCAGGCGGTGTTCGCGGGCCCAGGCGACGACGGGCTGGAGAAACGCGTGGTAGCCGTCGGCGTTCCAGCCGGTGGCCGCGTAGTCGTCGAGCTGGGCCCGGGCGTCGTCGGCCAGGCCGTCGCGCAGGGCGGCGAGGTTGCCCCGGTTGGGCGGGTAGCTGAGCCCGCGGATGGAGCGCGCCCACGGCGAGACCCAGCCGGCGCCCTGATGGGTGAAGGCGTGCGGTTCGTAGAGATGGAAATTGGCGATGAGGTTGGAGTCGTCGGGCGGCACGAGTTTCAGTAGCTCGGGTCGCAGCGCCCAGGCGTCGCCGCAGACGATGATGGTGTGCGCCGGGGCGGCCTTGCGGATGGTCTGCACGAGTTCGGTCTGAAGGGCGTTCCAACGGTCGGCGTCGTGGATGCAGGGCTCGTTGAGGATTTCAAAAAACACGCGTTCGCAATCGAGGTCGGCGAACGCGGTCGCGAGTTGGCGCCAGAAATCGGCGAATTCGGCGACGGCTTCGGACGACGCGGCGAGGCGGTGTTTGAAGGCGTCCTCGGGGTGAATGTCCACGATGACGGCGAGGCCGTGATCGAGCATGTCGAGGATGTGTTCGCGGATGCGGCCGAGGTAGTCGGCTGGCAGGCGTCCGTCGGCGGCGCGGGCGAGGATGGGTTCGCAGGCGACGGGGAAGCGCACGTGGTCGAAGCCCATGTCGCGGACGGTCGCGATGTCGGCGGTGCGGATGTAGGTCTCGAAGTGGGCCGGCGTGTAACCAGGTTCCCAATACACCTGCGAGAACCAGTGGCTGAAATTGACGCCGCGGCGCAGACGGCGGGAACGGACGACGGCGGACGTGGTGTTCATGGAGTCGGGTCCAACGCGAAAGTGTAACCTAATGGGTTACTCTTTGGGGGCGAGTTCATGGACGATCCAGGCGCGGCGGAGTTCCTGCATGGTCTGGGCTTCGAGCAGCTCGGATTGTTTGCGGCGGTGTTCGGCGACGTCGGGGCGGCGGGCGCGGAGGACGACCTGCGAGGCGAGCAGGGTGTCCTGTCGCGAGGAGTTGCTCGCGAAGTGGTAGATGGTGCGTTCGAGATCCTCGCGCACGGCGCGGGGGAGCTCGGCGCGGAGGATGTCCTGGAGCTTGGCGATGTCGGCGTTGGCGTCGAAGAGGGTGTTGAGGTTGGAGTCCACGACGCGGCGGACGCTGGCGCCGCCGCCGACGTCGATGCCGATGCCGTTGACGTAGCCGTCGATCACGGGGGCGAAGGGTTGGACGAGCGGGGGCAGCTCGACGTCCACGACGGAGGGCAGCCAGGTGCTGATTTCGGAGAAGGTGCCGTTGCCTTGGCGCGAGGTGAGGAAGTGCAGGAAGTCGAGGGCGCGGTCCGCGTGGCGCGAGGCCTTGGTGAGGCCGAAGGTGGTGCCGGTGGGCGTCTCGGCCTCGGAGGTGGGACCGAGGACGCCGGCGCCGTAGCGCGGGTGATCGGGCGAGGGCAGGGGGAGTTGAAAGGCGCTGAGCTCGAAGGGCGCGAGGGTGCGAAAGGTGGGGGCGTCCCAGCTGCCGGTGACGATCATGAGGGCGCGGCCTTGCACGAAGTAGAAGCTGGCGTCGTCGCGGTCGGCCTGGATGAAGCCGGGTTGCGCGAAGCGGCCGATCTGGCGGGCGAGCTGGAGGCCGTTGGCGAGCTCGGGCTCGTCGATTTCCCATCGGCCGGCGAGGAACTGGAGGGAGGTTTCGATGGGGACGGGGCGCAGGACGAGGGTGTCGTCGAGGCGTTGGGCGAGGCGCTGGGTCTGGCTGCCGATGAGGGCGGAGGCGAACCAGGGGGTGCCGTATTTGGAGCCGGCGATGGGGAAGATGGTGCGGCCGGTCTTGGCGGCGTGTTCCTGGACGCGTTCGCAGATGGAGATGAATTCGTCGTAGTTGGCGGGCGGGGGCGTGTCGCCGAGGATGCGCTGCCATTCGCTGACGTTGTAATACATGCGGATGGTGATCATCGACAGCGGCACGCCGTAGTATTCGAGCAGGTTGGGCTTGTAGCTGTCGCCGCCGGCGAGGCCGTCCACGAAGGTGTCGCGCCAGCGTTGGCCGGCGAGGTTCGTGCCGGCGTTGTAGGGGTTGGGTTGCTCGACCTGATCGGTGAGGGGAACGAAGAAGCGGGCGAGGGTTTCGTCGTCGGAGCCTTTGCCAATCTGGATGAGGTCGGGCGCGGTGCCGCCGACGAGCTGGGTTTTGAGCCAGCTCGGGTAGATGCGTTCAGGGATGGGGTTTTGCTGGATGCGCACGCCGGGGTGGAGGCGTTCGTAGTCGCGGGCGAGCACGTCGATGGCGTCGCGGATGCCCGATTCGAGCTGCCAGTGGGCGATGCGGATGATGACCTCGTCGGGATTGGACTCGGCGCGCTGACGGTTGAAGACGCGCAGCAGCGAGATGGCGAAGCAGACGGCGAGCAGGGTGAAGCCGATGACGGGGAGTAAACGCTGGCGATTCATCGGGCGGGGGTGTCGGCGGGGATGGGCTTGCGGCCGGCGAGTTCGGCGAGGCGTTCCTTGAGCATGAGTTGGCGGGTGTCGCGCGGGAAGTTTTCGAGGAAGCGTTGGTAGTAGGTGGCGGCGACGTCGTCGCGTCGGGTGCGGCGGGCGAGTTCGGCGATGCGCAGCCAGGTGTCGCGTTGGGTGATGGCGCGGGCGATGCCGGCGCGGTCGGCGGCGAGGAGGTGGTCGAGGGCGAGGGTGTCGCCGAGGTCGAAGCGGAGGGCGGCGTCGCCGAGCACGAGGTTGAAATCGCGGATGGCGGAGGGATCGGTGAGCGTGACGCCGCGGGCGGCCAGGCGCTCAAAGCGGGCGCGGACCTCGGAGGCGGGTTGACCGGGTTCGAAGAGTTCGAGCAAGGCGAGCTGGACGACGGCGCGCTGGGCGAGGGGGTGGTCGGAGTCGAGCGCGGCGAGTTCGCGGTAGAGGGCGAGGGCGGTGGAGGTGTCGGGTTTGACGCGGTGAATCTGCTCGATGCGGGCGAGGAAGTAGCGGGCGTTGACGCCGAGTTCGTCGGGCGGCGAGGCGGCGGCGATTTCGGTGAAGATGGCGGCGGCGCGGTCGAGGTTGGATTCGGTTTTGGGCTGGAGGTTGATGAGGGTGACGGCCTCGCCGAAGCGGGACTCGCGGTCGGCGTCGGGTTGTTCGGAGAAGAGGATGTGGGCGTCCTTGAAGAGGCCGAAGGCGGTCATGTCCCAGGGATTGGGCGCGGCGGCGGGCTCGGTGGCGAGGAGCGGGGCGGCGAGGAGGAT
>Ga0079224_100008859_pt1 | contig 13664 bp, 7 predicted proteins | sample Stecom2015_FD_80414 | JGI IMG/M metagenome (GOLD analysis project Ga0079224, IMG submission 80414) | Agricultural soil microbial communities from Utah to study Nitrogen management - Steer compost 2015 | ecosystem: Environmental > Terrestrial > Soil > Agricultural land | place: USA: Utah... | reverse complement strand
CGGCCTGACCCGCGACCAGCGACTGATAATCGGGTGATTCGGCCATGCTTTCGTCGCCAAGCAGCGCAAAGATGGAATCCGCCGCCTCGCGCCCGACCACGCGCACACGGTCGAGTTCCAGAAGAGCGAAATCCCCGAGGTGGCCGGCCAGTGAACTGCCGACGATGATTGGCACTGAGTATTGCTTGGTCAGCCCTTCGAGCCGAGCGGCCATGTTCACGGTATCGCCGATCAGCGAATAAGACAGGCGCTGCCGAGATCCCATGTTGCCGACACAGCAAAGGCCCGAATTGAGCCCAATCCCGATCTTCACTTCGCCCGGCCAGACCTGGTCGGCGCGCGCAGGCATCTCGCGGTTAAGTTCGTCCAGTCGACCGACCATCGCCAGAGCCGCGCGCGCCCCGCTCCGAAAATGGTCCGGATTGTCGATCGGCGCGTTCCAGAACGCGAGGATCGCGTCGCCTATGAACTTGTCGAGCGTAGCTTGCGATTGGAGCAGGATGTCGCTCATCGGCGTAAGGAAACCGATCAGAAACTCGATCACCTCTTTGGGGCCGTGCTGCTCGGATATTCGTGAGAAGCCCCGAATGTCGCACATCAGCACGGTCATCTCGCGTTCCTCGCCACCCAGCTCGAGTCGGCTCGGATCCGCCGCGATCTGGCGGACCAGCTCGGGTGAGAGATAGCGGTCGAACGCTCGGTGAATGTAGGCCCGCTGTCGTTCCTCCCGATAGAACACGATCACCGTCTGGACGATATAGACCAGCACGACCGCGAGGGCCGGATAAGTGGGGTCGAGCAGGTAGTGTGCCCGGGCAAAAGCGAGCCAGCTTGCCGCGGCCACCGCGGCAATTGCCAGAAGGCCGATGACTGCTCCTGCCGCGGCGCCAAGACGGGGCAGCAGCAGAGCCAGGCCACCTCCGAGGAGCAGGACAAGGGCCAATTCGAGGCCTCGAGCCCAGTCGGGCCGCTCCAGGAAGGTGCGCTGGATCATTTGTTCGGTGGCCTGGGCGTGTACCATGACGCCGGGCTCGGAATCGCCCAGGGGTGTTGCGACAAGGTCGCGCAACCCCGTTGCGCTGGCCCCGACGAAAACGACACTTCCGCCGACCCGAGCGGCAGTGTCTTCGCGGGAAAGCCCGCCGGACAGCAACTCCCACGCCGGTATGGTTCGCTCGCCCGCGGCTTTCGAAAAGTAGACCCACATCTCCCCAGCGTCGGTCGTCGGTATTTCCACGTCGCCGATGCGGACCGAGACGACCGCGCCCGGGGAGGAGGCCGTTTCGCCGCTGCCATCGCTCGTCTTCACGACAATCGTCTCTTCTCCGCGCGACACGCGCAGCGCCTCCAGCGAAAGCGAGGGTACCAGCTGGCCGCGATGCATGGCCACGAGCGGTATCCGGCGGACAATCCCGTCGGCGTCCCCCGGCAAGCTCAGTGAGCCTGCGCCGGATGCCCTGCGATCCAGCACGGGGAGTGCCTGGATCGCACCCGGAAAGTCGAGCACCTCGATATCGGGCGAGCTACCCAGCAGCGCGAAGCCGGCTTTGGGCTCTACCGCTCGTCCGCGGCGGTCGGGCAACAGGAACAGCCCGTTGATGACGGCGGCCTCGGCCATGCTGTCCCCAAAGACCAAGTCGTTGTCCGGCAGTTCGGCAAGACGCTCGAGAACACCTGGCGCCGTGCCGCTTCGCGCCAGCCGTTCGGCGACCAGTGCGGGCGACGTGCGGTCGGGCTCGGAGAAGACGATGTCGTAGGCGATGACCGTCGCTCCGCCCTGAGCGAGAATCCTGTTGAGGCGGGCAAGTTCGGTGCGCGGCCACGGCCACTGTCCGAGACGGGCGATCGATTCCTCGTCGATGTCGACGACTCGAACCGGCGCGTCGCGATAGAGGCGCGGAGCAGCGCGCTGGTATGTGTCGAACACCTGGAGGCCGGCTCGCTCGAAAAACGGCAAGACCGCCGTCTGGAGCATCGCAATCGCGGTGACGCAAGCGACCCCGGCGAGGACCGGCCAGCTATTCCGCCGCTGCAGCCATCGCCCGAGCATGCCCCCCGCCATTCTCCATGAGACACGGCCTCGCATTACTCTACGCCTCCAGGATCGAAATTCCCACGCGAATCTCGATCTTCTCGCGCTTGACCGGAGGCCAAAGCGCGCTAAGCCGCTGCGGCCGGCGCGCAGGGCGGTTAGCTCAGTTGGTAGAGCATCTCGTTTACACCGAGAGGGTCGGCGGTTCGAGCCCGTCACCGCCCACCAAGCCTTGATCGGCAAACCTTCCGCAGGAGATCGGGCTTGGCTTCCCGCGCTTGCGATCTCTTTTCGCTGGCATCGGCTTCGGTCATCGCGCCGTCCCTAACAGCGACTGTCATACCCAAGACAACCGTTGTCAGCGGAACAACTGCGCGATCCGCGATACCTCCGGGGACGACATAAAGTCGCTTTGGGGGGAATTACCGGATGTTGGTTTCCGCATGGCGTCGAGGCTGCGTGGCTGCCCTCGCCGTATCAACGGCGTTCGCCACGGCCTTGCCGGCGAACGCGCAGCAGGACGGTGCACAGGCCGAACAGGCCTATCGAGCGCTGGAGGCCGGAGTCGATGAGCGTGCAGGCGATCCCGCGTTCGACTATGCGCTCGGCATCGCTGCGCTCGACAGTGGGCGCTACGGCGAGGCGATCATCGCGCTGCAGCGTGTTCTCGCAGTCCAGCCGAACCACGCCGAGGCGCGTGCCGAGCTGGCCCGGGCTTATGCGCTGGCCGGCGACATCGACACTGCGCGTGCGCAATTCGCCACTGTCGTCGACGACCCGAGCCTGCCCGATCCGGTCCGCCAGCGCTTCACCGGTTTCGTCCGCCAGTTCGATACAGCCATGGCGGGCGGAGGCAGCGACGTGTCCGGATTCGTCGACGCGCGCGCCGGCCACGATAGCAACATCAACAGCGCGACCGATCTCACCACGCTGACGATTCCGCTGTTCGCGTTCCTCGGCCCGGGTACGCTCGGTGCGGGTGCCCGCGAACAGCACGACGAGTTCTACGAGTTGTCCGGCGGCGTCTCGGCCGTCACGGCGGTCGGCCGGCAGGACCGGCTCTTCGGCTCGCTTCTCGGCAACTGGCACGACAACTTCGATTCCGGCGCCTTCGACACCGGCAGCGTGACCGGCACCGCCGGCTATGCGCATACGTTCGCCAGCCGCGACGTGATATCGCTTTCCGCGCAGGCCCAGCAATTCTGGCTCGGCGACGACGCCTACCGCAGCGCGTTCGGCGGTGTGGCGCAGTATACCCGGCTACTGCCGCGCGGACGGGCGCTGACGGTTTCCGCGCAGTACAATCGCCTCAACTTCGACAACCAGCCGCTGCTCGACGCCGATCGATATGCGGTCGCCCTGGGCTACGTCACCCGCGTCCTGTCCGCCAGCATCGGCGGCGGCCGCGAGGAAACGCGGCGCCAGGCAGGCGATGCCTATTCGAACACCTTCGCCAACGCGAGCATCGGCGCCGAGATGCCTCTGACCGATCGCGTCGCTGCGGTCGTGGGGGTGGCGTTCGACTTGCGCCGCTACGACGCCCCGGACGCGTTGTTCCTGGTCGAGCGCAATGACGAACGGCTGGACCTGCAAGCCGGACTCAAGGTCAGACTGGTCGACAATCTCTTCTTCGTTCCGCGCGGCACCTTCACCCGCAACTGGAGCAATATCCCGCTCTACGACTACGACCGCTGGACCGTCTCGGCCGGCGTCCGCTTCGAATTCTGAACTTCACGCCCGCACGGGAGATCCTGATGAGCCGTACCCATTCCCGCCCCGCCCGCTCGTTGCAGGTGTTGCTGCTTTCCGCTTCGACTCTGGCCATCGCCAACCCGGCCTGGGCAGCCCAGGTCGTCTTCTCGACCGACCGCGAACTTGAGGTCGAGACGGGCGAACGCGTCAGCCAGGCGCGCGGCCTGACCCAGGTCCGGCTCGATTCGGGCGCGATGGCCTCCTTCGTCGATAGCGCCGACTATCGACTCAACGCGGATGGCTCGATCGACCTCTACGCGGGCTCGGTGACCGTTGCGGGCTCCGAAGCGTCGGAGACCGTGGTCCAAATGCCCGGTGGTGTCGAGGGACGGGTGGCGAACGGCGCCGCGGGCAGCTTCACCGTCACGGCCGAGGGCCAGTCGCGCGGTCATGCCCTGACTGGCAACATATCGATCGTCCGCGCGGGCAACCTGCGGACGTTCGACGCCGGTGAGATGTGGGCGGCCGATTCCGAGCGGTTGCGCCAAGTGGTCTCGAACGGTGCGGCACCGGCGCCGGCGGCGGCGCAGGATGGTGCAGAGATCCAGGTCGCCGATATGGAGCAGGGCGGTCCGCTTGCCGCGGCCGCAAACGGTCTGCCGGTTTCGCTTGGCGACGCCTTGGCCGCTGCCGGTGCGTCGGGCGACGTGCTCGCCGCCGCGCGGCGGGTCGAGATGGCGGCCGCAAATCCGGACCTCACTGCATTCCCGAGCGGCGACCTGGCGCTTCTCGTCAGCTATTCGGCGCAGTTGCAGAGCGCCTATAGCGGGCAGGCTTTCCCCGGCGCTCAGCCGGATATCATCCGGACCTACCTCGGGTTCCTCGCCGACGGCGGCTCCGGCGCGGACTTCCTGGGGACTTACAGCGCCATTCTGGTGCAGTACCTCGATCTGCTGCGCGCCGGGGCGTTGCCCTCGGCGTTCACGGGCGCGAGCCGTGCCGATCTCGACGCGTTCATCGGCTACTCGGCGAGGATCAGCGGTTTCGGCGGATTGGCGGCGGAGAACCGCGCCCTGATTGACGCCTATCTCACGTTCCTGAGCGGGGGCGGCAATCCGGAGCTTTTCGCCCGGTCCTACACCGATCTGGTCGATGCCTATTTCGCCTATCTGAGGACCGGCGGAGACCCGGCCACCTTCACCGGGGCGACGCAGACAACGCTTAATGCCTATATCGCCTTTCTCGACGAAAGCGGGTTGCTCACGCAGCTGAGCGCAGCCGATCGCGCGCTGCTGCAGGCCTATGTGGCTAACGGCGGATTCGCATTCGCTGACCAGTACCGAGCGGCGCTCGATTCCTATTTCGCCTACCTATCCGCCGGCAACTTGCCGAGCAGCTACGACGCGATCGATGCCGCCACGCTGCGCACCTATCTCGAGACGCTCCAAGCGGCGGGACTGTTCGAACGAGTCCTCGGCGCCCGCGCGCAGTTCTTCGCGGGTTATCTCGGGCACTTGCAGGCCGGCGGAGCGATCGACGGTTACCAGGGTCTCAACGCCAACGTGTTTGCGGGCTACGCAGCGCGACTCGGCGACTTCTACGCTTTCCTCCAGGCGGGCGGGCTGCCGAACGGCTACGACGGGAATGTCGAGGCGCTGTTCGCTCATCTCGGAGCGCTCGAGGAGGCCGGCGCGCTCGAGACCTTTCTGGGTGCGCGCGCGAGTTTCTATGCGGACTACCTGGCGTTCGTCGAAGGCGGCGGGGACGCGAACCTCTTCGCCCAGCTGCCGGGCCTCAACCTCGACAGCTTCGCCGACGCGCTCAATGCCTATGCCGCTTTCCTGCAGGGTGGCGGTCTGCCAAGCGGATACACTACCACGGAGCTCGCGGCTCTCGGCGACTACATCGAGATTCTGCAGAACTCCGGCCGCCTGGGCGAGCTACTGGGCGCCAACGCCGATATTCTGAGCGCCTACTTCGCCCACCTCGCCAGTGGCGGTGCGGCCGACCGGTTCGCTGGCCTGCCCGTCTATGCCGGCTACGTGACAGCCTTGAACGACTACTACGCGTTTCTCGCCGACGGCGGGCTGCCCGGCGACTACACGGCACTCACCCAGGCGCAGATCAACGCCTACCTCGCCGCCCTTCAGATGGCCGGCGGGCTTGCGTCATATGGCAATCTTCAGGCTTTCTTCGCCGATTACGTTGCGTTCGTCTCGGCGGGTGGAGACCCGGTCAACTACGCCGGATTGCCGGTCTATGCGGACTACGTCGCGGCGCTCAATGCGTACCATGCCTTCCTTGCGGACGGAGGGTTGCCCGAGGACTACACGGTGCTTACGCCAGCGCAGATCGAAGCCTACCTCGACGCTCTTCAGGCGGCCGGCGGACTTGCCTCCTACAGCCATCTCCAGGGCTTCTTCGCCGACTATCTGGCGTTCGTGGAGGCGGGTGGAAGCCCGGCCAACTATGCGGGATTGCCGATCTACGCCGATTACGTCGCCGCGCTCAACGCCTACTATGCCTTCCTCGCCAGCGGCGGGCTGCCTGCGGACTACACCGCGCTGACGGAGGAACAGATCGATTCCTACCTCACGGCGTTGGCTTCGGCTGGCGGCCTCTCGGCCCACGGTGCGTTGCAGGACTTCTTCACCGCCTATTACGCGCACATCGCCGCGGGCGGGACGTCCGACACCTTCGCCGCCCTGCCGGCCTACCAAGGCTATCTGGCCGCGTTGCAGGCATACTACGATTATCTTGCAGGGGGTGGGCTTCCGAGCGGCTATACCGCGCTGACCCAGGCGCAGGTCGAGTCTTATCTCGCGGTCCTGGCGCAGCACGGCATCCTGCAAGCTTCCGTATCGGACGAGGTCTTTCAGTTTCTGACCGATTACCTGGCCTTCGTTCAGAACGAGGCCAACGATCCGGATGGGTTCGCCCAACTGCCGGTCAACGATCCGGGCATATCGCTCGCCTCCGGCGCGAACGTGTGGATCTTCAGCAACGAGGGCGGCCGGATCGGGATCGCGACGACCGCTGACGTGACCAACGACGGGCAGATTGTCCGCACCGACTATACGACGGGTTCGGGGACGGTGAGCTTCGATTACACCGGCGAGGGCAACACCCTGCGTGAGCACGGCAGGGTCGGCGATGCCGTCGCGTGGACGCGGTACGAGCATGGAGCCGCCTTCAACGTGTCCAACGCCAACAGTCACCTGTTGCTCGGCAGCCCGGCCACCAATCTGCCGGCCGACGGCACGATCGAATACAAGCTGATCGGCGGCACGGCGCCGACCGACTCACTGGCACCGGTTGGTGAGATCGGCGCGTTTAGCGGCAACCTGGCCGTGGCCTTTGGGAGCGCCCCTCGTGTGGGCCTGGACTTCGACGTCCATGTCGGCACGCGCGGCTGGCACGCGGAGACGTCCGGCGGAGCGGCGGGCGCGGCGAGCGGCGGCCTGACCGTCGATGGAACGATGAGCTTTTCGAGCCAGAATCTCCAGAAGAGCGGCATCGCCGGCGATGCCTGTACCGGTTACTGCAACGTCTCGGTGTTCGGAGGCCTGTTCGGCTCCGGTGCGACGAGCGGCGGTTTCCAGTACCATATCGACGACCAGAGTGGCGGGCAGTCGAACCGCAGCTACGTGAACGGGGTGGCGGTGTTCGGCACCGACGGTGACGAGCTGGCGATGATCGGAACGATGCCGGAGCAGCCGGGTCAGGGCACGGGTCCAGGCGATCCGATCGTGCGCGGGACGGACGATCCGGGCGAGTTCGCCTCCTCGGGTGCCGCCCTTATCTTTGCGGGCGTATTCGGCGGCCAACAGGGTATCCAGGGCTATGACGGGCGGAACTACAACGCGGACGGAAGCACCAGCTACACTCTCGACGCGCAGGGGCTGGTGACCGTCACCGGCGGTCCTTACCAAATCGCGCGCGAAACCGCCGATGCGCTGGAAGTCTACGGCAACGAACGGTTGCTGATCGGGCGCTGGAGCGACGGTGCCTACTCGGACGCGAACCTGTCCGCCGACCAGGGCGTGCACTATCTGCTGGTGGCTCCGCTGTCCGAGCCGCTCTTCCTTCCCACCGGCACCGTTCGCTACAACCAGATCGCGGCTACGGCGCCCACCTCGCTCAAGGGTTTGGTCGGTCCCGGAGCCTTCAACGCGGACCTGGCCATCGCTTTCGGGGCGGCTCCCAAGGCCGGCATCGAAGGGACGATCGTCACCGGCGGCGAGGATACTTACACCTACACATTCGCGACGCAGGGCGGCGTGGAGACCCCGGGAGTGAATCTCTCCGTCACCGAACAGGGTTTCCTCAGCTTCGGTGCATCCGGCACGACCGATCACGGCCAGGCCGGCTCGATCAGCTTCTGGGGCGGCATGGCGGACGTGCAGGCGTCGCAGCTCGGCCTCAATTATCGCGCCTCGCTCTTCAATAACAACGGCAGCGGAGCTTTCTCCGACAGCCTCGGCGGCTCGGTCTTGTTCGGCCGCGCGGACCTGTACGACGAGGTTGTTGCCACTGTGCCTGTCAGTAACGTGGACCCGGATCCGGAGCCGCAGAGGGCGCCGACCGGCAATTTCGCCAACGCGACAGTGACCACCGACGTTTTCGTGAGCGATGGTCATCTGGTGTCGTACGACTACCGCTACGCCAACCCGAACCGCAGCGACTCGATCGACCCGTTCCAGGTGAGCGGCACGGCCGAGGGCGGTTACAAGACCGATGCCGATGGACGGGTCATCGAACTGTTCCGGGCGTCGGGCTGGCGCGACTTCGTCGACCCTGCCGCGTTTGGCAGCGGCAGCGGACAAATCGCAGCGAACGTCGACGAGGGCCGCACCGCGAGCGGGGCGGTGCGCTGGTCGCGGTGGTCGGATGGGCGAGTCGGCAACTACTACTTTGGCGATCCGCCGGACTACGTGGCGAACGCGAACCAGGGCTATCACATCGTCATCGGTACTCCAGCGACCGATCTACCCGCCAGCGGTAGAGTCAATTACGATCTCGCCGGAGGCACCCGACCGACCGACGTCGCTGGGAACATCGCCCCTGGAACACTCGTATCGGGCGCAGCGGCCGTCCAGTTCGGGACCGAGACGAAGGTCGGGATAGATCTGGCCTTCGATTTCGACAACCAGCGCTTCAACGCGAAGACCACCGGCGGGCTCGCCGATCTGGCGAGCAGCGAGTTGACCTTGCTCAACGGCGGCTTTGTCGGCGCCTCACCCGCCGGAAGCGTGACCAGCGATGGCGCGACTTGCTCGGGTGCCGCCACTTGCAGCGTCGCCTGGACCGGCTTCCTGGCCGGTAGCCAGGGCAGCGAGATGGGTGTGCAATACGACGTGTCTTTCGGCTCGCAGGTATCCGTGATCGGCGCCGCCGCCTTCACCAAACAGGCGCCAAGCAACAACCCCTACGCCAGCCTGCCAGATGGGACCGCGGCTGCGGAGAACTGGGATCGCTGGCAAGGCCTTGGCCTGACAGCGGCCGGCGAAGCCCGCGTCGGTACGCCGGGACTTGGCGCGCTCGCAGCCACTGGAATAACCTACACCCCGGAGCAACTGCAGCTTCTCCACGCCCACATAACGGGAGGCCGAAATCCCTAGGACGCGCGGTGGTCGGACACGGCGCTGCCCGATCGCGCGTAACGGCGCGGGGAAGGCAGCGGCGGGTCTAGGCGAGCAAGATCCGGGCCGCCGCGCGATACCCGCGGTCCGGATCGCCCGTCATGGTCACGATCTGGCCAGCCCCGCCGGTGTCAGCAAAAACGAAGTCGCGCTCTAGCGGCATGCGCTGGAGATTTCGGATGCTATCCCCATAGCGCGCATCGGTTTCGTAGATCGCGCGGCAATCCGCTTCGGGAAAGCCGAGCTGCGAAACGAGCAGCGGCTGCTCGCCTCCGAGCGCGGCTTCGGTGCTGGCGAAGACTTCGAAATGGCAGTGCGGGTAGCGTCCACCGTAGCAGCCGGGGACTATCGACGTGAAGCTTGCAGGCTCTTGTGCACTGCCTGCCTGCAGCCCGCGCAGGTAATTGGCCTCGGGCAGGTTGTAGAGCGAATAGGCGCCGGCGGCGTCGTTCTGCCATAAATAGACCGCAAAGCCGCCAATTGGCGCACAGTCGCCTGATCGAAGCACGGTCAGGTCCAGTTCCAGCGGAACACCCTCTGCTTGTCCTTCCAGGCCGGCGAAACTGGATCTGATGTCCTGGCGCACCACGCCATCCATTGTCAGGACGTTGATGGGCCGTAAACGGCCGTTCGTTCCGTCGGCGGGGAAGGGGCCTTTGATCTCTGTCGGCGTCGCTGCGCAAATTGCACCGGCCTGCGCGCCCGCGCGATTGCATGCGGCCAAGCCGGCGGCGCCGACTGCGGCGGCAAGCCCTCCCAGCACGCGTCGACGAGCGAGCGAGCCGGCAAGATCACGTTCCAGCTGGCTGGTCATGTCGTGCTGGCCTCCGCCACCAGTTCGCGGGCTTCCGCACTCGACCAGTCGTAGCCGCCGAGTACGCGCCACACTTCCTTGCCCTCGGCATCGTAGAGCACCGTCAGCGGCAAGCCCGTGCCGCCGCCGTAGGCCATCGCCAGCGCGTTCTTCGGGTCCATCCACTGCGGCAAGTTGGCGAGCTGCCGCTGCTCGAAAAACGGCACGACCTTTTCTGCGCCCTGGATATCCTCACTCACGGTGAGTACGCGGACGCTGTCGCCGAGCTCGCCCGCCAGTTCGTCGAGCAGCGGCATTTCGGTCACGCAGGGCACGCACCAGGTCGCCCAGAGGTTCACCAGCACCGGCTTGCCGCCCAGGCGTGCGAGGTCGAGAGTGGTACCCGAAGGATCGGTCAGCGCGACGGCGGGAATTGCCTCGCCTGCGAAGCTGCGGTCGATCTTGCCGCCAAGCTCCTCGCCTCCCGCTTCGGCCGGCTCGCTCCCTTCCGGTTGCGCGGGTTCGGCGCTTTCCCTATCGCACCCCGCCAGAACGAGGGCGAACGCGCACGTGAGCGAAACCAGGGACAATCGGGGCATTCAGGGCTCCAACCAGATGTGGGGCGGGCGCTTCGCCGAAGGGCCCAGCGCGATCATGCGCGAGATTAACGCATCCATCCCGTTCGACAAGGCGCTGTGGCGGCAGGATATCGCCGCGAGCAAGGCGCACGTGGCGATGCTCGGCGCTCAGGGCATCGTGAGCGCCGAGGACGCCGAAGCGATCGCGGGCGGACTCGACCAGGTCGCCGCCGAGTACGAGCGCGACGGCGTACCCGAGGACTGGGCGCTCGAAGACATCCACATGACGACCGAGAGCCGGCTCGCCGAGCTGATCGGTCCGGTGGCCGGGCGCCTCCACACAGCGCGCAGCCGCAACGATCAGGTGGCGACCGACTTTCGTTTGTGGGTGCGCGAGGCGATCGACCAGGCCGATGCCGGGCTCAAGGCGCTGCAGCGCGCGCTGGTTCAACGCGCCGGCGAGCACGCCGACAGCATCATGCCCGGCTTCACCCACCTGCAGACCGCGCAGCCGGTCACGCTCGGCCATCACCTGATGGCCTACTACGAGATGGTGCGCCGCGACCGCTCACGCTTCGCCGATGCGCGGGCGCGGCTCAACGAGAGCCCGCTCGGTAGCGCGGCGCTCGCCGGCACGGGCTTTCCGATCGATCGCGAAATGACCGCGCAGGCGCTCGGGTTCGACCGGCCGACCGCGAACAGTCTCGACGCCGTGTCCGACCGGGACTTCGCGCTCGATTACCTCCAGGCCGCCGCGCAGTGCTCGCTGCACCTCTCGCGGCTGGCCGAAGAATTCGTGATCTGGGCGAGCCAGCCGTTCGGCTTCGTGCGGTTACCCGATGCGCTCAGCACCGGCAGCTCGATCATGCCGCAGAAGAAGAACCCCGACGCGGCCGAGCTGGTACGCGGCCATGCCGGCCGCATCGTCGGCTGCGCGGTCTCGCTGATGGTGACGATGAAAGGTCTGCCGCTCGCCTATTCGAAGGACATGCAGGACGACAAGCCGCCGGTGTTCGAGGCGGCCGGGCTGCTCGGGCTGTCGATCGCGGCGATGACCGGCATGGTCGGAGCGTCCGAGTTCCGAACCGAGCGCATGCGGCAGGCGGCCGAGCTCGGCTATGCGACTGCGACCGACTTGGCCGACTGGCTGGTGCGCGAAGCCGGCATCCCTTTCCGCGAGGCGCACCACATTACGGGAAGCGCCGTGAAGCTGGCCGAGAGCCGCCAGGTGGCCCTCGATGCGCTTCCGCTCGGAGACCTGCAAGCGATCGACGATCGGATCGGCGAGGGAGTATATCGCGCTCTGTCGGTGGAAGCGTCGGTCGCTGCCCGGGCGAGTTTCGGTGGAACCGCGCCCGAACAAGTTCGTCGCCGTATCGCTGAGGCGCGCGAGGCGCTAGGGGGCAGCGAATGACTCGCACCCTCCCGGCAGCCGCATTTCTGCTCGCGCTTACGGCGTGTGGCAGTCAGAGCGATCTCGAACCGGTTGCCGGCGCGTCCCTGCCACCTGCGCCTTTTGGTCGCACCGATCCTCCGGCCGCTGAGGAGTTGCTCAGGCTGAACCCGCAAGCGGCGCCCGAGCGCAATGTCGAGCTTCGCCGCGAATCCGAAGAGCGCGAGGACGACCCTTTCGACTTGCCGCCTGAAGGCTGACTATGGACCATTTCCATCTCCGTAACGGCGAACTCTACGCCGAGGACGTGCCGCTGGCCCGCATCGCCGAGGAAGTCGGCACGCCCGTCTACGTCTATTCGCGCGCCACGCTCGAACGGCATGCGCGCGTGTTCCGCGAAGGACTCGCGGGCGCCGGCCCGGCGCACTTCGCCTTTGCGGTGAAGTCCAACCCGAACCTCGCGGTACTCCGCGTGATGCAGCGCGAGGGCTTCGGTGCGGACGTCGTCTCGGGCGGTGAGCTGGCGCGCGCACTGGCAGCCGGAATGCCCGCCGACGACATCGTATTCTCGGGTGTAGGCAAGACGACGCGTGAGCTGGTGCAGGGGCTCGATACCGGGATCGGCCAGTTCAACATCGAGTCGGAGGAAGAAGGCGCGGAGCTTTCGGCGATCGCCGAGGCTCGGGGTGAGCGGGCGCGCTGCGCGCTGCGCGTCAACCCGGACATCGACGCCGGCACCCACGACAAGATCTCGACCGGCAAGGCCGACAACAAGTTCGGTGTTCCGATCGGCCGCGCGCCCGAAATCTACGCGCGCCTCTCCGCGATGCCGGGCCTCGAGATGCGCGGACTCGCAGTCCATATTGGCAGCCAGCTTGCCGAGCTGCGCCCGCTCGAGCTCGCGTTCGAGAAGCTCGGCGCGCTGCTCTCGACGTTGCGCAATGCCGGGCAGAGCGTGACGCACATGGACCTCGGTGGCGGTCTCGGCGTGCCTTACAAGGCGACCGACGTGATGCCGAGTCCGGCGGAGTACGGCGCGATGGTCGCGCGGGTCACGAAGGGCTGGGACGTCACGCTGATGTTCGAACCCGGCCGGGTGATCGCGGGTAATGCCGGCATCCTCCTGACCCGCGTGATCCGCGTGAAGAAGGGCGTGCACGACCCGTTCGTGATCGTCGATGCCGCGATGAACGACCTCGCGCGCCCGGCGCTTTACGGCGCGTGGCACGATTTCGAAGCGGTGAAGCCGTCGAACCGGCGGATGTCCGCCAACATCGTCGGACCGATCTGCGAAACCGGCGACACTTTCGCAATGGGCCGCGACATCGAGGGCGTCGAAGCCGGCGACCTGGCGATTTTTCGCACCGCCGGGGCTTACGGCGCGACGATGGCGTCCAGCTACAACAGCCGCGGCTTCGTCGCCGAAGTCATGGTCGACGGCGACAAGTTCGCCGTCGTCGCCGACCGCATTCTTCCCGAAGAGATCACCGCCGCCGAGCGCGTCCCCGACTGGCTCGACTGAGGCTCCTCCCTT
>Ga0079224_100008858_pt1 | contig 13664 bp, 11 predicted proteins | sample Stecom2015_FD_80414 | JGI IMG/M metagenome (GOLD analysis project Ga0079224, IMG submission 80414) | Agricultural soil microbial communities from Utah to study Nitrogen management - Steer compost 2015 | ecosystem: Environmental > Terrestrial > Soil > Agricultural land | place: USA: Utah... | reverse complement strand
GAGATCGTAAGCCTCGTCGTCGTCGACGAGCGTGCACGCGTAGACGCGCATGCGTCCGTTCTTCTTCACGACCATCTTCGAGAACGCGCACATGAAGAGGCGGCGCGACTCCTCGGTCTGATACGTCGTCATGCAGTGCTCCGTCACGTCGGGCACGCTCGCGACGGAGTGGGGCGGCAGGAAATCCGGGAACGACACGATCGTCATGTCGGCGGGCAGAGCGTTGGCCTCGATCAGCGCGCGAAAGGCCGCGTCGACGGCCGCGGCATCCTCGCCGCGCTCGGCCTGCCGCGCGAGCGAGACTTTGAATTCGCGCCGATGCAGCTCGCGCAGCGCCTGCCACGACTTGTCGAAGCTGCCGGCGCCGCGGCCGGCGTCGTGCCGGTCGCGATCCGGATAGTCGATGCTGATCCGAAACGATACCGGGTGCGCCGCGTCGCGCAGCGTCTCGATCTGATGCAGGCGTTTCAGCACCGGGTCCGTGCCGTTCGTCAGCACGAGACACGGGCGGCGCGCGGCCGCGTACGCGAGGATCGAGACGAACTGCTTGACGATGAAAGGCTCGCCGCCGGTAAACGAGAACTGCTCGACGCCGAGCTCGACTGCCTCATCGATCAGCGGCTGGACGTCTTCGAGGCGAATGCGGTCGAGACGCCCGTCCCCGGGCTTCGAGCCCTCGAGACAGAACGGGCACGCGAGGTTGCACGCGGTGCTCGTATGAAACCACAGCTCACGCAGCGCATGCGGCTCGATATATCCGCGCGGTTCGCCGGTCGGCGTGAAGCGAAGCGGGTCGAGGCGAGCATTCATCCTTACATCTTACGCCGATTGGCCGCTGCCGCGGCTCGAGCGGGCGTACGCTGCAGCGAGGCGCTCCGCGGGCGCGCCGCACGCGTAGCGGAGCGCAAGCCAGCGGTTGTGCGCCGTGCGTGCGATCCAGCCGTCGCGCTCCCATCGGCGCGTCGACACGCCGATGCGTTGCGGCAGGATCCGGAATGTTCCGCGGCCGCGCAGACGCCTGACCAGCCTCACCTCCTCGAAGAGAGGCTGATGCGCGAAGCCGCCGCAGGCCATGTAGGCGCCGCGGGTCGCAAAGAGCCCCTGATCGCCGTACGGGATGCCGCCGAGCCGCACGCGAGCGGCGACGGCGTGCTCGAGCGCCGCCTTATACCAAGTGCGCTCGCCCTGGAACGAGAACGTGAAGCAGCCGCTCTCCGCGCCCGCGGCGAGCGCGCGGCCGATCGCAGCGATGCCGTCCGCGGGCGCGTGCGCGTCGGCATGCAGGAACCACAGCACCGGCGCGGACGTGCTGCGTGCGCCGAGATCGAGCTGCTCGCCGCGGTTGGCTTGCGCTTCGACGTAGCGGTGGCCCTCGGCCGTGACGAGCGCCGCGAGCGCAGGGTCTGCCTCCGCCGATACGACGACGATCTCGCCGGGCGCGGCCGGCCATGTCTTCGCAGAATCGATGAGGCGCAGGACCGCGCCGGTATCGCGCCACGCGGGCACGATCACGGCTACGTCGCTTCGCTCCGCGTCCGCGGTGTCCAAGCGCGCGCCCTCCTGCTCACGCGCGCCAGCCGAGCCACGCGTCGAGCAGGCGCTTGCGGCCCGGCGTAAGCTGCGTGCGTCGATACGCATCCGCGGCCTTGCGCACGAACTCGGACCGGGTCGGGTAGGGCAGCACGACCTTGCCGAGGTCGCCGAGCCCGATGCCGAGCGTGACGGCGACCGTGACGGGCGCGATGAGCTCGCCGGCGTCTCGGCCCGCGATCGTGGCCGCGATGATCTTGTCGCCCCCCGCCGCCGTCAGAATCTCCGCGAAGCCTTCGTCGCGCTGCATCCGGCCGCGGTCGAGCTCTGCGAAGTCGATTCGGTACGCATCGAACGCCGTGCCCGAGCGCGCGAGCTCGTCGGCCGTCGGACCGATCTGCGCGACCTCGGGGTCCGTATACGTGCAGCGCGGGATCACGAGCCCGTCGGTCGTCGCCGTCGGCGCGAACAGCGCGTTCTGCACGACGATGCGCGCATGGGCGTCAGCGTTGTGCGTAAGCTGGAGCGCGGAACAGACGTCCCCGGCCGCGTAGATCTTCGAGTTCGTCGTGCGCAGATGACGATCGACGGTAATGCGGCCTTGCGCGTCGAGCTCGACGCCGACGGCGGCGAGGTTGAGCTCGTCCGTGTTCGGGCGTCTGCCGGCGGCGACCAGCAGCTCGTCGACGCCGATCTCGTCGACGTCGCCGTGGGCTCTCGCGAGCTCGATCGACACGTGCGCGCCGCGACGCTGCACGGCGCGAACCGATGCGCCGAGCTCGAGCTCGACGCCCGCATCCCGGAGCGCCTTCTCGACGAGCGCGCCCGCGCGCGAATCCTCCTTCGCAAGCACGCGCGGCTCGCTTTCGATGAGCACGATCTCGATCCCGAGCCGCGCGAAGGCCTGCGCGAGCTCGCAGCCGACCGGCCCCGCCCCGAGGATCGCGAGCCGTTTCGGCCGGCGCTTCAGGTCGAAGACCGTCTCGTTCGTCAGCGGCCGGCTCTCCGCGAGTCCCGGAATCGGCGGAAGGACCGGGTGGGAGCCCGTTGCGATCACGGTTCGCCGCGTGATGAGCCGGGCGGACCCGACCTGCACGGTCGCCTGATCGATGAACTTGGCCGAGCCGTGAAACACATCGACGCCCGCCTGGGTATAGCGCTCGACCGAATCGTGCTCGGCGATCGCGGCGCGCACGCCGCGCAGCCGCTCGAACGCCGCGTCGAAGACTTCCGATTCGCACGCGTCGTCGGACGCGAAACCGCGCGTGAACTCGAGCAGCGTTTTGGACGGCACGCAGCCGACGTTGAGGCAGTCGCCGCCGAGCGCGTTACGCTCGACGAGCGCGACGTTCGCGCCGAGACCCGCGGCCGCAATCGCGGTGACGAGCCCGGCGGGGCCTGCGCCGATCACGACGAGGTGGTAGCGCTCGCGGGGCTCGGGCTGTCGATGCCCGGCCGGGAGCACGAGGCGGCGCCATCTTGCGTCGTGCTCCGCGCCCGGGTAGCGGGTCGTCGCGAGGCCGCTCGGCATCTCAGCCATCGCGGGCCTCGGCTTCGAGATGCGCGGCGAGGGTCTTGTTTGCCTTGCGCGTGATGAGCACGGTGAGGACGACGGTCGCACCGAGGCCTGCCGCGAGCAGCACGAACTGTCCCGGACCGCGCTCGAGGTTGCCGGTCGTGAGGTCGGTCAGATCCTTCGCGAGCGTGCCGATGTACACATAGACGATCGTCGCGGGCAGCATGCCGATCCACGTCGCGAGAAAGTAGTCGCGAAACTTCACGGCCGTGAGCCCGAGGCCGTAGTTCAGCAGGTTGAACGGGAACAGCGGCGACAGCCGCGCGAGCAGCACGATCAGGAAGCCTTCGTGCCGGGTCGCGGAGTCGAGGGCTCGAAAGCGGGGCAGATTCGCGACGCGCTGCGCGACCCAGTCCCGCGCGAAGAAGCGGCCGACGAGAAACGCGGCCCCGGCGCCGAGCACACTGCCCGCCGAGACGAGCACGACGCCCCATGCGAGACCGAATACGAAACCGCCCGCAAGCGTCAGGATCGACCCCGGCACGACGAGCACGGACGCGACGATATACGCCCCGATGAACGCGAGCTCCGCCGCGCCCGGATGCATCTGAATCCAGCCGACGCCCGCCGTCAGCCATTCGGCGACCGGAGACAGCGCGACGACCGTCAGCAGCGACAGCAGCGCGCCGGCGAGGATCAGCGGTTTCACGTGCTTCGTCATGGGGTTCCTTGGATGGAAGCCTCGATCCTCGTAATCCAGTCGTGCAGCGCTCGGCGCGCCGGGCGCGGGTCGCCGTCGAGTGCGCGGACGAGCCGGGCGAGGTCGTCGCAAGTATCAATATCGGCTCTCGGCTCGAGCGCCGCAACGCTTGCGCCGGCGTCGCGGCATGCGGCTTCGAGCTCGGCGCCGAGATGCTCGGTGCTCCACGGCAGCGGCTCGAGCGGGGGCCATTCACCGCGCGTGCCCATCAGCACCACGCCGCCGTCGATTGCAGGGCCCAGCACCACGTCGTGCTCGTCGAGCGCGGCCGCCGCGCCCTCGAGATACGCGCGGTCGAGCTCCGGGCAATCGATGCCCACGAAGATTTGCGAGGCGAATCCCAGCCTGCGCACCGCCGAGCTGACGCGGGCGATGCGCGCACCGAGATTGCCTTCGCCTTGCGGCACGATCGAGAGTCCGGACGCGGCATCGCCGAGCCAGTCGATATCGCCTTGCTCGGCGGGCGCGAGCCACGCAGGACCGGGCCACGCGGCGAGATCCTCGACGGCACACGCCGCGAGGCGACGGGCCGTCTCGGCCGCGGCCGCCTCGCCCAGCGTCGATGCGAGCCGGCGTTTCGAGCGCTCGGGCGCCTTCAGCATCAACAGGAGCGAGATGCGTGCTACGTTCCGGCCGGTCAAATCCGCTGGCCGCCGTCGATCTCGAGGATCCGGCCGTTCATGTAGTCGTTCTCGAGCAGGAAGAGCGCGGCGTGCGCGATCTCGTCGGGGCGGCCGAGCCGTCCTGACGGAATGCCGGCCGTGATCTTCTCGAGGACGTCCGCGCGCATGCTCTGGACCATCTCTGTCGCGATGAACCCCGGCGCGATCGCGTTGACCCGGATCTTGTAGCGCGCGAGCTCCTTGGCCCACACGACCGTGAGCGCGGCGACCCCGGCTTTGGCGGCGGAGTAGTTGCTCTGCCCGAAATTCCCCTCCCGGGAGAGGCTCGAGATGTTCAGGATCGCGCCGCCGTTGCCGAGGCGCGCCATCTGCGCCGCGGCCTCGCGGCCGCACAGGAAGACGCCGGTCAGGTTCACGTCGATGACCGCCTGCCAGTCGGCGAGCGAGAGCTTTTCGATCGCCTTGCCTTCCTTCGCCTTGACGAGCATCCCGTCGCGAAGGATGCCGGCGTTCGCAATCGACGCGTCGAGGCGCTCGAAGTCCTCGACGACCCGCGCATAGAGCGCCGTGACCTGATCCTCGTCGGCCACGTTCGCCGCATAGGGGCGCGCCGCAACGCCGTGCTTCTCGCACGCGGCGCAGGTCGGGGCGAGGGCCTCGGCGTCGAGGTCGACGAGCGCAAGGTTCGCACCGCGGGCGGCCAGAGCGTCGGCCATCGCCGCGCCGAGCCCGCGCGCCGCGCCGGTGATCAGAACCGTCTTGCCTTTGAGCTCCATCGATCGGCCTTTCCGGTCTTGCCGCTCATGCCCAAACAGCTTAGCAGGGTTGAATGATGCTATGCTCGCGGCCCCCGACCGAGGTCTCTCTCGTGCCCGAAGTCCAAGGCCCTCCGATGAGCTTGTCCAGGCACTTCGATCGAATTGCGATCGCGCTGTCCGCCATTTGCATCGTGCACTGCCTCGCGATCCCGCTGGTCGTCGCCGTCCTGCCGCTCGCCGCGCTCGGTCTCGGCGGCGGCCATTTCCATGGACTGATGCTGTGGCTCGTCGTGCCGGTCAGCGCGCTCGGGTTCGGGCTCGGCTATCGCGTGCACCGGCGCACGGACATCGTCGCCGTCGGCATCGCGGCCGTCGTGCTGCTGATGATCGCCGGGATCTACGGCCACGATCGATGGCCCGCTGCGGCCGAGGCGGCCGTCAGCGTCGTCGCGAGCCTGCTTCTCGCGGGCTCCCACTGGGTCAATTTCCGCGAGGTTCGGCGCCTCCACCGCCACTGACGAAAACCGGTGTCAGACACCTTTTTCGTGAGAAAGGGCGTCCGACACCAGTCTTTCGGGCTGCCGGCGGCCGCTCGCCGCGATTGCGCCCTGCTCGAGGACGAGCTCGTGCGTGTAGCGGTCCTCGTCGATCGCGAGGTGCGACGCGCAGACGATATGCGTGCCTTCCGCGATCGAGTCGTCGAGGCGGGATGCGAGCAGGGCGGCGCTGTCCGGGTCGAGGCCTTCCCACGGCTCGTCGAGGAGCAACACTTTCGGACGGCGCACGAGCGCGCGGGCCAGCAGCGCCCGGCGAAACTGCCCGTAGGACAGCTCGGTCAGCAGGCGGTCCTCGAGCGCCGTCAGATCGAAGCGCTCGAGAAGCACGTCGACCCGCTCGCGCTCGTCCGGGCCGAGCGCCCTGACGAGCCCGAGGCTCGAATCGAACCCGGAGCCCACGCAGTCGCGCACCGAGGCGCGGTAGCGGTATCCGGCCTGAAGCTCCGGCGAAACCCATGCGATTCGTCGGCGCAGCGACCAGATCCCCGGTTCCGCGCCGAGGGCCGGCCAGCGAATCGTGCCGCCGATGGCCGGTCGGACCTGGCCGTGCAGCAGCCGCAGGAACGTGCTCTTGCCGGCGCCGTTCGCGCCCGTCACGAGCCAGTGCTGGCCGGGCCGAAGCTGCCAGTCGATGCCGCGCAGCACGCGGCGGTCGCCGAGCCAGACGTCCGCGCCGCGCACGTCGATCAGCGGCTCGGTGTCCGGCGGCGTGCGAGACGTCGGCGAGGCCGCCAACGGGGAGTCTGACGCCGCGCGGCCCGCCCGGCCCGAGCGCCCGCGGCTCGCGCGTGAAGCGGTGCCGCCGTTCGCGCCCCGACCGGGCCCGGTTCCATCCCCCGCGGCGCCGCGCCTCGCCGTGCCGGCGGCGGCATCCGCGGGTCCTGCCGCGACGATCCGCCCCCGGTCGATCTCGAGCACGTGCGTCACGACGGCCGGCAGCTGCGCGGCGTCGTGCGCCGTGACGACGATCTGCGCGCGGTCGGCGACGCGCTTCAGCAACGCGTGCAGGCTGCGCCGCGAGCGCGCATCGAGTCCGCTCAGCGGCTCGTCGAGCAGCAGAATGCGGGGCTCGAACGCGAGCGCGCGCGCGATCAGCACGCGGCGTTGCTCGCCGCGGGACAGCTCGAGGAACGGCCGGTCCGCGAGATGCGAGAGGTGCGCCTCGTCGAGCAGCGTGCGCGCCCGCTCGACGTCGTCCGGCGCGGCGGCGAGACGCGGCACGTCGGTCCGAAAGAGGCCTGACAGCACGACGTCGACGGCGTTGAAGTTCCAGCCCCACCGCGTATAGCGGTCCTGAAGCTCGTGGCCGACGAGCGTCACGTTGCGCCGCGCCTCGACCGCGTCGCGCTCCGGGCCGTGGCCGAAGTCGTACGTGCGCCGGCCGCGCCCCGGCGCCGGCCACCGCGTTCCCGCGAGCAGCGCGAGGAAGGTCGATTTGCCGCTGCCGTTCGCGCCGACGACGCCCCAGTGCTCGTGCGGCCGAAGCCGCCACGAGACCGCGTGCAGGATCGGTGCGCCGTCGACCTCGACGTCGACACGATCGAGCTCGATCAATGCGAAATCTTTGTCGTCCATGAGGATTTCGGGTTCGCGCGCGCGTACCTTAGCACCAAACGCGCGCGGCTGCGGCCGGTGAGAGTTCGAGTGCATCCGGTCGCCTGCACGGCGATAATCGCGGCACTTCGTTTATCGAGCCGCTGCCGACGGGGAGGCAGCCAAACGCATGCGCCGAATCGAGGACCTCGACGAACGGTACAGGTGCACGAGCGGCACGCTGTACATCACCGGGCTGCAGGCGCTCGTGCGCCTGCTGCTCACGCAGCGCGAGCTCGATCGGCGCGCCGGGTGGTCCACGGCGGGCTATGTGTCCGGCTATCGCGGCTCGCCCCTCGGCGGCCTCGATCGCGAGCTGTGGCGCGCGAAGCGCTGGCTCGAGCCGGCCGACATCCGGTTCGAGCCGGGCCTCAACGAGGATCTCGCCGCAACGTCGATCTGGGGCACGCAGCAGACGGGCCTCTTTCCCGGCGCGCGCCACGACGGCGTCTTCGCGCTGTGGTACGGCAAAGGGCCGGGCGTCGATCGCTCCGGCGACGCGTTCAAGCACGGCAACGCCGCCGGCACGTCGAGGCGCGGAGGCGTGCTCGTCGCGGCCGGCGACGACCACACGTGCAAGTCGTCGTCGCTGCCGCATCAGAGCGAGTTCGCGTTCGTCGACGCCATGATGCCGGTCCTGAACCCGTCCGATATCGAGGAGATCATCGATCTCGGCCTCGTCGGCTACGCGCTGTCCCGCTTCAGCGGCTGCTGGGTCGCGCTGAAGGTCACGCAGGAGATCGCGGACGCGACACAGGTCGTGAGGCTTGCGCCCGACGAGCTGACGATCGTCGAGCCGGAGATCGAGCTGCCCGCCGGCGGCCTCAACATCCGCTGGCCGGACTCGCCGAACGACCAGGAAGAGCGGCTGAAGCGCCACAAGCTTCCGGCGGCGCGCGCGTTTGCACGCGCGAACGGCATCGACCGGCTCGTGATCGACCCGCCGAACGCGCGCCTCGGCATCGTCACGACCGGAAAGTCTCACCTCGACACGCTGCAGGCGCTCGAGAACCTCGGCATCGACCGGCGCAGGGCCGCGGCGCTCGGCATTCGTCTGCTGAAGATCGGCATGAGCTGGCCCCTCGAGCCCGAGATCGTCAAGGCGCTCGTCGCCGGCGTCGACGAGGTGCTCGTCATCGAGGAGAAGCGGGCGCTGATCGAGACGCAGATCAAGGAGCAGCTCTACAACCTGCCGGCGGCGCTCCGGCCCCTCGTGATCGGCAAGGAAGACGAGCGCGGCGCGCCGCTCCTCGACTCCGCAGGCGAGCTGACCCCGGCCGCGATCGCGCGGGTCGTCGCCGGCCGCCTCGCCCGCTTCCATCAGAGCGCGGACATCGACGAGCGCCTGCGCTTCCTGGCCGAGCAGGATCGGGCGCTCGATCGGCTCGCGACCGACGCGAGGAGGCTGCCGCATTTCTGCTCGGGGTGCCCGCACAACACGTCGACCGTCGTGCCCGACGGCAGCTTCGCGATGGGCGGCATCGGCTGCCATTACATGGCGATGTGGATGGACCGGGACACGGTCACGTTCACGCAAATGGGCGGCGAGGGCGCGACGTGGATCGGGCTCGCGCCGTTCACCGAGACGCCGCACGTCTTCCAGAACATCGGCGACGGCACGTACGCGCATTCTGGTAGCCTTGCGATACGCGCGGCCGTCGCGGCGGGCGTGAACATCACTTACAAGATCCTCTTCAACGACGCGGTTGCGATGACCGGCGGTCAGCCGGTCGAGGGCGGGCTCACGGTGGCGAAGGTCGCCGCGCAGCTGAAGGCCGAGGGCGTCGAGACGGTCGTCGTCGTCACGGACGACGTCGGCCGCTATGCCAACGGCGGCGGACTGCCGCCCGGCGTGCCGGTCCACGACCGCTCGCGTCTCGACGTCGTGCAGCGGGACCTGCGCGGGCGCAAAGGCGTCACGGCGCTGATCTACGATCAGACTTGCGCGGCGGAGCTGCATCGCAAGCGCAAGCGCGGGCTCGCGCCGGTGCCGACCCGGCGGGTCGTCATCAACGAGCTCGTCTGCGAGGGCTGCGGCGACTGCAACGTGCAGTCGAACTGCCTGTCGGTGATGCCGTACGAGACGGAGCTCGGCCGCAAGCGCCGCATCAACCAGTCCTCGTGCAACCAGGATTTTCGTTGCCTCGACGGTTTCTGCCCGAGCTTCGTCACGCTCGACGGCGCGCGCCGAAGCCCGCCGATGCCGCTCGCGTCCGAGACCGTGCCGAGCCTGCCGGAGCCGACGCCGGCCTCGATCGATCGGGCCTACAACCTGCTCATCGCGGGCGTCGGCGGCACCGGGGTCGTGACGGCGAGCGGGCTGGTCGGTCTCGCCGCCCACCTCGAGGGCAAGCTCGTCTGCCAGCTCGATCAGACCGGGCTCGCGCAGCGCTTCGGCGCCGTGCTCTCGCACGTGCGGGTGTCTCGCGAGCGGGAGCATGCGCCGGCATTGCGCATCCCCGCCGGGCAGGTGGATCTTCTGATCGGAGCGGACCTCGTGGTCGCCGGCGGCGTCGAGTCGCTCGCGATGCTGTCCGCCGAGCGCTCGAGCGTGATCGTGAACCCGCATCACGAGATGCCGCCGAGCTTTCTGCGCGACCCCGACTATCGTTTGCCGGAGGCGCGTCTGCTGCACGCGTTGCGCGAACGGAGCCGACCGGACGAGCTCTCGACGCTCGACGCGACGCGGCTCGCGTCCGCGCTCCTCGGCGACAGCGTCGCCGCGAACGTGTTCATGCTCGGCTTTGCGTTTCAGCGCGGGAAGCTGCCGGTCGGAAGCGCCGCCCTTTATCGCGCGCTCGAGCTCTACGGCGTCAACGTCGAGCAGAACAAGCTTGCGTTCGACTGGGGGCGGTTCACCGCGCACGACCCGGCCGCGGTCGAGGCGCTCGCGGCAGGGGAGGCCGTGCCGCCGGGTCAGGCAAGCCTCGACGACGCGATCGCGATGCGCGCCGAGTTTCTCGTCGATTACCAGGACGAAGCCTACGCCGCACGCTTCCGGGAGCGAGTCGCCCGAGTGCGCCGGCTCGATGAACGCTTGCGGGGCGACGCGAGCGAGCTGACCGCTGCCGTCGCGCGCGGCTACTTCAAGCTGCTCGCGTACAAGGACGAGTACGAGGTCGCGCGGCTGCATACCGAGACCGGGTTCCTCGAGAGCCTTCGCCGCAACTTCGGCGACGGTTTCAAGCTGCGCTTTCATCTGTCGCCGCCGCTGATCGCGCGGCACGATCCGATCAGCGGCCGTCCAAGGAAGTACGCGTTCGGCGCGTGGCTCATCGGGCCGATGCGTCTGCTCGCGAGGCTGAAGCGTCTGCGTGGCACGCGCCTCGATCCGTTCGGCTACTCCGCGGAGCGGCGCATGGAGCGCCGGCTCATCGCGGATTACGAGGCGTTCCTCGACGAGATCGAGAAGGGGCTGGACGCCGAGCACTACGACGTGGCGCTCGAGCTTGCGTCATTGGCCGACGAGGTGCGGGGATTCGGGCCGGTCAAGGCGCAGGCGGTGCGGCGCTACGACGCAAAGCGCCGCGAGCTGCTCGAGCGCTTGCGGGCGCCGCCGCCGGCCGCGGCCGTTCCTGTCGGGAAAACGCGCGCGAGCGCCGCGTGACGGACGGGGCGCTCGGATGCGTCGAGCGTTGCGTGCCGATCAGCGCCGCCCGGCCGCCTCCGCGGCCGTCGCGCAGCGGATGCAACGATCCGCGAAGGGCTGCACCTTGAGGCGCGCGAGCGGAATCTCCTGCCCGCAGTCGGCGCAGATGCCGTAGGTATCGTTCCTGATCTGGTCGAGCGCCTTCGCGATCTTCGTCAGCTCGAAACGCGTCTCGTTGCCGAGGGCATCGACGACCTCCGCATTCTCGAGCTCCTGCGCCTGCTCCTGGGAGTCGGCGCTGCGCCCGCCGCGCAGGTTCTGCTTGAGGTTCTCGAGTCGGACGGACAGCTCCCGCTGCTTCGCGAGCAGAATTTCACGGATCTCGGCATAAGGGTCCATCGTGATCGGCTCTCCCTCGGCTGCTGCGGGTGCCTCACGCGGGGCGCGGATCAGCCGCGCGGCTCGAGCATGACGAGCGTGACGACACCTATCGATAGCTGCTTGCGGTTCGCGGGTAGACCCGTCTAGGATGCGGCGGCATCCGCAGTCTTCGGCGCCATGCTTTCGATCAAGGATAGCTCGTCCCGCAGCGTTCCCCAACAGGTTTCCGCCCGGGTTTCTCCCCGGATTTCGGGCCGTCGCGGCCCGCCGCAGACGCCGCAGAGCCGGGGCGCGCCGCGTTGAGCCGCCCGTCCGTCCTCGTCGTCACGGAGCGAGGAGATCGCCCCGAGACCGGCGCCTTCATCGCGCTGCACCGCGCCGGCGTACGGATCAAGGTGCTCGGCTGGGCGGACTCGCCGTACGCGAAATGGCTGATCGACGAGCGGGTGCCGTTCGAGCCGCTCGTCCTGCTCGGCAAGCGGGACCGCTCCGGCACGGAGTCGATCCGCTGGCACATCGACGACTTCCGACCGGACATCCTGCACCTGATGCGCAAGAGGTCGATCTTCAACGGGCTCGCGGCCGCGAAGGGCAGACCGGTACGGATCGTCCTTTACCGCGGGATCGTCGGCAACGTCAGCGTGCTGAATCCTCTCGACTGGATGAGCTTCCTGAACCCGCGCGTCGACCGAATCGTCTGCGTCGCGGAAGCCGTACGACAAAGCTTTCTCGCGCTCGGGATCGGACCGCTCAAGATCGCGCCCGAGAAGCTCGTGACGATCTACAAGGGGCACGACCTTTCCTGGTATCGGGCGGAGCCGCTCGATCTCACGACCATCGGTGTGCCTCGAGGAGCGTTCGTCGTGACGTGCGTCGCGAACGTTCGGCCCCGTAAAGGCATTCCGATCCTGATCCGCTCGTCGGAATTCCTGCCGGCCGGCTTGCCGATCCACTTCCTGCTCGTCGGTACGGGGATGACCTCGCCGTCGATCACGCGAGTGATTCGGCGCTCGCCGTATCGCGATCGCTTTCACGTGCTCGGCTATCGTGAGGATGCGCCGCAGATCCTCGCAGCGAGCGACGTCAGCGTGCTGCCGAGCTTGCGTCGGGAAGGGCTGCCCCGCTCGGTGATCGAGTCGATGGCGTATCGGACTCCCCCGATCGTGAGCGACGCGGGCGGGAGCCCGGAGCTCGTCGAGCACGAGCGCTCGGGGCTCGTCGTGCCGGCCGGTGACCCCGAGGCGCTCGGCGCTGCGATCCTCCGGCTCTACGTCGATCGCGACTTCTGCGCCGAGCTTGGCCGTAACGCGCGCCGGCGTATCGCGACGACGTTCACCGTCGAGCGCACCGCGGAGGAGACGCTCAAGCTGTACGAGCGGCTCGTCAGCTCGAGCGATCCTTCAACCGCTTGAACGATGCGAGGTGGCGCAGCGCCATGCGCTGGTCGCCGCGCTGCTCGAAGAGCCGGGCGAGGTTGAAGTGCGCCTCCGGAACGGGCGGCTCGCACGCAAGCGCCTCGTGATACTCCCGCATCGCCTCGTCGATCGATTCCTTGTCCTCGAGCACGACGCCGAGATTGAAGTGCGCGACGCCGTGCTTCGGCGCGAGCGCGATCGCCTCGCGGTAGAGCGCCTCGGCCTCGGCAAGCGCGCGGGCCGCGTGACGCATGCGCCCGAGATTGATCCGCGAGTCGACGTGCGACGCATCGACGCGGAACGCGTTGCGGTACGCGGCCTCGGCGTCGAGCGTCGCGCCGACGCTCTCGAGCGCAATGCCGAGCTCGAACCAGTCGTCGGCGGATTTCGCGAGCCGCGATGCGAGCGCGGCGGAGCGACGCTCGGCGAGGGAGACGCTCGCGGCCGATTCCGTGCGATCGGTAGAGAAGTCGAAGAGCGTCTGACCGGACTCCGGGTTCCACGTGGTGTTGCTCGCGCTGACGAGCACGTCCCGGCCTTCGACGCGCAGCCGGATCGACGAGAGCGGGCGATCGCGGAGCTGACGGTTCAGCTGGCGCATCGCGCGCCACACCCGGCGCGGATGGCCGTTGCCGTTCAGAAGGCCCTGCGCCTGACGCAGCAGCACGATGTCCTGGAACGAGAAGCGGAGCCGGCCGCGCTCGTCGCGCGCGGGCTCGGCGATGACGGTGCGGGCGAGGGCGCGCACGCGCGCCGGCGCGACGCCGAGCAGCTCCGCGACTTCCCGGGTCGAATAGGCTCTCATCGGCGAATGGCCCATGGTTCGAGTGGTGGCGCGATGACGCCGTCGCGTGCCCGATCGGGATTGTAGCCGGTTTCGGCGGATTGGCGGCGTTGCGGTTTGTTCGGGTTGTCGCCGTTTTCTGTCGCGGTTGGTTAGGG
>Ga0079224_100008857_pt1 | contig 13665 bp, 10 predicted proteins | sample Stecom2015_FD_80414 | JGI IMG/M metagenome (GOLD analysis project Ga0079224, IMG submission 80414) | Agricultural soil microbial communities from Utah to study Nitrogen management - Steer compost 2015 | ecosystem: Environmental > Terrestrial > Soil > Agricultural land | place: USA: Utah... | reverse complement strand
TTTATAGTCTGCCCAGAATTTTACAGTGTCTGTCGCTCTTTTCCACGCTTTAAGCTGTGGTTGATATTTCTTTTTCTTGTCAGCAACAAAGGTTCTTTCCTCTTGCCACAAAGACTGCAATTGGTCAATGTCTTCCCAAAAGCCGACCGCCAAGCCCGCTAAAAATGCGGCTCCCTTAGCTGTTGTTTCGGTGATGGCTGGGCGAATGACATTGGTTTTTAAAATATCAGCTTGGAATTGCATGAGGAAACTATTCTGTGTGGCACCTCCATCCACCCGTAGTTCCCGGATTTTAGATTGAGAATCTAATTCCATCGCTTTGAGTATATCGTAGGTTTGATAAGCAATGCTTTCCAATGCCGCTCGTGCAATATGGGCGTCATTTGAGCCACGGGATAGCCCGAGAAGTGTTCCTCTCGCGTCCGGATTCCAATGCGGTGCACCTAAACCCGAAAAAGCAGGAACCAGGTATACGCCGTCTGTACTCTCTACACTCATGGCCAATTGCTCAATATCACTTGCTTTTTTGATAATGCCCAATTCATCGCGTAGCCATTGGACAACTGCTCCGCCGATGAAGATACTTCCCTCTAACGCATAATTAACTTCTTTGCCAATTTTCCAGGCGATGGTCGTTACCAATTTGTGCGTGGAGATTACAGGCTTTTTGCCAATATTCATCAGTAAAAAACAGCCTGTTCCATACGTGTTTTTTACCATACCTTTTTGGGTGCATAGTTGACCAAACAAGGCAGCCTGTTGATCGCCTGCAATCCCCGCAATAGGGATTGGTCGAGCCCCTAATGTCGTGCTGGTTTCTCCATAGACTTCCGAACTATCGCATACGGTAGGCAACATGGATGCAGGAATATCAAAGATATCTAGGAGCTCTTCGTCCCAAGCTAATGTATGTATGTTGAAGAGCAGTGTACGCGATGCATTGGTGACGTCTGTGATATGTTTGTTGCCGTCAGTCAGATTGTAGACGAGCCAGGAATCTATTGTTCCGAACGCCAATTCCCCCTTTTCGGCCAATTTGCGAGCACCTTTGACGTGGGTAAGGATCCAATTGATTTTGGACGCAGAAAAATAAGCATCGATTAAAAGACCGGTCTTCTCTTGTATTGTTTTTGCCAAACCTTTTTCCACGATCGACTGGCAATAGGCTGCGGTACGTCTGTCTTGCCAAACAATAGCATTATGAATAGGTTCGCCGGTTTTTCGATTCCAAATAACCGTTGTCTCGCGCTGATTTGTAATACCGATGGCTTTGATGGCGTCTAGTTTTATGTTGGCTTTTGCAATAACCTCCGTTAATACACTAAGTTGTGAGGACCATATTTCCTGCGCATCATGTTCGACCCAGCCCGACTGGGGAAATAGCTGTGTGAATTCCTTTTGGGCGATGTTTTCAATTTCCCCCTTCTTATTGAAAAGGATAGCTCTGGAACTTGTCGTCCCTTGATCTAGCGCTAAAATAAATTCTTTCTTCATTCGAATAACATGTTTAAGGCTTTATCCCCATGTGGGGTTACTATGGTTGCTTATTTCGGAAGACAATGTATAATTTTTTACTAAGAGTTCATAATCTACCAACTCACTATGTAACCATTCATTGTCTTTATCTAATTGTTCTGCCATGATTTTAGCAACCAGTGGAGCAGCTTCTAAGGAAGCTTGTGCGTCCAATAGTAATAATCGGATCCGTCGGGCAAGAAAATCCTCTACTTTTACAATCATCTCATTCTTGCAAGCCCAGATTACTTCGGCAACGGTGAAATCGTAGTCCTTATGGAGCTTTTCGGCAAAGGCAGGGTTGTTGTCCATTAATTTTTGAATAGCCACCATGTCGGAACCATACACTTGCCAATGTCCTGCATGTTTATCTTCTGTGTATCCATGTAGCGGTAGGTGATTAGTCTTGCAAGTACTTTGGGGTAGTTTCCCTATTTTAATAGCCAAATTCACCGTTTCTTCCCCCATTTTTCGATAAGTTGTCCATTTGCCTCCGGTGATGGTAATAAGTCCCGAATCACTTTTGATGAGTTTGTGATCTCTCGAAATTTCTTTTGTACTGTTCCCGTCGCCGTTGGTAGGCGCGGCAAGAGGTCTTAAGCCAGCAAATACACTACGTATGTCTGCGCGAGTAGGCGCATTTTCCAGATATTCGTTAGCGGTAGAAAGGATAAATTCGATTTCTTCCGCTAAAGGCCGGGGTTCAATTTGATGCTCATTTAGTGGTGTATCTGTCGTGCCTAATAAAACTTTTCCATGCCAGGGAACGCCAAAAAGAACACGCCCGTCACTTGTTTCCGGTATCATAAGCGCATCTTCATTTCCCAGAAACTTCTGATCAATGACAATATGGGCGCCTTGGCTCGGGCGTACCAGATTTTTGTGGGTGGGCGTATCTAGTTTAAGAATATCGTCTACAAAAATTCCAGTAGCATTAATAACGACCTTTGCTTGTACGTCATATGTTGTCCCGTTTACGCGATCTATAAAAGAAAGCCCGTTTACCTTTCCGTTAGCATCTTTCCGTATGGCAGTTGCCTCTGCGTAGTTAAGTGTAACCGCATCGTATTCGGTAGCTGTTTGGGCGAGGTTTATCGCTAGACGAGCATCATCAAATTGTCCGTCGAAATACTGTATGCCCCCGCGTAACCCTTTCGTTTTTACTTTGGGGAGTTTCTCAACTACTTCCTTTTTACTTAACAACGCGGATTTGCCGATGCGTAGACGACCTGCCATCCAATCATATAGTTTAAGGCCGATAAGAAACTTAAGTTTGTTGAACAAACTATACGATGGGATAATGAAGCTCTGTACAAAAGAAACATGAGGTGCGTTTTGGAAAATTAAACCACGTTCTTTCAATGCCGAATATACGAGTTTGATGTCGCCATTCGCTAAATACCGTACGCCTCCATGTACTAATTTTGTGCTTTTACTTGACGTGCCTTTGGCAAAATCGTACTTTTCTATCAAAAGTGTTTTATAACCTCGAGTGGCGGCATCGACTGCAATGCCGAGTCCAGTTGCCCCGCCACCGATGATGGCGATATCCCATGTGCTGTTGTTTTCTATAGCATCTATCGCTTCGGTTCGTGTGAATATCATTTTGATTTGTTTCGTTGTTATTTTTATTTAACGGTAAAAATAACAAAAAACGTAAACAAACGAAACTTTTTGAAGTTTTTGTGCTATTTTGATTTACTATTCGGATGGAATGCGTATCTTGGGACTATGAATAATGTAGAACGCCACCAGTTTATAATCAAGCAAATTGAAAAAAATGGTCATGTTTCTGTAGTTGATTTATGTGAAGAACTGAAAGTTTCTTCTGTTACTATCCGCAAGGACCTGCAATTTTTAGAGGATGAAGGTATGGTATTTCGTACCCATGGCGGAGCGACCAATGTGAATCCCTATCAAAAAGACCGTACCATAAATGAAAAAGCACTTTTGTATTCGGAAGCAAAGAAATGTATAGGGGTGGCCGCTGCCAAATTAGTGGAACCAAACGATTCCATTATTATCGCTTCGGGTACAACGATGCAGTATTTTGCACGGGAGATTGTACCTCAGGAACGGTTAACGGTGATCACATCTGCTATCAATGTAACGATGGAGTTGATCAAACACGAAAGCGTAGATATTATTCAGTTGGGAGGCCCTGTGAGAAAGACATCTTCTTCTATTAATGGACGTTATGCAGAGGACTTATTGGGAGATTTCTTTTGTTCTAAGTTATTTATTGGCGTAGATGGTATCGATTCGGAATTTGGAATTACGACAACAAACGCACAAGAAGCGTTGTTGAATCGTAGGATGATGGAATCAGCACACAAGGTCATCGTTTTGGCCGACTCTTCGAAATTCGACCGAAAAAGCTTGGGTAAGATTTCCGCCTTATCCAAAGTAGACATGATTATCAGCGATAGCATACCTGCTAAATATCAACAATTGTGTGAGAATCTAGGGATTGAGTATAAAATATGTGGCGTATAAGCTTAGCTACTTGCTTTCTTCATCTGTGCTTCTAGTATGCCGTCGATCACAATGTGGATGTTTCCTGTTAAACTTGCATCACGCCGTAGTTCCGAGAGCGTGACTTTCGTGTTTTCTCGAATCTTTGCCATGCTATATGTGTTGATCGACTGGATAATGGGAATGGTAATGTACTGTTTGGCTTCTGCAATTTTCCCGCCGAGTATGATTACTTCTGGATTGAACAGCTGTATAAGGGTAGCAATACCTTTGCCCAAGCTGTTTCCGAGCTTGGACAACATGCTTATCGCAAATTGGTCGCCCTGATTGGCGGCTTCGACAACGATATGTGGCTCTATTTCATTGATTTCCTGCCCGGATAAGCGGTTTAGCAGGGAGTGCTGTCCCGACTTGATGCCTTCTTTTACCATTCTGGCAAGGGCGATTCCAGAGGCTACGGTTTCCAGACAGCCTCGCTTCCCGCAGTAGCATAAGGCGCCGTCATCTACAAAAGGCATGTGACCGATCTCACCGGAAAATCCTTTAGCTCCCTTTCTGATTTTTCCATCCATGATAATGCCTAAACCAATTCCCCAATCCAATAAGAGGACCAGTGCGTCTTGTCGGTCTTTGGCCAATCCGTGACGAGATTCTGCAATGGTAGCCGATTTGACGTCGTTTTCAATAAATACCGGATAGGGAAACATTTGTTCGAGATTCTCTTTCAAGTTAAAATCCCCTTCGGAAAGATAGGTGTAATTGATGTATTCCTTACTATTGATCAAGCCGGGCATACTCATTCCGATTCCAAGTATTTTGCTGGTATCAATGTCTGAATCCCGGATCAGCGCATCAATAAAATCTCGAATCGTATTTAGAACGGATATATCCTTGGAAATGGAAAGCGGCAATTGTCTAATGCCGCTAACATTATTGTTGTTGTTATCAAAAATGGCCGCCCGTACGTGGAACCGCTCCATGTCTATGCTAACGACATAGTAAGAGTCATCCTTCAATCCATAGAGATCTGGTTTTCTTCCGCCTACAGATGTACCCTTTCCTTTTTTTTCTATCAGGCCAAGATCGATAAGTTCTGTCACTAGATTTTGGCACGTGGGATGGCTTATACCAAGTTTTGTGAAAAGTTCTAGTATAGAGGATGCGCCATTTTCGTATAACTGTTTTATTAAATTAATTTTTTGAACATATTTTTTCCGGTCGACATTCCCCATGTCAACAATGTCTTGATGAATAGTACCAAGTATAGGGTCGGCTAGTGACATCTGATGTAATTAGAAGTTATTGTTCTTTAAAATTTTTAATAAAGATAGATCTTATTTTTAAATTTTATGTTAACTTAATGAATTTTATAGAAAAAATAATTTATCTTTTTGTTTTACTGAAAAAAATAGCATAATTTGGCTGTTAAGAATTCAGCATATAGCCGTGGAATATCAAAGCATAAAGAATATTTAAGACCTAATTTAATCAATAATCAAGCATGAGTGAAAACAAAACATCAAGACGTAATTTTCTGAAGACAACGTTGATTGGTGCGGCAGCTTTTACCATAGTTCCGCGACATGTACTCGGCGGTAATGGTTTTTTGGCACCCAGTGACCATTTAACAAAAGGAATAATCGGTGTAGGAGCTATGGGAAGAGGGCATTTTAAATATGCCGGTACAAAAACCGTAGCCATTTGTGATGTGGACACCAGGCACTTGTCATTGGCGCAGAAGGCTCTCGGTGGAGGCGTGACAGAACATCACGACTTCCGGGAATTAATTCAGAACCCCGAAGTGGACATTGTACATATTGCGACACCTCCGCACTGGCATGGTATCATGGCTGTGGAAGCAGCTCGTTCGGGTAAAGATATCTGGTGTGAAAAGCCGATGACGCGTACCATTGGGGAAGGCAAAAAAGTGAAAGAAGCTATAGCGCAACACGGAAACATTTTTAGGTTAAACACTTGGTTTCGCTTTGATGCCAACTTTTATGGCATGAACGTGCCTGTTAAAAAGATCAAGAAACTAGTGGACACGGGTATGTTGGGATGGCCATTAAAAGTAACGATCAGCAAACATACCGGATTTGACTGGAAGTTCTATTGGGTGGGGCGGGAAGATCTGCCTGTAGAGCAGGCACCGAAGGAATTGGATTACGAGATGTGGCTGGGGCCGGCTCCATATAAACCCTATAGTAAGCACCGCGTGCATACTACGTTCCGTGGATATTGGGATTATGACGGAGGCGGGTTAGGTGATATGGGGCAGCATTATCTGGATCCTGTGCAATATTTTTTAGGCAAAGATGACGAAAGTCCGGTAACGATCGAAGTGGATGCTCCTCAGCAGCATTCGGACGCTGTGGGAACCTGGCGAAAAATTACCTACACCTACGCGGATGGATGTCAGATCGTATTGGATGGAGCGGGCACGGAAGAAGGATTGGCGTATATCGAAGGACCGAAAGGGAAATTGTATAAAGGTTTCGTTTCGGACATCCCAGATATGGAGCGGAAACTCGCACAATATCCAGACCCTGCTCCGCAGATGACCGATTTCGTCGAGGCCTGTCGGACAAGACAGAAATTTGCGTTGAATGAACAGAATGGTTATTATTCGGCTACGCTGGTTAATTTAGGGTTGGCGGCATTACGCCTAAACCGTACGTTGAAATTTGACTCCGACAAACAAACCTTTGTGGATGATGAAGCGGCTAACAGATTAATTGACCAACCTATGCGTGGTCCTTGGACTATTTAGATGAACCAATCGGAAAACAAATGAAAAAAGTATTTAATACCTTATCAGCACTGTTGCTTATACAGGTTGCGGCATACGCCCAACAACCGGCAAACAGAACTTCCGCAACAAAAATTGCGGATGTGTTGGCGCAACAACCTGCTGACGAAATAAACAAATTTACCGCTGCCATGAAGGAACTCCAAAACTTCACGGCCGAGGATATAGCAAATCTACTTACCGGCTTGAAACCGCAGGGGGCAAGTAATGCGGCAACGGAATATGCTGCCAATTCTTATTCCTTTTATGTGATGCAACCGGGTATGGAAGTGCAACGCGAAGTCTTTTCCCAGGGATTGATATTAGCGTTGGATAGATTGCAAGATAAAGACAACAAAGGTTTTGTATTGCAATTGATGAAGCAGGCGTCAAAAAATGAGGCGATCGATGCGCTTGTTCCGTACTTAAAAGACGAATATTTGGTTGATAAAGCGGCGATGGCGTTAAACGGTATCCGTACGCCGGAAGCGGCGCAGGCGTTGTCCAATGCCTTGACGTCTTCGGCATCTGAAAAAACAGCTATCGCTATCGTGGGTGCTTTAGGCGATCTGCGTTCAAAAAACGACGAAGAAGCTATTATTGCTACGTTAGCACAATATACTTCGGAGAATTACCAACGCAACGCTTACACGGCATTGGGTAAAATTGCGGGAACGAAATCGGCTCCGGTGTTTCTGGCAAAGCTGAAGGAAGTCAATTATCAATTTGATAAAACCAATATCGGCGGGCTGACATTGGACTATGCCAATAACCTGTTGGACGAAGGGCAGCAAAAACAGGCAATTTCGATAGCGAACACCGTCGCTAAAGAAGCCGCAAAAGCAGAAGCCCCAACGTTACAAGTCGGCGCATTAACACTCTTAACAAGAGCGAACCCTGCAAAGGCACGTAAACAGCTTATGAAGGCAACGACAAGTAGTGAACCATTATACCGTGCAGCTGCATTGGACCTGCTGGCAGAAAATGGAACAGACGCGGATACTAAAAAACTCATCGGTACGTTGCGCAAATCATCACCAGAGGTACAAGAGAGTATTCTTAATTACCTAGCGGCTGAGGGTACGGAAGCACTCGTTCCGGATATCCAAAAATCATTGGGCAGTCTAAAATATACGAGAGCAAAAATTGCAGGTTTAAATACACTCTCTAAACTATCTAGTGATGGTAGTACAGATTATCTAATTTCGGAGCTGCCGGAAGCTGATGAAGCAACAACGCAAGCGATCGAAGCATTACTTTTGTCGTCGAAAGATTCAGCGGTTGTTGACAAAATAAACGCGGCGATTACCGGAGCGGATACCAAAACACAGGTAGCGCTGCTTAATGTATTGGCGACCCGCACCAATGCAAATTCATCTAAAGTGGTTTTACCGCTGTTGACGGCCAGCGATAACAACGTGAAAGCCGCTGCATTGAAAGCATTACCCAATGTGGTGAATCCCGAAGACGTAGACGTGTTGATTGGCATATTGGCAAATACACCAGAAAGTGATGCGCGTTATTTGCAGGAGGCCTTGGTCATTGCCTTGAACGCACGCAGTGACAAGGACGCGAAAATAAGTCAGTTGGCGGTAGAGACCTCGCGAAATCCTTTGCCAACTTCTGCTAAAATTTTCCCGGTATTTGCAGGTTTAGGTGGAGCGGAATCATTGCAAACTGTCGAAAGCTTTTTGAAAAACAAAGAACTCAAAAATTCGGCCTTGCTCGCATTGGCGAATTGGTCTGATCCGGAAGTATTGCCGACATTGATCAAGTTATCCCGATCGGAACGTGTTAGTGAACATTTTGGTGCAATTTTTAACGGTCTAGTCAAGCAGATCAATGCGAGCGACCATACCAATGAACAGAAAACGTTGCTGTTAAAAGATGCGTTTGAGCTGGCAGAGAATACGGCACAAAAGCGTATCGTATTGAGCAACCTCCAAGCAACTGGTACTTATCAGGCGATGATGTTTGCAGCCCAATACATGGACGACAAAGACTTGAAAGGTGCCGCCACCAATACCGCATTGAACATCGCTACGGATAGTTATGCGTTTATCGGAACAGATGTTCGTAATATCCTGAACAAAGCGATGGAGAATTTGACAGGGAACGAAAGCTCATATTTACGGGAAGCTATTATCCGCCACCTCACCGAAATGCCGGCAGGAGAAGGCTATTCATCTATCTTTAATGGCAAGGACCTTACCGGATGGAAAGGATTGGTTGAGAATCCGATTAAGCGTGCGACGATGGCTCCACAGGAGCTGGAGCAAAAGCAAGCTGCTGCGGATAAAAAGATGCGCGATAGCTGGAGGGCTACCAATGGCGAACTCGTTTTTTCGGGAGAAGGTGATAACATCGCTACCGTGAAGCCGTATGGGGATTTTGAAATGTTGGTGGACTGGAAGCTGGATCCGAATGGGAAAGAACCTGATGCCGGCGTTTACCTTCGCGGTACACCGCAGGTTCAGATATGGGACATTTCGCGCACAAACGTAGGTGCAGAAGTTGGGTCCGGCGGTCTATACAATAACCAGAGGCATCCATCTAAACCGCTGAAAGTGGCCGACAATGCATTGGGTGAATGGAATACCTTTAAAATCCGTATGGTAGGTGAGAACGTGAGCGTATGGTTAAATGGTGAATTAGTGGTGGACAATGTCATACTTGAAAACTATTGGGATCGCCATCAATCGATTTTCCCAGTTGAACAGATCGAGCTTCAGGCACACGGTTCCCGGGTATGGTATCGGGATATATATGTGAAAGAATTAGCCCGTAAAGAAACGTATACGTTAAGCAATGAAGAAAAAGAAGAAGGCTTTGTGATGCTATTCGATGGGCGTGATCTTGATCAGTGGACAGAAACATCAGCTTACGAAATAACTCCGGAAGGCTATGTCAGGGCGAACCCCGATGCGAAGTTTGGCAAAAATCTATATACGAAGGAAGAATATGCTGATTTTGTCTATCGTTTTGAATTTAAACTGACTCCTGGTGCCAATAATGGTGTCGGTATACGTACTCCACTAGAGGGAGATGCGGCATATGTCGGTACCGAGATCCAGATTTTAGATAACGATGCAGCAGTTTATAAAAATCTAAAAGAACACCAGTATCATGGATCTGCTTATGGCATCATCCCGGCGAAACGCGAAGGTATGAAGCCGTTGGGGGAATGGAATACACAAGAAATCCGTGTCCAAGGGGATAAAATTAAAGTAACACTTAACGGTGTCGTTATCCTCGATGGCGACCTTGCGGAAGCTTCAAAAAATGGAACGTTGGATGGTAAAGATCATCCCGGATTAAGTAGAAAATCTGGTCATATCGGTTTCCTCGGTCATGGTTCGGAAGTTTTTTTTAGAAATATACGGGTAAAAAGACTTTAATAGCGCATATTTGTTAAACCAAGAGAAGGAGCTGTTCTATTGCAGCTCCTTTTTTGTGCAAACTATTTTGTATCTATGTTGTCTTATTGATAATAGTAAATAATATATGTTTGGTATTGACATCAAAAACATGCTTATAGGAAGTAGTGAATGGCTCTTTCTTGCGGAAATCATCGTCCGTACTGCCATCATGTTTTTGATGATTTTATTAGTGCTCCGTATCTCGGGAAAAAGAGGTGTACGCCAACTTACCTTATTTGAGGTGGCCATTATATTAGGGTTAGGATCGGCTGCGGGTGACCCGATGTTTCAAGAAGATATCCCTATTTTTTACGCTTTGGTTGTTTTTGCGGTCGTCATCGCGATCTATAAGATATTGACGTGGCTGGCAGCAAGATCAATTTCCGTGCATCGAATACTGGAGGGTAAAGAGATGACGGTGGTTAAAAACGGCATGTTTAATGTAAAAAGTGAAAAAGATGACGATTTTTCTACCATGGAATTTTTTGCGGAATTACGCAATCAATCTATCGAACATTTAGGACAGATCAGAACAGCGGTATTGGAAATAGATGGGACCATGAGTGTGCTATTTTATACCGATGCGGAAATAAGGTTTGGTTTGCCATTATTTCCAGATGCTTATCAGGAAGTCGATATAGCGACCTTTAGCGGCGGTGTATTGGCTTGTATGCACTGTGGGTGTATACAGCAGCATGGTACTGTTCTGGAAGATCCGGTATGCCCACGATGTAAGCACGATAAATGGGCTATTGCATTGAATACAAAACGGATTGCATAACGCTAGTCAGTCTCCTATAGCTTTTTTTGGTAAATACGTAAACTATTAAGGGCGTTTAGTTGTTGAAGAAGCAGTATCCATAAAAAAGCGAAGAGAAGTAAAGGTTTAAATTAAAAATGGAAAAGACGAAAATTTTATTGGCCGAAGATCATTTGGTGGTTCGAAACGGGATTAAGCTTCTTTTGGACGCGCAAGCTAATTTTGAAGTCGTAGCAGATGTCGGCAGTGGTAGGGAAATATTGGATTTGATAGCAGCCGGTGTAGAAGCGGATATTTTAATTACGGATTTGACCATGGATAATGTGGATGGATTGCAGTTGATTAAAGAATTGAATCAGCGAGGTATAAAGATGTATGTGATTGTATTGTCTATGTTGGATGAGGAACACTATGTCGCACAAAGTTTCCAATATGGAGCGAGAGCCTATTTGGTGAAAAATGTCACAGCAGACGAAATGCTTTTTTGTATAAATCATGTGGCTAAAGGTGGACGTTACTTGTGTGAGGAGCTTACGATGAAACTGGTGGATAAACTTATTAATAAGGAAGAAGCCCAATCATATAAAATGGATCCAGCAGAGTTGTCACTCTCCTCACGCGAGATGGAAGTGTTGGAATTGCTGGGTGAAGGATTAACTAACCTGGAGATATCAAAGAAATTGTTTTTGAGTAAACGAACGGTGGAAGGGCATCGCCAAAGTTTAATTGATAAAACAAAATCGAAGAATACACCCGCCTTAATCAAATTTGCTATTCAAAACGGATTACTGAAATAGATTTATGGGGGATATAATAGCAAAGCCGGTTATGCAAATAGACGACGAAGCGCTGGCGGCGTGTGGCGAATTTCTGCAAGCCCAGGGTCTGAAGCTGTTATGTACAGAAAGCATGACGGCTGGATATTTAAGTTCGCTATGGTCATTGGAGTGCCATAGCGGCGATTATTTTTTGGGTTCGCTGGTCTGTTATGACGATCAATGCAAAACACAACTACTTGCTGTTCCAAAAAACAAAATCGAAAAATATTGTGCCGAATCGGCCGTGATAACCTTGCGCATGTTAGATGGATTAACAAAAACTTCCATCACTAATGCCGATGTGTTCATTAGTATAACCGGACTGGCTTTTAAAACAAACAACCCAAAGCAAAAAAGAGAAATAGGTACTGTTTATTACGCTTTTCAATACCAAATGAAAAAAAGAATCTATAAAAAGAAGTTTTCTGGAGATCCGAGCGCTATACTTATTCAGACCTGTAACAGCTTGTTTAAGGATTTGATTACTTGGCTTCCCCTCGTAATCAAATCCAAAAAAATAGATAAATAATAGCACGAAAGTTGGAAAAAGGGTAAGACTGGAAAAGATAATTTTTTTAAAATTCCAGAACAAAAACAAGATATGTTGGTTCTATAAATAGACAATAAATTTAAAAGGAGGAAACAATGAATAAATTAACATGGAAAGGTCGTTGGAACGAAGTAAAAGGAAAAGTTAAACAGCAATACGCGGATTTAACAGACGACGATTTGTTATATGCAGAAGGTAAAGAAGACGAATTGTTAGGAAGATTGCAGAAGAAAACAGGAAAAACAAAAGAAGAAGTAGAGGATTGGTTAAATAATTTGGATTAATACATCGTCCTGTTTGTAATTACAAATCTAACAGTACGTTGGATGAAAAGAGGCTGTCCATAATGGACAGTCTCTTTTTGTATAGATACATGCTCGAAAAATAATTGAATTACGCGTTTATACGTGTGGTTCTGGCCTTTCTACGGTTGTAAACCGGGAATTCTACTCGAAATAGAAAAACACGGAACTATCGCGTTTACGAGATGTTATATTGACAAATAAAACAATAAACGTTATGGCACAGAAAAAAGAGAATGGCAACATGCCAAATGCACATTTACACGAGCTTTTAGTTGATGAAATGCGGGATATTCTAGGTGCAGAACGTCAGCTATTAAAGGGATTGAAGAAATTAGCCAGCGCTGCCCAGAGCCCTACACTTAAGAAAGCCTTTGAAGAACATTACGGACAGACGGAAAACCATATTGAACGTCTAAAGTCTGCTTTTTCAAATCTGGGACTCAGCGGTCGAGGAAAAAAATGCAAAGCCATGGAGGGTCTTCTAAAAGAAGCGGAGGAGATTATCGAAGAGTTTGAAGATAGTCCCGAAGTGGTAGACGCCGCTTTGATCGCCGCTGCACAAAAAGTAGAACATTATGAAATCGCTAGCTACGGCTGTATTGTTACCTACGCGAAATTGATGGGACACGATGAAGTAAAAGAGCTGCTGGGACAAACGTTAGCGGAAGAAAAAGAGACCGATGAATTGTTGACGGAAATAGCAATGTCCGAGGCGAATGTCGGTGAAACCGCTTAAAATTTTTATAAAAAAGCCAGTTTCTACTGGCTTTTTTTATTCCCTTAGCAATTTCATTAATCGGTTTAGTACCGTTTTTTTATTGATCTCAGGTTTCCGCTGAAGCGTAGTTATCCACTTATCTAAGGATGAATCTTCGTAAGCAGCAAGTATTTTTGGATATGGATATAATAATTGCCATCCACTTGGGGTGGTATTTGTATTGCTTGCGGTTGTTAAGGTCGAGTCCGGTTGCTTGTAAATGCCCATTTGGAGACGCACAAATCCAAACCTCCCGCCAAGCAGGAGGCAATACCAAG
>Ga0079224_100008856_pt1 | contig 13667 bp, 8 predicted proteins | sample Stecom2015_FD_80414 | JGI IMG/M metagenome (GOLD analysis project Ga0079224, IMG submission 80414) | Agricultural soil microbial communities from Utah to study Nitrogen management - Steer compost 2015 | ecosystem: Environmental > Terrestrial > Soil > Agricultural land | place: USA: Utah... | reverse complement strand
GTCCAACAAGGAGGTGGCCGTAGTGCTGGGCATCCGACCCAAGACAGTCATGCACCACACCTCGAGCATCTACCGCAAGCTCGGGGTGCGTGGTCGCTCCGAGGCGGTGGCGTGGACGCTGCGTGGCGGGTGGGCAGAAGGCCCTCAGGGCGAGCTGTTCGGCTGAGTTGGCCGGCGAGGAGATGACTCCCGTCCCGGAACAGGCACCGGTTCAGTAGTCCACCGGGTCCCGCGAGATCGGGCAGGTCATGCAGTGGCCGCCGCCGCGGCCTCTGCCGAGCTCGGCGCCCCGGATCGGGATAACCTCGATGCCGGCTTCGCGGAGCAGGGTGTTGGTGTAGGTGTTGCGGTCGTAGGTGAAGACGACCCCGGGCTCCACAGCCACCGCGTTGTTCCCGCTGTCCCACTGCTGCCGCTCGCCGGCGTACCACCCACCGCCGGGCTCCACCGCGCGCAGGGCGGGCAGGCCGAGGGCGTTCGCGACGACGTCGATGAAACCGGAGGTCTCCTCGGTGACGTCGAGCCCCCCGTCGTCGGCGGGACGCAACGAGATCGCCCTGATCCGGTCGACGATGTCGGGGTAGTACGTCACGACATCACGGTCGGCGAACGTGAAGACGGTGTCCAGGTGCATGGCGGCGCGCAGCTTCGGCATCGCAGCGACGACGACCCTGGTCGCTGCCTCCGCCTCGAACAGCCTGGCGGCGACCTGGGTGATCGCCTGTCGCGAGGTGCGCTCGCTCATCCCGACCAGGACCACCCCATTGCCGATCGGCATCACATCCCCGCCCTCGAAGGTGGACTGCCCCCAGTCCTGCTCCGGGTCGCCCCACCAGATGGTGCTGCCCGTGAAGTCGGGATGGAACGCATAGATCGCCTTCATCAGCAGCGTCTCATCGTGCCGCGCCGGCCAGTACAGCGGGTTGAGGGTCAGTCCGCCATAGATCCAGCAGGTGGTGTCCCGCGTGTAGATCGTGTTCGGCAGAGGCGGCATGAGGTACTCGGACAGCCCTTCTGAGCAGCGGGCCAGTGCCAGGTGACCGGTCCGGAACTCCTCGGGCAGCTCCCGGGTCGACAGCCCGCCGATCAGGTACTCGGTGAGAGCAGGGTGCTCCAGCGTGTCCAGGAAGGCGCGGGTGTCATCCACCAGTCCCATCCCGACGTCGTTGTCGGTGAGCTTGCGGTCCAGCAACCACTGCCGCGCACCCGGCACGGCCAGGGTCTCGGTGAGCAGCTCGTGCAGCTCGACCACCTCGACGCCCCGGGACCGCAGGTTGTCCACGAAGTCCTGGTGGTCGCGCTGGGCGCTCTCCACCCAGAGCACGTCGTCGAAGAGCAGGTCGTCGTTGTTGCTCGGGGTCAGCCGCTCGTGACTCAGGCCGGGTCGGCAGACAAGCACCTTGTTGAGCTTGCCGACCTCGGAGTGGACACCGTGGGTGGGTGACGGCATGGCGTTTCCTTCCTGGGTTAGATCTGGACGGCACCGGTCGCCAGCAACATAATGCCGACGACGGCGAAGACGAGGACCACGCAGAACGTCGCGAGCCCGGCGGAGGTGAAGACCCGTTCCTCCTGCTCTCGGCGCGCCATGACATACAGGACGGTGGCCGGTGCCAGCAGGATGCAGGCAAGGAAGAGGAACGTGTAGCCCGCGGCCCAGATCAGGAACAGGGTGTAGATGGTGGACAGCACCGCCACGAGCAGCTCCTTGCTCCGTTCCCCGGGAGCATCACCCTGGTAGCCCTCCCCGGCCAGTGCCACCTTCACGGCATACCCGCTGGCCAACGCGAACGGCGCCAGGGCGAGGGCGGCCGTCAGGTCCAGGGTGAAGTCGAGGGCCTCGCTGACGAACTGGACGGCGAACAGGATGCCGGTGACGAAGATCGAGGTCCAGAGCACGGCAGTCTCGGGGACGTCGTGCCGGTTCAACCGGCCCATCCGCTCCGGGAGGTCGTTGTCCTTGGCCGCGGCATAGACCACGTCGGCCGCCAACAGCTGCCAGGCCAGGTAGGCGCCCAGCACGGAGACGATGAGGCCGACGCGGATGAAGGCACCACCCCACGGGCCGACCGCGGCCTCCAGGACGCCCCCGACGGAGGGCTGCTGCAGCGCAGCGATCTCGTCCCTCGGCACGATGCCGTAGGACAGGACCGAGATCGAGGCGAACAACGCGAGCACTGACAAGAACCCCAGGACGGTCGCCCGCCCGACGTCCTTGCGGCGCCTGGCGTAGCGGGAGTAGACGCTGGCGCCCTCGATGCCGAGGAACACGAAGACGGTGACCAGCATGGTGCCCTGGACCTGCTTGAAGAGCGACTCCCCGCCCGGCAGGTCGTAGCCGCCGGTGAGGTTGTCCGCGAACGTCTGCGCGTCGAAGAAGAAGATCGCCAGCACCACGAACAGCACCAGGGGCACGATCTTGGCGACCGTCACGATCGCGTTGATGCCGGCGGCCTCCTTGACACCGCGACGGATCAGCAGGAAGAAGGCCCAGACCGCGGCCGCCGAGACGAAGAACGCGGGCCAGGTATCGCCCTGGCCGAGGAGCGGCTCCAGGTCGGGGAACAGCTGGGACAGGGTCGACATGATCAGGACCCAGTAGAAGGCGTTGCCCGCGCAGGTGGAGGCCCAGAAGCCGATGGCCGACAGGAAGCCGGGGTAGAGGCCGAACCCGGCGCGGGCGTAGACGTAGACCCCGTTGTCGAGCTCAGGCTTGCGGATGGCGAGGTTCTGGAAGACGAACGCGAGCATAAGCATGCCGAGCCCGGCGATGGTCCAGGCGATGAGGGCGCCGTACACGCCGGTCTCGGCGGCGAACCGGGCAGGCAGCTGGAACACGCCCGCGCCGACCATGGAGCCGACCACCATCGCGGTCAGGGTGGGTACCGACATACCGCCGTTGGTGATCTTCTCGTCCGTGGACGGCGTGGTGGTGCTCATGGACTGCTCCTCTCAACCGGTGCTGCGTCAGGCGTCGGCTCCACCTTGTCGATCGTGAACCCGGTGAACCCGTAGATGACCGACAACACGGGGCTTGCCCAGTTGAAGACGGCGTAGGGCGCGTAGGCCAGCGCAGGCACCCCGAGGGTCGCGGACATGAAGGCACCACAGCTGTTCCAGGGCACCAGCGCCGATGTCACGGTCCCGGAGTCGGCCGCGAGCCGGGACAGGTTGGTCGCGGCCAGCCCTCGCTTGGCGAACTCGGCGCGGAACACGCGGGTCGGCAGCACCAGGGCGATGTACTGGTCACCGGCGACGATGTTGAGGCCGAAGGCACTGAGGAAGACGGTGAAGAACAGCTGGCCCGTGCTCTTGGCGGCTCCGATCATCGGGTTCACGAGGCGGGCGATGAGGCCGAACTGGTCCAGGATCGTGCCGAAGGTCACGGCGCCGATGATCAGCCAGAGCGTCATCAGCATGCTGTCCATGCCACCACGCGAGAGGAGAGTGTCGATGTCGCTGATGCCGGAGTTCTTGGAGAAGCCGGTGGCGGCAGCGCTCCAGATCGCCTTGAGGGCCACCACCGGGTAGGCGCCCTCACCGCCGAAGGTCCGCACGACCTCGGGTTGCAGGATGGCGCCGACCAGACCGGCGAAGAGGGCCGAGGTCATCAGCGCCAGTGACGCCGGGACCTTCTTGAGGGACAGGAGGACCAGCAGGAGCAGCGGCAGCAGGTTCAACGGTGTGATCCAGTAGATGTCCCCCAGCGCTGCCAGCTCCACGTTGGTGGCCTCACTGGTGTCGGAGACGTCGGCGGTGAAGCCCAGCACGAGGAAGACGATGCAGGCGATCAGGAAGGCGGGGACCGAGGTCCAGATCTGGCGCTTGATGTGGTCATAGATGTCGACCCCCACCAGCTGCGCGCTGAGGATCGTGGTCTCCGACAGCGGTGAGGTCTTGTCGCCGAGGTAGGCGCCGGAGATGACCGCCCCTGCGGTGATAGCCGGCGACACCCCGAGCAGCACGGCGATGCCGACCAGGCCGACCCCGATCGTCCCGGCGGTGGTCCACGAGCTGCCGATGCTCAGCGCGACCACCCCGCAGATCAGTGCGGTGGCGACGTAGTACCAGGTGGGGTCCAGGACCTGGAGACCGTAGTAGACCAGCGTGGGGATCGTGCCCGACATGTTCCAGGTGCCGATCAGCGCGCCGACCGCGAGAAGGATGAACAAGGCGCTGGTGATCGATGAGAGCGCCGACTGTCCCGCAGCCTGGACCGCCGTCCACGGATGGCCCAGCTGCAGGGCGACGAGCGCGGCCACCATGCAGCACACCACCAGGGCCGCCTGGATCGGACCGTCCAGGGCGTCGAGGCCGAAGAGTGCGAGCGCCCCTCCGATCAGAAGGATCAGGCTGAGCAGCGGGATGAGTGCATGAACCAGCCGGGGCGGGCGAGGCGCCTCCGCCGTCGTCGGGTCGCGGAGAACGGGCGTTCCGTCCGGTGCGTCCGGATCTACGCTGCCGACGACGTCCTCCTCTCATCCGGTGTGACTATCAGACGTCGCGCAGAGTCCGGGTCTGCTGGACCCTGGGGGCCCGCATCGTGAGCACCCCGCAGACCTAAGTCGCTCCCCGGGCGGCACTGCCCGTGTCACTGGAACGCCGACCCATCGGTCGCACCGCACAGCGGCTGTACGCCGATGATCGCGGCTCCCGGGCGGTGCGGGCATTACCCGCAGCGGGTGATCTTCGACCGGGTCCCGGATGGCGCGTCGGTCTGCCCTCGCTATCCGGGCAGCAGGTCCAGGCGGCGCGCTGCTCGCGCCGCATCCCGTCTGGTCGAGACTCCGAGCTTGCGGTGCACCGCCTTCAGGTGCCGCTTGACCGTGTTGACCGAGATGCCGAGCTCGGCGGCGATCTCGGCATTGGAGCTCATCGTCGGCAGGAAGGCCAGGACCGCGAGCTCCCGCTCGGTCAGCGGCTCGACGAGCGGAGCGGGGGATGCAGTCATGTCTCCTGCATCGTCGCGTGGGAGCGCAGTGAGCAGGGCACGCACGAAGTCTGGGTGGGACCCGACCAGCTGCTCGTGCCGCCGGAGCAGCACACTCAGCTCAGGCCCGGCGTGCCGGAACGGGAGAACCTCACGGTGTGGCGCGGCGGCGTCGACTGCGTGAGCCAGGGCCTCAGCGGCCAGGGCATCGTGTCGGAGCTTGTGGTGCGCCACAGCCGCGGCCAGCCAGGCCGCCGCCGGGGCTTCTCCGGTCGACGCGACCTCGCGCGCCACCACCTCGAGTGCCGCCTCGGCTCGGCCGGTAGCCAGCAGCACGCGGGCACGGCTCGCCACCGTCGGATCGGGTGCCTCTGGCGCACCGTCGACCCTGGCCCGCTCCGCATCGAAGGCGCTCAGGAGATCTCGCGCCACGCTCGGCGTCCCGGCCACGAGCGCGCACTCCACCCCGAGGATCGGGCGCAGCCGCACGGCATACGTCATCTGCGGGTGCCGGCGCAGGTCGCCATCCACCTCGGTCAGCAGCCTCCGCGCCTCGCGGACGTTGCCGGTCAGCAGGGCAAGCTGCACCGCCGCGAGACGCAGGCAGGTGGCGACGCACGCGTCGTGCCACGCCTGAGCGGCCACGCGCTCTCCGGCAGCGATAGCGGCACGAGCTCCGTCAGCGTCCCCCTGGTGCGCCCGGGCGATGGCCAGCGCGCACCAGGCGGCAGTGGCCTCGTGCAACCTCGGCCGCCCGGCGCCCTCGGTCTGCCGCAGCGCGGCCAACGCCCGATCCCGTGCCGGCTCGAACTCGCCGGCCAGCGCCAGGGCGAGAGCAACGTAGCCAGTGACATAGATCCCGGGTATGCCCGGTGGCGGTGGGTAGGCGTCCTCGGCGTGCACACTCTGCAGGATGGACAGCGCGGTCCGTGGGTGCCCGGCCCACATCTCGGCGATACCGCGCATCACCGAGGGCACGTCGCGGAACGCGGCCCAGCCAGGTGCCTGGTCCGCGGTGACGGAGCGGGCCAGCTCCTCCGCGTCGCGGGCCGCTCCCACGGCAGCCTGGACGTCCCCGGCCCGGCCCGCTCCGATGGTCATCATGACGCGGAGGCAGAGGAGAGCCACCGACCGACGCGGCTCCGGAAGCCGACGCACACCTTCCTCGGCGCCCGTCAGGAACTCCCAGGCGGCGTTGTCCTGTCCCCAGATCAGGGACTGGACGGCGAGCGCGACCTGCAGCTCCGGGTCCTGCGGTGCGGAGGTCCGGGAGATGCGGTCTATCAGGACGGGCAGCACGGCCCAGTCCTCGGTGAACATCCCGACCGCCCCCGACCGCAGCACCGCCTGGACGGCCAGGCTGTGGTTGCCGGACTCGATCGCGTGCTCGAGCGCGGACAGCCACTCACCATGGCCCTCCAGCCACGTGGAGGCGTGTTGATGCAGCTCGGGCTCGAGGTCGGGCTGCTCCAGGCGCAACCGTGCCTGGAGGGTCTGCTGCAGCAGCGGGTGGTAGCGGTACCACCCGCTGCCGTCCAGCTCGACCATCATCTGGTCGCCGTGGAACAGCTCGGCGAGGACCTCTCCGGCGCTCGGATCCCCGGTCAGCGCCGTGGCGAGGGGTGCGCAGATCCGACCTGGGACACCGGTGCGGAGGAGGAAGTCCTGCCGCTGCGGTGACAGGTTGCCCAGCACCTCCTCGGCCAGATAGCTGGCAACCATCGGTTGGTCCCCGCTGAAGTGGCGTCCGGCGACGATCGGGTCGTCTGCTGCCTGCATCATGATGACGGCGAGGCGCAGCAGGGCCGGCCACCCGTCGCTGGTCTCCACCAGCGTGGCGACGACGTCGTCTGGCACGGCCAGGCTGCTGGCTCGGAGCAGGATCCTGACCTCCCCCGCCGTGAACGCCAGGTCGGCGGCCCGCAGCTCGGCTAACCGGCCAGCCACGCGATGTCGGTTCAGGGCGAGAGGCGGGTCATAACGGCTCACGAGGACCACCCGGAGCCCGGTCGGTGGCATTCGCAGCACGTGGTCGAGGTCGGCCAGCACCTCGCCGTCCAGCTCGTGCACGTCGTCCAGGACGAGCACGACCTCGCGCCCGTCCAGCAGCGCGGCCACCTCGGCCACCACGTCCTCCCTGCCGAGGTCGACGCGGCGCGGGGAGCCGTTCGTCGGTGGGTCCAGAGCGGAGACAAGGGCCACACTGACCGCGGACCAGAAGCGCCTGGGCGTGCTCAGGAGCGGGTCGATCGACACCCAGGCCACCGGTCTGGAGCCGTCGCCATCGCGGACCCATGACGCGACAGCGAGGGTCTTGCCGGTGCCGGGACCGCCGGAGACAACCGTGATGGGGTGTTTTGTGGCGCTGTCCAACAGCCTGCAGATCCTCGGGCGTGGAACGAGCCCTGAGGATGGCAGTGGAACTGTGAGCCGCGCGTCCGCGAGGGGCGCAATCGGCCGTGTCTGCGTCATGCGGCGTTCTCCCCACAGCACTGTCAGCTCAGCGTAGCGCTGCCACCCATCCCGTGAACAGGGCGAACACGGAGCTCGAGCACGTGCAGTGCCCTTGAGTTGAGTGTCATCAGCAGTTCCTCGAGGGCATGCTCCTCGTCCAGCTCGACCTCGATAGTCGTGGACGCCGAGACCTCGCTCATCACTTCGGCGTCTGGCATCTGCCGCAGGTGTCCCGCGATCCTGCCAGCCAGCTGAATGCGTGCGAGGAACGCTCCCTGCGGACGGGCGCGGCCGGACGGACCACCGGGGCCCGTGACACAGGCGGTGGGGATGCGCTCCAGGTCCCGGACGCTCACCCCCGCGCGGATGAGCCGGGTGAGAACTCCGAGCAGGGCGGCCTCGTCCGGCACCGTCCCGAGGAGGACCAGTTCGTCCATCTCAGCGCTCGCATCGAAGCCCGGAAGCTCCAGCCGGTCGGCCTGACCGAGTTCGCCCCGGGCTCGGATACGCACCGTGAACGGCACCACGCCACAACGCTCCCCCTGACGGTCGCCCACCGGATCACCCGCTGCGGGTCATCCGCTCAGCCAGGCGTCACGGCACGCTGAGGACAGCACGCCGACGTGCTGCCCGGCGCCTGGCCGGAGCACCCGTTCGAGAGGAACCCCACACCATGTCCGAGCTCATCATCATCGGTTACGAGGACCATGCCACCGCGGAGCGGGCCGCCAACAAGGTCATGGACCTGCAGCGGGACTTCATCGTCGAGCTGAGCGGGCTGGCAACGGTCCGCGTCGACGACAACGGCAAGAAGCACGTCGACCTCCCCCACAAGATTGTCGGCGCCTCTGCCAGCGCAGGTGCGTTGTGGGGGGTGCTCATCGGGTTGCTCTTCCTCGCGCCCGGCCTGGGCATGCTGCTCGGAGGAGCCGTCGGAGCGCTGAGCGGGAAGCTCAGCAAGGCGGGAATCAACCGGGGCTTCCAGGACCGCGTCGAGAACCTGCTCGAGCCCGGCCACGCGGCAGTGGTGATCATGGCGCGCAAGATCACGGAGGACAAGTTCAACGCGGGGATGTCGGAGTTCGGCGGCTCGGTCCTGCAGACCTCCCTGTCCGAGGAGGACGAGGCGGAGCTGGCGGCCGACCTGGCCGGGACCGACGCCTGAAGGTCGCGCCCCTCAGACGCGGGCAGCCGGTCAGGATCACGCTGCTTGGGAGACCTCCCGCTCGACCTGCCACACGTGGGCCCTCGGCGCTAGATTGGACGATCGGCGACGCTCGCCGCGTTGCCCGCCACCACCAAGGAGGTTGGACGATGTCCAAAGAGGTCCACTGCCGCGATCTGGGCTTCGAGTGCGACGGTGTCGTGAGCGCGGAGACGGAGGAGGACGTGCTCGCGAAGGCAACCGAGCACGCACAGCAGGTGCACGGTATGACGGACGCCGAGGTGAGTGCCGACGGTTTCGTGACGATGGCGCGGAGCAACGTCCACGAGGGCGCGTAGCCCGCCGCACTACCTGGGCCTCCGCCTGACGACCTATCGGTCGACGACGGTGCTGTAGTAGTCCCTGTCGAGGATCATCGTGGAGTAGTAGAACCGGCGGTCGATCTCGTCAGAGATGACCTGCTGGTAGTCGTCCGGCACGTCGATGCCTTCGTTGGCCGTGAACTCTCGCGTGACGCTGTTGTAGCGCCCCTTGTCCGTGATGAAGCTGCGGTTGTTGAAGATCACGAGGGGATCCGCGTCCGAGAAGACGTCCCTGCCCATGAGCAACCGGGAGTCGAACTCGAGCCCCATCAGGTTCGAGATGGTCGGGATGATGTCGAGGCTGGACACCGGCTGGTCCACGGTCTCGGGCTGCATGCCCTTGGCATAGATGATCAGGCTGCTCTTGTGCAGCTCGAAGTTCTCCTCCACCTCGTGCCCGGCCAGGTCATCGAGGTCCGGCTTCTCGAGCCCGTAGGGATAGTGGTCCGCGCTCAGGACGATGAGCGTCCGGTCGGCGACGCCGGCCCCCTCCAGTCGCTCCATGAGCAGCTCCAGCGCACGGTCCAGCTCGATCTGGGTGGCCATGTAGGCCTTCCCGGCTTCGCCGTAGGGAAGGTCCTGCACCAGGTCGCGGTTCTTGACGGCGATGAAGTTGCCGCCGAAGTTGTAAAGAAGGTGGCCGCTCACGGTCATGTAGTACGCATGGAACGGCTCGTCGTGGACGAACTCCTCGGTGGTCACGTCGATCATCTCGATGTCGGACTCCGGCCAGGTCTTGGTGACCTCCAGCCCGTTGCCTAGCCCCTTGTAGTCGTAACCGAGGTTCGGGTGGGAGACGTCGCGTCTGTAGTAGTCAAAGGTGTGGTTGTGATAGGCCATCGTCTTGTAGCCCAGCCGGCCCAGCTGGTTCCCCATGGCGAACGGCATGGCGTTGGAGCCGGACTTGAACATGCTCCATACGCCGCTCTTGGGGATGAGGCCGGTGGTGGCAACGTACTCTCCGTCTGAGGTGCTGACTCCCCAGATCGGGTTGTAGAAGCTGGTGAAGGTGAAGCCTTCGTGGGTCATCTTGTGGAGCGTGGGCGTCACCTCCTCGTCCACCGCATAGTGCGAGTAGCCCTCAGCGGTGATGAACACCAGGTTGTACCCCTCGAACATCCCTGTGTGCTCGTTCTCCTGCGTGGCCTCTCGCGTGCTGAAGTAGAGGTGCATGTTGCGAAGCTCTTCGCTCTCCGCCTCGGCCATGAGCTTGTCGAAGTCAATGTCCATGACGTTGTCCTCATAGACCACCGGCTCCGGGTCCGGGACGTCCGACTCCCCGGCCGGCGTGTCGGGCGGTTCCAGGGAAGGACCCTCTGACGGAGCCTCCACCGGGTCGTCCGGATCGGGCTCGGGCGCAACAACGACGGGGGGCGGAGCGAGCTCCGGCTCGAATCCGAGCACGGTGCGCTGCAGGTCGAGCCTCATGCTGGTCATCAGACCCAGAGCGTTCACCGACGCCACCGGGTCGTTGTTCCTGTAGTACATGTCGTAGGCACTGGCATGCTCCTTCTCCCCCACGTTGATCCCCAGGATCGCCGCGCCGAAGAGACCGATCATGAGCACGGCTGCCACGCCTCGCTCAAGCCACTTGAAGCGGTGCCGCGCCCAGGTGCCCCGCCTGAGCAGCACGAAGAACAGGATCATCGGGACGGCGAGAAGGAGGAGCCACAAGGAGTTTTCGCGGATCTTGACCAGGATGACGCCCATGAACTCGGTCAGCTGCCCGCCGTTCATGGCCGAGAACACTGAGTAGAACGTCCTGAAGGTGTCGTAGTAGAGGAACTGGGACATGAAGATGACGGTCATGGCCCCGAGCAGCAGGCCCACCACGATGGTCCGCCCCGCTCCTCTGAGGAAGCTCGCGATCAAGAAGATCACGAAGGATGTCGCACCGGCGAAGAGTGTCGTGTAGAGGAGCCCGTCGCCGACAAGCTGGGAGTCAGTCTGGATCCTGAGGACGATCTCGAGATAGATCATCGAGGCCACCAGGAAGAGCAGGAGGCTAAGCCCCGCGACTCGGCGGCGTCCCTCCAAGCGGTCGCTCGGTGCACCGGTCGAGTCGCTCACCGGGGGCTCGCTCCCGGTGAGCCGACGGCGTCCGCCCGTCTGCAACTGGTCCATAGTGCCCACCCCACTGTTGTACCGCGCGCACCGCCAGGACACATAAGGCGCGCGCGTCCGCCGCCACACGCCCCGCACTCAGTCGCGAGGCAGGTTGCGCGGCGGGCCGTCAGGTCGCCTAACCACTGTCGTGCTCCCGCCCAGGGTCGTTCGTCAGCTAGCTACCACTGTCGCGGCATTAAAGAAGTCCGTAGGAAGCGGGTGCTGGAGCCTCCACGTGAAGGCAACGGGTCGTTCGCCCTGGTGGCTCACGTAGCGGCCCGGGCCCAGGAAGAGATACGGACTCGTGCCGAACTCGTCGCTCTGCTGCTCGCGGGCGAAGATCAGGACGTTGCTGCTGCCTTGGATGTATCTCTGGCCGGTAGGCGACGCCTCGGAGGTCGTCGACTGCGACTCCCAGTGGAACAACGTGGGGCTGATGGGATAGTCGCGATACATCGTCGTCGGCGAGTAGTCGGCCTCAGACTTCTTAAGCGTCACGAAGAAGGCGTCCACGTTAAGAGAACGCTCGTAGAGGACACCCTCGCGGAAGGAATTGGGCTTCCTCTCCATGGTGGCGTGACCCAAGGCAGCTAAGATCTCTTCTCGCTGGTAACGCGCGTGAACACGTAGCGGCAAGTGTTGCAGCGGTCCGTCCAGCGGAATGGTCTGATGCCGGGCGGTGTCGAAGCCAAGGTCGATGACATTGCGGAGCTCGTCCCGCGTCGCCTGCTCGCTCCGCAGGGCCTCTAGACCCTGGGCGAAAGAGTCGTGGCCGCCGCCGTCGTTCCAGAGCGAGAAGAACAACATGCGGGCGAAGCGCTTCTCCAAGGGGCTCAAGTCGTCGTAGGCCGGGGCGGTGTCCGATAGCAGCGATGAGTAGACCATGGCCCGATCCGCATCATCGACATGGGTAAACGCACGGATGCGCTTCAACAGTGCGGCTTCGAGCGTGGATCCTCGACGAGTGTCCAGGCCGCTGTCACGACGAAGCCTGGTCCATGAGTGCGTCCCCCTTCGAAGGATGTCCGACAGGGCAACGCCCGACTGGTCGAGGAAGTCCTCCAGACCGACATCCCCCTGGTGTCGCAACATTCCAACGATCTGCGACCATCGGCTGGTGACTTGAGACTTGATGTTTTCGAGCACGAGTGCCTGGGCCGTCCGATCCATGACGATCTGACAACCAGACGGTAAGAATGGAAACCCTGCTTCGGTCTCACGAACGAGAGCACGCCCAGAACGGCCAGTCAGCGCACGGAGCTTGGCGTCCCAGCGGAACTCCTTGCGGTGGTAACCCACGAAGTCAAGAACGGTCAACACAGCCTTGTCCCTGGTGCGACGAAGACCGCGCCCCAACTGCTGCAGGAAGACGGTGGCGCTCTCCGTAGGGCGCAAGAAGAGGATTGTGTCGACGTCCGGTAGGTCAAGGCCTTCGTTGAATAGGTCGGCAGCGAAGAGAATGTTGACTCTCCGGTCGCGGAGGTCGCGGAGTCTCTGCGCCCGCTCCGCTGGAGATGTCCTCCCGCTGACAGCTACCGACGGGATGCCTGCCTCGCGAAACACCTCGGCCATGAACTCTGCGTGAGCCACGCTGACGCAGAAGCCTAAGGCGCGCATCGAGCCAGGATCGAGGACCTTCTCCCGCAACTGGCGGAGCACCACGGCTGCCCTAGCCCGGTTGCCGGTGTAAAGGTTTGCCAGCTCAGCTTCGTCATAGCGACCTCGCTTCCAGGTGATCGCTCGGAGGTCGGTTCCATCCGCCACGACGAAGTAGTGGAAGGGACACAGGAGGTCTGCACCGAGCGCGTCCCAGAGCCGGAGTTCAACGGCCGTGCGCCCTCCAAAGTAGGAGCGGACATCCAAGCCATCCGTGCGCTCAGGGGTCGCAGTGAGCCCCAGCAGCTCGCGAGGCTGGAGGTGGCTCATGATCGCTTGGTAAGTGGGCGCTGCGGCATGGTGGAACTCGTCGATAACAACCACTTCGAACGCATGTGGCGCGATGGCGCGCACGCCTGCTGAGTTGAGGGACTGCACGCTCGCAAAGACATGGCTCCAGCGCTCAGGTCGGAGACCCTGCACATAGAGCTCGCCAAAGTCGGGGTCGGCTAGCACCTCTCGGTAGGTGCGAAGTGACTGCTCGAGGATCTCCTTCCGATGAGCGACAAAGAGCAAGGTCGGGCGTCGCCCGCCGGCGGACTCACACAGGCTGCGGTAGTCCAGCGCCGCTACTACCGTCTTGCCAGTGCCCGTTGCTGCCACGACGAGGTTCCGGTGTCGGTCGTGAACTGTCCGCTCTGCTTGAAGAGCTTCCAACATCTCCTGCTGGTAAGGGAACGGCCTCACGTCGAGCCCGGAGAGGCTGATGGTCACCCTGTCGTGCTGCATTCGTCCGCCGGCCTCTGCCAGAGCGTCGTCTAGGCGGTCACCGTCCGAGTGAGGGTCGTAACTTTCGAATGTTGGATCGTTCCAGTAAGTATCGAAGGTAGCCGTGAACTTTTCGAGCAGTGCGGGGGTGCCTGCCTGAGCAAGGCGCACATTCCACTCGACTCCGTCCAGCAGTGCAGCGCGTGACAGGTTCGATGAGCCGACGTAAGCGGTGTCGAACCCGGTGGCCCGCCGAAACATCCACGCTGTGGCATGGAGACGAGTC
>Ga0079224_100008855_pt1 | contig 13669 bp, 8 predicted proteins | sample Stecom2015_FD_80414 | JGI IMG/M metagenome (GOLD analysis project Ga0079224, IMG submission 80414) | Agricultural soil microbial communities from Utah to study Nitrogen management - Steer compost 2015 | ecosystem: Environmental > Terrestrial > Soil > Agricultural land | place: USA: Utah... | reverse complement strand
TGTTCATCAGCACCTTTATGATTGCCATTTTGGGCGCAGTGATTACAGAAAAAATTGTTGAGCCAAGGTTAGGTAAGTTTAAGCCGGAAGACGCCGCGCAGGATATACCACAACAAGACATGCAGTCGCTCAGTGTTGTTGAAAAAGCCGGCCTGCGCAATGCCGGTATTGCTTTACTGCTGGTGTTGGCGGTGTTGGTGCTGACCATCATGCCTCCGCTGGGTGGCGTGCTGTTACATCCTCAGACCGGCGAGCTGTCTGGTTCGCCGTTTTTGAAAGGTATTGTTGCTTTTATCTTTATCACCTTTGCGATACCGGGCTTTGTTTACGGTAAAACTGTCGGCGTGATGAAAAATGACAAAGACGTGATCAATGCGATGTCAAAAGGTATGAGCACGCTTGGCATGTATATCGTGCTGGTGTTCTTCGCATCGCAGTTTGTCGCCTTTTTTAACTGGACTAACCTGGGCACTGTGTTAGCGGTGAAAGGTGCGGCGCTGTTAACTGCCCTGGGGTTGGACGGGCCTGAAGTGTTTGCGCTGTTTATTCTAATGTGCGCGCTGGTCAACCTTTCTCTGGGCAGTTCTTCAGCGCAGTGGGCTATTACTGCACCGATATTTGTGCCGATGCTGATGCTGATCGGATTTGCGCCGGAGGTAATACAGGCGGCTTACCGGATTGGTGATTCAGTGACCAATTTAATCACGCCGATGATGAGCTACTTCTGTCTCATTCTGGCGGTGGCCAGCCGTTACCAGAAGAACTTGGGTATAGGCACGCTGGTGGCAACGATGCTGCCTTACTCGATGTTCTTTTTACTGGGCTGGACAGTGCTGTTTTATATCTGGGTATTTTTGTTTGGTCTGCCGGTTGGGCCGGGTGCGCCAACCTATTATCTACCCGCAGGGTAATACTGTTACCCGAAATAAAAAACCGCATTTTCGTGCGGTTTTTTATTAACTATTGCTGGCAGTAGACTCACGTACCAGCAACTCCGGAATAAAGACCGGTTGTTTGTCAGTCAGGTTTTTACTGGCATTTGGTTTGGTATGGCGGAACAACAGCTCTGCCGCTTGCTGCGCTATGGTCACGTTTGGCTGATGCGCAGTGGTTAGCGGCGGCCAGGTTTGACGCGAAAAGGGGCTGTTCTCAAAACCGGCAATGGCCAGTTGCTGCGGTATAGCAATGTTCATCAGCCTGGCACTGAACAGGGCACCTGCCGCAATCTCATCGTTACAGGCAAAAATAGCTGTTGGCTTTTTGGCCAGTTCCATCAGTTTTGTCGCGCCTTTTACACCAGATTCAAACGAGTAGCTGCCGGGTACAATAAATTTAGGGTTAGCCGCGATACCTCGTTTGGCCAAAGCGGCCTGATAACCTGCCAGGCGTTCGCCGCTGGAGCTGTGCTCTTCATCACCACACAGGAAAGCAATATCAGTATGGCCGAGTTCGAGCAGATGATTGGTAATTTTAAATGCTGCTGTAAAGTCGTCGATCAGCACGCAGTTACTCAGTTTAGGTGACGGCGTTGAACCAGAGATGATCCGGACAAAATGTACGCCGATTTTTTCCAGTGCTGCGGCGATGTGCGGCATTTCCGAAAATGGCGGTGTCAACACCAGACCGGCCAGACGTGAATGCTGCACCAGATCGATGACCTCCTGCACAATGTCCGGTGATTTGGCATTAGTGGGGTGGATGAGTAATTCATAGCCATGCTTACGGCACGCATCAAGCAAGCCGCGCTGCATATCAATAACGTAATAGGCATTTGGGTTGTCGTAAATATAGCCAATGCTGAAAGAACGGCTGCTGGCAAGGTTACGGGCAGCGGCATTCGGTTGATACTGCAGTTCATTAATAGCTGCTTGTACCTTATCTACCGTATCTTTTCGAACGGAAGGCTCGTTGTTCATAACTCTGGATACCGTTTTAATCGATACCCCGGCGTGACGGGCAACGTCATTAATCGTGACTTTCATACTGTAAATCCTGGCCCGGAAATGGACGCAACGCTGAACAAATCCCTTTTTCAACTACACCTTAGTATAAAAATGACAGCGCTGGTCAATAATTAGATTGTTTTAAACTAATGGATACCTGTTTTTTGCTGCAACGGCAAATACTAATTTAAAAAATATCGACTTATTTATACAATCAAAAGATAATATTTGGATTTTATTTTTATAAGTCTTTGAATTTAAATTTATTTATAGATTTTTATGTTGCTGAGACTAAAGATGTCAACTTGTCTGTTTTATCATCTGTAGTCAAAGTCATGTTCAGAGTTACTGACAAAATTCGTCTAAAATTTCATCGGATCTGGTTTGCAAACGGAAATTTTTTTGTGTATGTTGAATCTAAATGACAGCGTTGTCATTGCGTGTCCGGGAAGTTCAACAAAAAAATCAGAGAACAGGAATGGGAGAAGCATATGCAGCACAATAAAATAAATAAATGTGCCTTAGCAGTGAAATTGGGTTTGTTAGTTGGCAGTGCGGTATTCGCTCTGCCGACTCTGGCGCAGGAAGAGGTCGCGAAGGAAGAGCAGGTTGAAGTGATAGAGATCCGCGGTATCCGAGCATCTCAGGAAGCTAACTTAAATGCAAAGCGTTATTCAGGTGCTGTGGTTGATGTAGTAACAGCTGAGGATATTGGCAAGTTCCCTGATAAAAACGTCGCAGAGTCATTGTCGCGTATTACCGGGGTGTCAGTTACCCGTGGTTTTGGTGAGGGTGAGAAAATTGCAGTACGTGGCACCGACCCGTCACAAAACCGTACGTTGTTAAACGGTGCGTCGGTTGCCTCTGCGGATTGGTTTGTGCTGGATAATCCATCCAGAGCCTTTAACTTTACACTACTGCCTTCTAACGTGGTATCTGATCTGGAAGTGTATAAGACGCCGCAGGCTGATATTCAGGAAGGCTCTCTGGGTGGTACCGTGTACCTGAAAACCCGTAAACCACTCGATCTAGAGGCTAATACTGTATCTTTGCAAGCGCAGGCACAATACAGCGATGTGTCCGAAGAGTGGGATCCTCAGTTGTCAGGCTTGTACTCCTGGAAAAATGACAATGAAACCTTCGGTGTTTTGGTATCATTAACTCGCCAGGAGCGCTCTCTGGCGCGCAAAGGTAAAGAGGTTCTTGGCTTTTACCGTCAGGAAGTTAATGGTTCTGATTACTGGGCGCCACGTTTGATTGGTGACGCTTATTTTCAACAACAACGCGAAAGAACTACTGCGTTGGTTACCGCACAATGGCGTCCGACAGACAGTACCGATGTTGTTTTGAACATTCTTGATACTAAGCTTGATGCCAACAATATTAATCACAACTTGTACACTTATTTTAATAATAACTTTGACCAAAGTGCGGCTGTTATTTCAGGCTCTGGGGTTATCTCTGGCGAGACTGGCGCTACCAGCTCAGAATTTGCTGTTATTGACCGGATCTCTTTCAGTGATTCAAAAGCTTATGATCTGGAAATCAACCATACGCTGGACAACGGCATGGTTATAACCGGTAAGCTCGGTACGACAGAAGCTGAGGGCGGAACATCACGTGATCGTTATCACCAGTTTAATGGCAGCTATACCCGCTCTAGCTACGATTCGGATCTGAACATACAAAATTATGTCGATGGCGAATTGGAAACTATGGAAGATATCGCAGCACGCACGCTTGATTATGCGCAAGAAGGCTCCCGTCTGATGACCGATGAAGAAACTTATGCCGGCTTGGATCTGAAGTTTGATGTCAACAAAGGTATTTTTACTTCGGTGAAAACCGGCGTCCTGTATCAGGATCACGATAAAGGCCAACGCCAGGATGGTACCCGTTTCCACTGGCTGGCCGATGCGCAGCATAATGACCCGGTGAACGGACCCTATGGTAGTGTTCGCCCGGGGGAGACAAGTTGGTCCTCCAGCTGGGGAACTACGCCATTTTCATCATTTTCCAGTGGTGAAAACTATGCTTACTATCCGTTAATGAGCAGCGCTAAATCTGCAGAGCTGGCTTTCCCGGATGCAGCTTATGCTTCGCCAACTGCCAAGTTTTTATTCTTGCCTAACACCTGGGAAGTTAACGAAAAAATATCTGCCTTTTATGTAAAAGGGGATTTTTCAGGTGAGTCTGTTCGTGGTGATATTGGTGTGCGGGTAGTTAAAACCGACGTATCTTCATCAGGTTATAGCTGGGACGGTGATTGGGTCGCGGCATCGATTTCAATGCTGGATGGCTATGATCTGCTGGCTGATGCAGTAGAAGCGGGTCGTAACGGTGACTGGAACATTCAGTACAATACGTTGAAGCATAGCTATACTGATGTATTGCCGAATATCAACCTGGTATTTGACTTATCTGAAGACAGTTTATTACGTTTCTCGGCAGCACGGGTTATGGCACGCCCTGATTACATCAACATTGCTAACCAGCAATCAGTGAACATTCCTACCCGCTCCGGCAGCCGCGGTAACCCATATCTTGAGCCTGTACGTGCAAACCAGTTCGATATTTCGTATGAATGGTATTTCAACTCAAGCTCTCTGCTAGCCGTTACCTTGTTTCATAAAGATATTGAAGGTTCAGTGCTGAACTCTGTAAGCACAGAGATTGCCTTTGATGAAATCAACAATGAGAATGTTGAAGTGACGATTACTGAGCCAAAAAATGGTTTAGGTGGTCGTGTGCAAGGGCTGGAATTGTCGTATCAACAGACATTTGGTGATTTTGGTGTAATTACCAACTACACCTACACTGATGCAGAAAGTGATCAGGAGCGTGACGCCGTGAATAACCCGGGGTCTGGCTTGATTGCGGGTAATTCAAAACATATGGCCAACGTTACAGGCTACTATGAGAACGACCTTATCAGTGCCCGATTAAGTTACAACTTCCGTACGGAGTTTTTCAATGGCGTCGGTGAATTTGGTAATGAAGTATACACCGATGACTTCGGCCAACTTGATGCCAGCCTGACGTACAATGTCACCGAAAATGTGTCTGTGGTTGTTGAAGCAGTAAACCTGTTGGATGAAGATTTATATCAGTACCATATTGATAAAGCCCGCCCAACATCGCTGTATGAAAATGGCCGTCGTTTTACAGCTGGTGTAAACGTCCGGTTCTGATTAATAACTTAGTTGGTATATAAGCGCCCCGCCTTGCGGGGCGCTTTTTTAACGGGTAATAAAAACCGATGTTGATGGTGACGCTTCTGATATCAAGGCTCGCTGCTCCCCCACCAGTTTTGCGCCCCAGCGGCGCAGCTGTTCAAAACCAAGCAGACAAATACCCACCGCCAATGTTGATAACAATATGCCTATTAAACCTAAGCTGGCGTGCTCAGAATGCATGGTCCAGAAAAACTGCAGCACGCACAGAAAAGCAACTACCAATAGTGTGGGTTTACGACCAATCAGGGCAACAATATATACGCCGAGCGGCGCTCCCAGCGCGACAACAGGTGCTGCGGCCAGCCAGTTTTCAAAAACGCCTGGCTGCATGCCGGTGGTCAGGTTTTTCACTATGACGCCCAGCACAGAGGTAAATGCCATAATAATGACTGATGTCGGAATAGCGATCTTTAAATCGGTGCGACACAACAGCACCAGGGCAGTATACAGCACCATATCGATACCGACGCCGGTAACAGAGGCTACGGCAGCGCCGGATAGTAAACCAATCCAGCAGCCGACTTTAAAATCCCATTTTTCGTTAAATTCGGTCATACCGCTGTGGCCGGCAATTTCGTTAACACGATACAGATGCAAAATGCCAAAGCTGGCCCATACCACAGCAAACACCAGTTTAATCCATAAGCCGGGGATATAGGGCGCTATCAACCAGATGCCCAGCGGTGTACCAATTAAGCTGCCGAGCATGGCACCTTTGAGCATTGCCCAGGCAATGGGCTGGCGGCGGGCCAGAATAAAAATGCTGGCGCTGGTCATGCCAATGGCCTGTACGGCAAAACTGAAATCACGTCCCAGTGTTGCAGGTTGCTCAAACAACAGCACCAGTACCGGAAAACCAACAGTGCCGCCACCCATGGGGGTGGAGCCTGCTGCATAGCTGCCTATTGCCATTGCTGCAGCTATCGGCCAGTGTGCTTTTGTCTCAGGCCAGAAACCTAAGCCCAGCACCAGATAAAGCCAGACGGCATAAAAGCCTGCCAGCCATAACAACCAGAGCCAAAGATAAGTTTTCCGTTGCTGCTGCATTGTTTTTTATCCTTATTTACTGTGTAAGGTGACGTTGTCACAGATTATTGACGCGGAAAAACCCTTGCGGTTATCGTGTTTTGTCGCCGGCTGGCACATTCAGTGTTTTAACCTTGTTGATCCTGTTGCCAACTTAGCGCATGATAAGGCCGCACTGCTGATGGTACAAGGGGTGAGCAACTTGAACAACGGTGCGGCCATCAGCACTTTTCAAATTCCAGAACAGAACAAAGAGTAGTTTATGACTTCAACACCAAAAATTGTGCCATTAAATAAAGAACAGCACGCTGCAACAAAAATTAATAATAACAACGCCTTTTCTCATATCGACGGTGAACACTTAGTACCGGTTGTGGTGCACGAGTTTGTCGTAGCTGGCGCAGAGTTTCCGATTGTATTCGTAAAGAACAACGATAATTTCCAACCAGTTGCGATGTTGGGTTTAGCTGTGAAACAAAACCTGTTTTTACAGGACAATCAATGGCAGGCGCTTTATGTACCGCGAGCTGTTCGTAACTATCCCTTGATGCTGGTGCAGGAAAAGCAAGACAGTGAGCGTTTACTGTTAGCTCTGGACGAGAACTCTGAGCGTGTTGGTGAAAACGAAGGCCATGCGCTGTTTAATGAAGACGGCACTGAAAGTGAGTTTTTAGCTAATCGCAAAAAGCTGATGTCTGAGTATATTGATATGGGGGTGATTACCCGTAATTTCATCGCCAAACTGCAAAGCTTAGATTTGATCACCGAGCAGACGCTGACTCTGAACATTAACGGCGAAGAGCGCCGCATTAATGGTATTCATCTGATTGACGAGAAAAAGCTTAATGAGCTTAGTGATGAAGTGTTTCTGGAACTGCGTAAAAATGGCTATCTGACCGCTATCTATGCTCAGCTGATGTCATTGCAACATACTCAGAAGCTGGTTAAGAAAGTCGCTGAAGCCAGTTAATTCCAGGATAGCATGGCAATGGCAGTCTGCCGTTGCCATGCTGCTTCTTCGTTTCCCGCCAGAAAAATTTCATAATTTAGTTGATTTGATTAAAAAATGTTCATAACATAGAGAATGACAACGCTGTCATGATGGCGTTGTGCGGTTTTCATGTGACCGCCGGGATGCAGGCTCTGGCTGATGTCTGCGTATATCTCCCTATTTCAGGCAGCAGAGTAGTTGTTGTGGCCTGAAACAGCCGACAAGGATGTTGCTTTTATTTACCAATCTTTAGGGTGTTTTGCCAGCTAACTAAGGTTAGCTGGCTTTTTTATACTCACAGCTTTAGCGGCAGTTTTACTGTGCGGCTGACAGTATTGCCGTGGCGGCTTCGCGCCAAAAAGCTGTGTTCTGCAAGCTCCGCGGTGTTACAGACTTGCCAGCTATTGCCGTCATCTGTCGAGCATTCTATTGTCAGATGTGGCAAGGCTGTATTAAATTGCCAGTCTGTGTCGCTAAACTGTGCTCCCGGCGGTGGCAGGTAAAAGCTACTGCCTGTGCTATTCAGTCGGGCCAGTTCAATTTCACTCAGTCGCACCGCAAAGCTTTGCCAATCTCTCAGTCGCCCGGCGTTATCGTTGGTATCTTCCCAGGTGGCCTTGTGCCATGCGCGCTCAGCTAATGCAAGCATGCGTGGGTAAATCATTTGCTCCAGTTGTTGTTCTGTGCGTATGGTTTCGCTCCATACCTGGCCCTGAATACCCAATATATTTTCCGGTTGTGTTAACTCAGGCAAGGTTCTGCCAACCAGCGAGGGTAAATCGGAAATGCTGGCACCGCTGCGGGTAGTATCTGCATTGGCATAAAAGTTATCAGGTATAAAACCAAACACTTTGCCGATGCTTGCGTACCGGGTTGCCCAGTAATAGCCGCGTTCTTGCGGGTGTGCTTCGTGTGGGTGATCAAAGTACAGGTGGGTGGCCGGTGACAATACCACCTGATAGCCATTATTCGCCAGACGGTAAGCTCTGTCAGCAACACCCCATTCCCAGATGTTGTCCCAGGCGTTGGCAATAATTTGTTTATTGTTAAGCTGCTTACGAGCGAAGGTATTTTGCTGATCATACATTAAACCATCTTCCCAGCCCGCCAATATTAGTCCGCGCTGCTGTGTGAGCTGTGCCAGTTTGCTAACGAAGTAAGGTTTTAAATCAGCAACTGTATCGATATTATTTGTGCTTAGTGCAAATAACTGCTGACAGGCTGGCGAACCTTGCCAGGAACCTTTGGCTACTTCATCGCCTCCCATATGGAAGGTGTTTAGCCTGATACCGGCTTGCTGATACATCTTCTGCAGTTCAGATAATACTTTTTCGATAAAGGCATAGGTTGAAGGTAGGCAGACATTGGCTGAGTTGTCGTTATAGTTCTGTACGCTGAGATAAACCGACGTGTCGTTCGGGTCTGACAACAGATACTGTGTTGCTTCTTCGGCTTTTCCCTCAGCCATCAGGCGGTTGTAACGGGCTTGCATAGCGACAATAGCCGCTCTGGCGTGGCCTGGCAGGTCTATCTCGGGAATGACTTCTATATGGCGCTCAGTGGCATAACGCAGGATCTCAATAAAGTCTTTTGTACTGTAATAGCCATTGCCGCTGCCGGTAGCATCAGGCCCGGTGCCAAGCTGCGTCAGTAAACATTTTTGTTCGGACAGGTCAAAGCAACGCGTCGCACCTATGTCGGTAAGTTCGGGTAAGCCGGGGATCTGCAAACGCCAGCCTTCATCTTCGGTTAAATGCAGATGCAATTTGTTTAGCTTGTAGCGGGCCATATTATCAATAAGGCGCAATGTAACGGCTTTGCCATGAAAGTTACGCGCCATATCGTAGTGCATACCACGCCAGCCAGCCCTTGGCTGGTCGGTAATTTTCCCAGCTGGCAGCGTTAGCCCTTTGTTGCTGTTTTGCAGCAACGCCAGCAGGCTTTGCACAGCGTAAAAAGCCCCGCTGCTATCTTTGCCGTTGAGGCTGATGTGCTGCTCGCTGATGATCAACTGATAACCTTCTGCCCCAAACTCAAGCTCAGGTGTGATATTTAGCCGGATAAGCGGCTTTTCTGAAGCTTTGTTGCTCGTCAGCACGAGCTTAATACCTTGCTGCTGTAACTGCTGCTGCAGGTAGTTAGCCTCAGTTTGAAGCGCATCAGTAAACTGTATCTGCCAGTCGGAGGTCAGTGAGACAAGTTGATTGCGTAGTTCAGCATGCAAGGGCGCCGGAATGATGCGGTGACGGCGGTCAGTATAGGTACTACCCGATAACAGTGCGGTATTGCGTTCAAACCGGCCAGACGGCGTTACAACAGCAACCTGATCGCCTTCAGCGAAATTTCGCTGCAACTGCGCCGGTGAAACCAGAGGCTGCACAAAAGCGCTGAAATCCTCAGTGTTGGTATTTGCAAAAACCTCAGGTGTCAGGCCTTCTGCAGCGATAAAAGCCCGCGGCATAAAGTCACTGTAGCTCACCATCCAGGGTGCTGAACTAAACGGCAACACCAGTTGCTGTGCCGGCGCTAAACCCGCGAAGTGTTCAGTCGGGCTGATACGATGTAAATCACCTTGCACATGTTCAACTTTGACCCCTTGCAATTCGACCGTGTCAATATGCCGGATCAGGTGAAAATAGACCTGCCAGTCTGACTTACCCGCAGGCAACGCAAACTTTGAACCATTGTGTAGCGTAATGGCCGCATTGAAATGCATTGGCGTGGCTGGCTGCTTTTGCGCCACGGCAAAACTCAGTGTACTTTGACTGGCAAATTGCGTTAACTGCTGCTGGGTAAATTGTGCAGCTGCCGACAATGGCTGACAGCTTAACGCCAGCAATAAAAAGATATATTGTCGCAAATCTTCTCTCCCCATGTTTGCTGAGCTTGCTACGGCTTGCTGCTTATCAGCTCAGAGCTGTTGTTTAAGTTAGTGATATTAAATATCTTTATAAAGAAATTATCGTTGTAACGCCAAACTTTTAGCTCGATTTTTAAACAAGACACTTGTTATTTGTCAGATTTATTATATGCTGGATTCTAAAAATGACAACGCTGTCAATTTTATTGGCCAAAACAGGCTAAAACGAATATCAACGCGTTGCAAAGTCGCTGGCGTTACGGGTTATATCGTAAAGAGGTTGAAGAATGAATGGGATGCTGAAGGCCGATACGCCTTTGTATTTGGGAATTGATGGCGGTGGCAGTAAGTGTCGTGCTGTCATTGTATCGTCAGATCAGCAAATTCTGGGTGAGGGGTTGTCTGGCCCTGCCAACCCGTTACGCGGTATGAAAATTGCCACTGACTCTATCCTGGCGGCAACTCAGCAGGCACTGACCTGCGCAGGTCTGGCATTTAATGATATGTCACGGCTGGTGGCAGGGGCTGGTCTGGCGGGCGTCAATGTACCGCAATATTATCAACTGTTTTCCGACTGGCAGCATCCGTTCAAAAAATTGTATCTGACCAGTGATCTACACATTGCCTGTATGGGCGCTCATCAGGGGCAGGACGGCGCTGTGATTATCGTCGGTACCGGCTCCTGTGGCCTGGCGTCGGTGAACGGACAGCTGGTAGAGGTGGGCGGCCATGGATTTCCGTATGGTGATAACGGCAGCGGTGCCTGGTTTGGAATGCAACTGGTGCACAAAGTCCTGTTAAGTCTTGACCAGTTGGCGCCCGCCACGGCGATGACCCCGTTGTTGATGCAGGAGTTAGCTGCACGCGATACGATGGCACTGGTCTCACATTTTATGCATGCCACCCCAACGACTTATGCTAAATATGCTCCTCTGGTGTTTACTGCCGCAGAGGCGGGGGATGCAACAGCACAGGCCCTGATTGAACAGGGCGCGGCGTTTATTACCGCGATTGCACAGCGGTTGCTTAAAGCCGGCCCGCCACGACTGTCATTTATTGGTGGTTTGGCACATAAGTTATTGCCTTATTTGCCGCTGGATATTCAGCAACAGGTTACACCGGCTCAACAAACGCCGGAACTCGGAGCGATTTGGTTTGCGTTACAGCGGGACCAGTCGCAATCTATCGCACTATCGTTATAGGTAAAGAAGTAATGAGCAACAGTATTATGGCTCTGGAGGCCGCAGAGGCGCCAAAACGTATTGCAGAGCAATTGGCTGCTAATGCCGCCACGGTAGAGCAGGTGGTGGCACAAATTCGCCAGCGCGCGCCTAAATTTGTCTATATGGTAGGCCGCGGTTCATCTGATCATGCAGGTGTATTTGCCAAATATCTGATTGAGATCGAAATTGGCTTACCTGTGGCCGCCGCAGCGCCGTCAATTGCCAGTGTATATAACAAATTACTGCAGTTAAAAGAGGCGCTGGTGCTGGTTATTTCGCAATCTGGCCGCAGTCCGGATATTCTGGCTCAGGTAGAGATGGCAAAACGCAGTGGCGCTATGGTGGTGGCACTGGTCAATGATACGACGTCACCCTTGGCTGAGCAGGCGCACTATACGCTACCTCTGCATGTAGGGGCAGAAAAAGCCGTTGCTGCAACGAAGAGCTATCTGGCTACGTTAAGCGCTATTTTACAGCTGGTGTCAGTCTGGTCTGGCAATCAGCCACTGCAGCAAGCGGTACAGCAGTTGCCGCAAAGCCTGGAACAAGCCATCGCATTGCCACAGCAACTGAATGCCGCAGCGCTGGAGAAAGTTGCCCATCTGGTTGTGTTGGGTAGGGGGCTTGGTTACGCCATTTCACGTGAAATCGCGCTGAAATTAAAAGAGGTCTGTGGTATTCATGCTGAAGCGTTTTCCAGTGCAGAATTTCTGCATGGGCCCGTGACACTGGTTAAAAATCAGTTCGCCATTGTTGATGTAACAGTCGAGGATGAAAGCCTGGCGGCACATCGCAATCAGATCGAAGATGTCCGTAGCCGTGGAGCGGCAATAGTGCAATTGCATCACAAAGGCGTAGATGCACAGGCCAGAGTTTTGCCTCTGCTGATTTTACAACGCTTTTATCTGGATGTAGAAGTAGTTGCGCGTAGCAGAGGGATAAACCCGGATGCTCCTCCAGGCCTGAATAAAGTGACAAAAACGGTTTAGTAAAATTATACGGTAATAGCAAATGCAGCAGTTAAGTGTCAGCCGGTTATTTGACGGTGAACAATGGTTTGAAAATGTCAGCGTGAGCATAAGCAATGGTGTTGTTCAGGCTGTTGCGCCTGCCAGTGGTAATGTGCAGCCGGGGCTGCTGGTGCCCGGTTTTATTGACGTTCAGGTTAATGGTGGCGGTGGGGCGTTATTTAACACCGCACCGAACCGCCAATCGCTACGCACTATGATGCAGGCCCACGCTCGCTTTGGTACTACCGCAATGCTGCCGACTGTTATCACTGACAGCATCAGCGTAATGCAGCAGGCAGCAGAGGCAATAGCGTCGGCCATTGCAGATAAAGAGCCGGGTATTATTGGCGTGCATTTTGAGGGGCCACATTTGTCGGTGCCAAAAAAAGGTGTGCATCCTACCCAACATATCCGCGAACTAAGTGCGGCAGAACTGGCTATTTATGGCCGAGACGATCTGGGCATTAAGCTGGTGACTGTCGCGCCGGAGAATATTACCCCGGCACAGATCCGCCAGCTGATAGCACTTAATGTCATCGTTTGTCTTGGCCATTCTAATGCCGATGCCGCGACAGTGCAGGCGGCTCTGGCTGCCGGTGCGAGCGGCTTTACGCATTTATACAATGCGATGTCTGCGCTTACGTCACGTGAGCCAGGCATGGTTGGGGTAGCCCTCAGCGACCCGGACAGTTGGTGTGGTGTTATTTTTGATGGTCATCATATGCACCCGGTTGCGGCAAAAGTGGCGCTGGCGGCTAAACCACGCGGTAAGCTGATGATTGTTACAGATGCCATGTCACCGGTAGGAACTGATGACACGGAGTTTGATTTCTTTACCGGCAAAGTAATACGTGAAGGCAGTAAGTTGACTAACGAGGCCGGCTCATTGGCCGGTTCGGTGTTAGACATGGCTGCAGCGGTAAAGTATGCAGTCCAGGTGTTAGCTGTTGATCCGGCTGAAGCGTTAAGGATGGCGTCTTTGTATCCGGCGCAGTTTCTGTCTTGTCATCATAGTGGCCGTATTGCTGCAGACGCACAGGCTGATTTGGTACTGCTTAATGATAATTGGCAGGTACAGCAAAGCTGGATAAAGGGTGAGCCTGTCTTCAGCACAAAATAACAATGATAAAAACAAACGGGGAAGGAAAATGGAAATGACAGCTGAACAAGCCAAAAGTCGCAGCAGTGTGATACCTATGGTAATAGTGGCGATCTTGTTTTTCGTGCTGGGTTTTGCCACCTGGCTGAACGGTTCGCTTATGCCGTACTTAAAACAAATGCTTACGCTGACACCCTTTCAGGCGTCGTTAGTGGTGTTTTCCTTCTACATTGCCGTAACCTTTACCGCCCTGCCATCGGCATTGATTATCCGTCAAATGG
>Ga0079224_100008854_pt1 | contig 13669 bp, 9 predicted proteins | sample Stecom2015_FD_80414 | JGI IMG/M metagenome (GOLD analysis project Ga0079224, IMG submission 80414) | Agricultural soil microbial communities from Utah to study Nitrogen management - Steer compost 2015 | ecosystem: Environmental > Terrestrial > Soil > Agricultural land | place: USA: Utah... | reverse complement strand
TGAGTGTGCCTATAGGAGCAGGATCCGTGGTTTCAACCCCAACGGACTTAAATACATTTTTGAGTGGACTTTTTAATGGAGAAATAGTTTCTGATAGTACACTTTCAACAATGAAAACCATACAAAATAACTTCGGAATAGGCATGTTTAAGGTGCCCTTTCATGAAAAGAGTGCCTTTGGCCATACCGGAGGAATTGACGGTTTCCAAGCCAATGCTTTTTATTTCCCTGAGGACAAAGTTTCCATAGCTTATACATCAAACGGAGTTTCAATGCCTGTCAATGACATTATAATAGGGGCTTTAAGTATATATTTTAACATGAATTATGATTTTCCAGTATTTACAGAAGCAATTCAGTTAAGCCCGGAAGAACTGGAACCCTATTTAGGAACCTACTCCGATCCTTCCTTTCCTTTAAAAATTACTATAAGTAAAAAAGATAATGTTTTAATAGGGCAGGCTACAGGCCAGCCATCTTTCCCTTTGGAAGCATTTGATACTCATAAGTTTAAATTTGACCAGGCAAAGCTTAAAATAGAGTTTAAGACAGAAGAAAACCAATTAATATTATATCAGGGAGGGGGCAAATTTATCCTTACGAAGGAAAACTAATTTTATTATAAATCCTCTGCATCTAATATCATTATAGAACCACTTTATGTTTATACATTAATTGGTTAATTTAGCCCAATAAACTATTGTCATGAAGTTATCGGTAAGCATTTTCTTGTTTTTTCTTTTAGTAAATTTTTCTTTCAGTCAGGAGCTTCAGAAGGTTGGTGCAGACTATGAACAGCTTTTGAATGAAATAGATAATGATACACTTGTTACGAGAAGAACTGTCCGGTACGAATGTTCTGAAGACGTGTTTGGTGAAGTGCATTTTTTTTACAAAGAAGATTCGCTGAGACTAATTAAGCACATTTATAAACAAGCATATTATCAGGAGTATACTAGAGAAAGATATTATATAAAAAGGGATAGTTTGCTTTTGCAATCAGTATTTACAGAAATGATCAATTTAAATTCAAACAATTATCAGAATAGTCATGGCAGTTATGTGAGTGGCGCAGAAAAATTCATGGAATACACAGAAGAAAGAAGATTTATAACTAATGCTGAAATGGATTGTTATCAAAGAAGTTTTGGTAATAAAGTATCGGAATGGGACCAGGATTATTTTAATACTCTTGGTTTTCGTAAAAGCCAATGTACTGGTGATTTTGAAGAAGTAACAGATAAGTTTAAACTATTTTTGAAAGTAGAAAGAAAAATTCTCAACTCTTACCGTAAGGATCCATCCTGTATATTTCATATTTGGTAAAAATCTATAAATCCAACCATTTTTTGAAATTCGTGGTCCTTTCCCTGGAGACAATTATATTCTCCTGTTCTTTGGATTTTAATTTTAACAATAATCTGCTATTAAAATAACTATGAATTTCCATTACTGCTTTTACAGACACCATGTATTTTCTGTTTACCCTAAAAAATTGTACGGGGTTTAATATATGCACTAATTGTTCAATGGAATATTCGATGGGGTATTTATTTCCTGAAAAGGTATAAAAGAATATAATTCCATCTTCAGATTTAAAATAGGCAATTTCTTCAATATTAATAGTGTTGAACTGGTTACCCACTTTCACCATAAAACGATGCTTGTATTCCTTTCCTAATAAATTTTTAATTTGGTATAATTTATCTGTATCAAGGGAAGTTGACTGTTTTTTGTATGATTTATTAAACTTATCCAGGGCAACTTTTAAGTCCTTCTTGTCTATGGGTTTTAAAAGGTAGTCAAGTCCGTTGTATTTAAACCCTCTAATGGCATACTCATTATATGCAGTAGTAAATATTATGGGAGGGTGGTCTTCCATATTGTCAAGGATATCAAATCCATATCCGTCATTGAGTTGAATATCCAAAAATACAAGGTCCGGTAAATCATTATTATCAAACCACTCAATTCCACTCTGTACAGAAGTAATTTGTCCTGCAATCTCAAGATCAGGTGCTAGCTCTGTAATTAAATTTGCAAGACGTCGGGAAGCAATATCTTCATCTTCTACAATAACAGTTTTTATTTTTCTATATGTATTGTTTTGGGTCATCTCTCTTTAATAATATTTTAAAAGGCACTATGAAGCCGAACGTGCAGGTAACTCCTTTATACTTTTTGAAAGTAAGGGGAGTGAGACAGAAAAATATTCAAATGTTTTATCCACGATCACCGGCTTGGCTGTGTAATATGCATACCTGTTTTTAATGTTCAGTATTCCAAGTTTTGTAGACTCTTCTTTCAATTTTCTTTCCCTGAGTGAATTCTGGATCACAATTTTATCTTCTTCAATTGATAAAATATCAATTTGTAAAGGCCTTTCATTTGAGTAATAATTATGTTTCAACGCATTTTCAACCAGCATTTGTATTGATAACGTTGGAATGTAAAATTTTTCTGGTTGGATTGCAATATGAGTCGTTATTTTGAGTGAGTCTTTATGCCTTACATTCATCATAAAAATGAATGAATCTAAAAAAGCAAGCTCTTTTTCTAGGCTTACCAAATCTTCCTCCCTGTTGTCAAGGATATACCTGTAGCTGGATGCAAGCCTTGAAACAAAGTCTGATGCAAGGTCTCGATCTTCATACATTAATGAGGTAAGTGTATTTAGGCTGTTAAATAAAAAATGTGGGCTAATCTGGCTTTTTAAAGATTTGTATTTAGATGTCATAATTTCTTTTTGCATTTCCTCCATCTTATGTTCAAGTTCTGTTTTTTGTTTAGATGAATGATAAAAGAGGTTAAATACTGCCACAGAAGTCCCTAACAAGGCAGCCCTAAAAAAATCGATCCTGAATTGCAACGCCGGGTAAAGGGTATAAATCTTGGTAATATGATTGAATTCAAAAACTGCTAAATAGTATATGATTGCAGAAACCGGTAAAAAAAGAATAAGTGTAATCCCCAGTATTTTTAAACTGTTGGCAAAATTGAGCCTGTTTTCTTCTTTAGATTTTAAACGCCTGCGTATTAACCAATCGTTTATTTCCCAGGTTAATATAAACTGAAAAAAAGCGGATATGTAGTAAAAAATGCTTGGGGCATTTATAAACGGATAACCATCACCTTCATTAATAACTGTGAGCTTAATTATAAAATAAACCACATTAATAACAAGAAAACGAAAAGCATATTTTTTTACGTTTTTAGATATTTTCATAGAATATCATGTTTTGCAACTTTTCAAAGATATGTAATAACTCCATAGTCCTTAATAATCATAGATTGAATTGTTGAATTTATAGGTGAACTGTGATTTTTAGTGCCCAACCGTAAAGCTAACCTCTTTATACTTTATTTTAGATTTAACTTTTTTATGGTTGTTTCAGGTACTCAAAACAACAACTGAATCTTTTTTACTTCTTATATGGCTTAAGTAATTGGATTTTTGATCAAAATCTAAAAAACATAGTCATGAAAAAAACAGTCATTCTTTTCATAACTCTTATGAGTTTTTATATGAATGCTCAAACAGGGGTTATAAAAGGGGTCGTTATTGATAAGCAATCTGAAATACCTCTGGAAGGGACAACTATTGAACTTTTAAATACCGGTGAAGCAGTTGGTGTTGTAACAGATGCCGAGGGCCGGTTTGTTATCCGGGATGTGCCGATTGGCAGGCAAATGGTACGGGTAAGTTATATTGGTTTTGAAACCACAACGCTCCCTAACATCGAAGTTACAAGTGGTAAGGATGTATTCTTAACTATAGGGCTTACCGAAGCCTTTGACCAGCTAGATGAAGTTGTACTTACGGGCAATACAAATAAAGAAAAGCCGTTGAATGAACTGGCGGCTGTTTCCGCGCGGCAATTTAGTGTAGAGGAGGTAACCCGGTTTTCCGGGGGTAGAAGTGATGTGGGACGCTTAGCGGCTAATTTTGCCGGAGTGGCAGCACCGGACGATAGCAGAAACGATATCGTTATACGGGGAAACTCCCCTACCGGATTATTATGGCGCTTGGAAGGGATACCCATTCCAAGCCCTAACCACTATTCAACGGCAGGTACTACAGGAGGCCCTGTTTCGGCATTGAACCCTAACTTATTAAAAAACTCAGATTTTATTACCTCCGCCTTCCCAGCCGAATACGGAAATGCCATAGGTGGTGTATTTGACTTAGGTTTTAGAAATGGTAACGCCGATGATTATGAGTACACTTTTCAAATGGGCATTTTTTCTGGTCTTGAAGCAATGGTAGAAGGCCCATTGGGAAGTAAAAACGGATCGTTTTTAGTTGCAGATAGACACTCTTTAGCGGGTTTGTTGGGATTGGGGGGAGCAGGTGGCACCTCGGCGGTACCCAATTATCATGATACGTCTTTTAATGTGAATTTCGGACAGAGTGAGTGGGGCAATTTTTCTTTATTCGGAATTATAGGGACTTCAGATATTGAGTTTTTAGGGGATGATATTGATGAAGATGACCTTTTTGCGGCCAATGACGAAAATAATTATGTGGAGTCCGGATTTGGTGTTGTTGGATTGAAGCACAGAATTAACATTGGTGATAAATCATATTTACGGAGCATTGTCTCCGGGTCTTATTCAAGCAACGAATTTAATTCGAACCGGTTTATGGATATGGACACCCCCCAGGAACGTATTATAGATTATACAGAGGTAGATGATTCAGAAACCAGGATTACATTTTCCACCATGTATAATTCTAAATTGAGCAACAGAAGCACATTAAGGACGGGAATTTTAGTTGAATACTTTAATATAAGGAGTTTACTCCGGGACCGTACTAAACAACCCGATAATAACAACGATGGTGACCCTGACTTACATACATTTCGTAATGTTGATGAAAATCTGGCTATAATTCAGCCTTATGCCCAGGCTCAATTCAGGCTTACCGAAAACCTCACCTTTAACGCCGGTGTACACAATCAGTTTAGTACCTTAAACAAGCAATTTACTTTTGAGCCCAGAACTTCCCTTAGTTATATATTTTCTCCTAACCATAGTATAAATATTGGGTACGGACTACACTATCAATCTGTTCCTTTACCCATTTTATTTCTATATGAAGATGTAAATGGCGAGCCTGTTCAAACCAATAGGGATCTTAATTTTGTGAAAAGCAATCATTTTGTATTGGGTTATGACGTAAAGCTGGCCGACAGTTGGAGAGGTAAAGTAGAAGTTTATTACCAGGATATAGCTGGTGCTGCCGTAGAACCCTTTCCATCCAGTTATTCAACCTTAACCGAAGGGGCTGATTTTGGGTTCAATAATGACCGGGTATCGCTCGTGAACGAAGGCACCGGTTATAACCAGGGAGTTGAAGTAACACTTGAGAAATTTTTCAGTAAAGGTTACTATGGTCTCTTAACAGGTTCTTTTTTTGAAAGTAAATATACAGGGAGTGATGAAATAGAACGAAACACACCTTTTAATAATGGATACGTATTAAATTTTTTAGCAGGAAAAGAATTTAAAACAGGAAAATCCGGAAAAAATGTCTTTTTTGTTGATACACGCCTTACAACTTCCGGAGGCGGGTACTTTACACCAGTAGATTTGGAGGCATCAAGACAGGCTGGTTATCAGGTTTTGCACGAAGAATTGGCTTATAGTGAGCAATATGACAGCTATTTCCGTTGGGATTTTAAATTCGGGCTTAAAATAAACAGTATAAAAAGAAAACAGTCCCACCAATTTTATGTGGACCTGCAAAATGTAACGGGCAATGAAAATATTTTTATAAAGCGTTACAATCGTTTAACAAATAATGTTGACCAGGTAAACCAAATAGGTTTTTTCCCGGATGTTGGTTATCGTTTCCAGTTTTAATTATAAATTTTCTTGTTAATTTTTAATACTGAGGCCTTTATTTTTTTAAATAGAGGCTTTATTTTTCTATTAATAAATTTTTAACTGTAACAAATTTTATTCTTCTTCGTCTTGTTAGTATATCAATCAATCAAATTAATGAACACATGAGAAATGACAACAAGCTTTTAGCAGTTACACATTTAAGCCAGTTGCTTGATTATGTTACTGGGTTTGGCGGACTCATAGTGCCGCTAATACTTTGGGCTTCACAAAAAGACAAAGTGTATGCAATGGATGAGCACGGAAAAGCAATTCTTAACTTTCAATTGAGTATACTTATTTACTGTCTTATCAGTATCCCGCTTATATTCTTATTGGGCTTGGGTATTATTCTCCTGATCACAGTTGCTGTTATAGCCTTTGTTTTTCCGATAGTAAATGCCATAAAAGCTACAAACGGAGAAATTCCTTATTACCCATTAAGTATAAATATTATTAAATAAGTTCTTACCTGAATTATAATGAACCATAACTCTGCACTTTGTACTCTGAATTGGGATATGGTGCTTTGGATTTCTGTTTTCCCGAAGAATACGGGAGTTCAACCGTTCAATTGTTAATTGTTAAAAGTTAATTGGATTTTTTTATCCCCTATCACGGATGTACAGAATTCTGAATTTGCCACAAATTCACAAATATTTGTTATTGATTTATTATGAGTTTGGAGTTTATTGTAAAATCAAAAAATCGTATTTCCTAAATCGTATTTCTTAAATTTTATTGCCACTGACCTGCCGGCCGGTAGGCGGGTACACGAATATTTCTGTATGGTTGATTAAGTCATTAAATTATACAATTCTGAATGAACTCTGCATTCTGAATTGAAATTTGGTGCTTGGAATTTGTTTATTCGTAAAATCGTCTATTCGTGGTAATTGGAGTTTTCAGTTCTAACACCGGGACACCCAACACCCAAAACTCTGCACTCTGAACTGGAATTTTAACTTCAAGTAGCCACCTATATCAGGGAAGTTCACCGATTAACCACTAATAAATTAACTATTAACTCTCCCAAAATTTAAGATAAAAGCAGGGGGATGGCTCAAGATAAAAAGACCGCCTAATGCTTTTTAGATGGCCTCCTCATTTGGTTAGGTTAATTGGTGTTATGTATATTGGTTTAATTATTTAGCATTACAGGCATAACAAGCATTGTTACAAACTCTCCCTCATCGAGTCCATCTACCGGGGTTAAAATACCCGCACGGTTAGGCAAACTCATTTCAAGGGATACCTGGTCTGATGTTAAGTTATTAAGCATCTCCAATAAAAACCTCGAGTTAAACCCAATTTGCATATCATCACCCTGATAGTCGCAAGTAAGCCTTTCTTCTGCCTTGTTGCTGTAATCTATATCCTCGGCCGAAATATTTAATTCTGCCCCGGCAATTTTTAAACGTACCTGGTGTGTTGTTTTATTGGAGAATATGGATACCCTCCGTACAGAACTCAAAAATGGGTTTCTGTCTATAGATAGTTTGTTCGGGTTTTCTTTTGGGATTACAGCTTCATAATTGGGATATTTACCATCTATGAGCCTGCAAATAAGTTCGATGTTATCAAAAGTAAATTTGGCATTACTGTCATTATATTCTATGGTGACTTCACTTTCACTGGCTGCCAGTATCCCTTTTAAAAGGTTTAATGGTTTTTTTGGCATGATGAATTCTGCCACCTGCGAAGCTTGTACATCCGTACGCTGATATTTGACCAGTTTATGGGCATCAGTAGCTACAAAAGTCAGTCCCTCAGGGGAAAACTGAAAAAACACCCCACTCATTACAGGCCTTAAATCATCATTACCGGTAGCAAAAATTGTTTTACTGATAGCAGTAGCAAGAATGTCACCAATGAGAACTGTAGAGCTCGGATCAGTAAGTTCAACCGCTTTTGGAAATTCTGCGCCATCTGCATATGCCAAAGCATATTTACCGTGATTGGAACTTATTTCAACAGTATTATTATCTTCAACAACAAAAGTTAAAGGTTGCTCCGGAAATGTTTTTAATATATCTAATAACAAACGGGCAGGAACGGCTACGTTTCCCTGGGAAGATGAATCTACATCTAAAATAGCGTTCATGGTTGTTTCAAGGTCTGATGCCGAAACTGTTAGTTTGCCATTTTCCAATTCAAATAAAAAGTTGTCTAGAATAGGAAGGGTATTACTGTTATTTATTACACCGCCCAATACCTGAAGATGTTTTAATAAATAAGAACTTGATACTATAAATTTCACTTGCTTATATATTTTTGATTAGTGAATAAATGAGTCATAAATTATACATTGTTAAGAGAAACAATATATCGTCAATTTATCTTTGTTCATTTATATAAATCTGTTCCCTGTACTTAAATTATTGTTTCAATATTTAACAGGTTCGCTGACTCAATTATGGTAATTACAAATATATTTTAAATGCAGTTTTTAACGAAAATAACTTATCAACATTTAAAAAGCGTATTTCTTTTTTCTAATATAACTGAAAATGAACCCAAAGACTACAAGGAGAATTATCGGAAGCCCCATATTCACAGATATCCAGAAACTTCTGTCACGGGCAACTTTTTGCTTATCTAAGAACGCGATTGAAATTTCTTTGGACCGAATGTTTATAAGTCCTGTATCGTCTAGTAGGTAATTAACGCAATTAAGCAAGAATTCTTTGTTTCCGTAAAAATTATTTGTCCATTTATCATATCCTAGTTCTAAAGGATTTCCATTGCTGACCTGATTTTTTATCAGGTCCCCATCGGCAATAACAATTATTTTTGAAGGGAGGCCTTCTTCTTTTAAATTTTTTAAATTGAATGGCTTTACCCTGTTTTTATAAACAGAACTAAACGCTCCTTCCAGAAGTACCGCTAAAGGCTGCATACCGTTATTGTATGTGTCCTTATCGGGTTGGTTATTAATGATGTCCAGGTTAATTTCTGTGGGTGTGCTAACTGTTTTTGAAAGTGGGGAAGAGGTGAGCAGTATTGTTTTATCAATGTTGTTTGCCAGTGTATCTATGCTATTGGCAAACTGAAACCGTAAGGCTTCAATATTATTGTTTACAGGATGGTCATTTTTACTGAAAACCATGGGCGAATACAACCAGGGTACAGGGTCATACTGCACCTCATTTCCCTCCCCGATAGCCAAAACAATCTGCGTAAAGTACAAATCATTTACAAGCACAGGATTGATCCTCACCCCGTATTTAAAAAGCAAATCCCTTAAATTAAGGTTCCGGGGTAAGGCAAAAGCCCTGCCTGATTCGTTAAAAAGACTGTCTATCTCTACCGCTACCTGGTCTATAAGCCAGATTGATTTACCTCCATTCATGGTAAACTGATCTAAAACCATCTTTTCTTCATCTGTAAATGCCTCTGTTGGCTTTGCAATAATTGCCAGGTCAAAATTATTGAGGTCTGCAAGCACTTTTTTCGGATCAGAAACAACCGAATCCAACGTCATTGGTGCAATATTATAGTAGTCCCGCAGAGTTGTTAAGAAATCGGCTATTTCAATGTCCGGTAATTCACCATTACCCTTTAAAACGGCTATTTTCTTTTTTTCTTTCAGCGTTAATTTTGTAAAAGCATCAGCAAAAGCATACTCTAGTTGTTGAACGGAATTATTAACTTTTTCCTCAATAGTGAGGCCCACTTTATTTTTAAGCAGTGGCACCTTGACCGTTTTGTCACCAGAACTTACCATGGCCCATGGAAACACTAGTTCCTGTGACACCTTTGAACTTTCTTCTACGGTAACATTTACAGGGGTTAGTCCAAGTTGTTGTAATATATTAATATCATCCTCACGTGTATTTTCATTTTCAAGAGGATCTACAAAAGTGAATTTTATATGGTTGTTCACTGAAGCAAATTCTTCCAGGATCTGTTTCGTTTCAACCTGTAGTTTTTTGAATTCTGATGGGAAATCGCCTTCCAACAGTACATCAATGATAATAGGTTTATCTATATCCCTTATAGTATTTTTTGCTGCCTCAGAAAGAGTATACCGTTTATCTTTTGTAAGGTCAAAACGGATATGTAAAAAAGTATTGATGATTAACAGTCCTATGATCATTAAAGTGGTTTTAATAACCAGTTTCCTGTTTTTTCTGTTTTTTTTAAGCGAAAATAAGGTCAGGGCAATAAAAAAAGAAGTAATACTTAAAAAGTAGATGATATCCCGTGTGTCAATAACTCCCCTGCCTATACTGTCAAAATGGGATTTCATTCCAAGGTCGGCTATAAGTAAACCAGTTTCCCCTAATTTTGTTAAATCAGATATCCCTTCAAAACCATAGTAAAACAAAAAGCAGATAATTACTGCTATAATAAAAGATACAATTTGATTTTCTGATAATGAGGAAGAAAAAGTACCAATGGAAGTATAAGCCAAAATCAGGAACAACAATCCAAAATAAGCCCCTAAAGTGCTTCCAAAATCAAGATTGCCTATTGTGTTTCCGAGCTGGTAAACTGTAATAACATATAATAATGTTGGAATAATGGCTATAATAACTAAGAGAACGCTCCCTAAGTATTTTCCTAAAACAATTTGTAAGTAACTAATGGGTTTGGTAAAAAGGAGCTCAAGGGTGCCCTGCTTTTTCTCTTCTGAAAAACATTTCATGGTTACAGCCGGAACAAGGAAAATAAGAATCCACGGAGCCAGTTCAAAAAAGGCAGCAAGGTCTGCAAATCCATTGTCAAAAATGTTGAAATCACCTTTAAAAACCCACAGGAATAAGCCATTTAAAATAAGGAATACCCCAATGACCAGGTAACCCACCGGTGAGGTAAAAAAACTACTTATTTCTCGTTTTAATATTGAAACCATATTGTTATAACGGACAAAAGTAAGTAAAGTTTTAATTAAATTCCATCCTGGATGCCTTTATAACAAAAACAAAAAGCACATATTTCACGAAGAATATGTGCTTTTTAATTTAATTTATTTTGTTATTATCTCCTTAAGTCTTTTTTAGAATAGGTGGACATCGGACAACCATATTCATCAACCAGGAAATCATCCATGTCATCTGCTTTTAATGCCAATTCCTTAATCTTATTCTTAATATCATTTTTACTCGCATCATCTTTGAAAACGTCAGATAAATGGATTCTGTACGAAATAAAAATATTATTTTGATAGATGCCCAGTTTAAACGGACTGTGATCACTCGATATCAGATAGGTATACAAATCCAACACATTCTCTTTAGGAATGCTGTTAATAGGGGAAGTGATATACAAATAGCTACGGTTAAAGACAAATATCCTTATTTCTGAACTACCCTGGTGAAAATTCCAATATTCATACCCGGCGCGTGTTAAAACGGGGTCAATATTGAGTTGCGATAAAGAATCTTCAACAAAAACAGCCAAATCACTTAATGCGGACTCATTAAACACCTCTTTAGGTAATGTATTTCCGCAATTGGTACAATAATCTGCGACTTCAAAACTCAATGCATGGCATGATGAACATTGAAGTGAGAATTTGTTTTCAGTATTTACCAATGCACTGTCTATGGCAGCTATAACTTCTGAGTGGGGTATGGCAAACCCCATATTATCGGCATTGTTGAATTTTGAAGAGTTTATTCCCACCAGTTCCCCTTCCTGGGTTACCAATGGACCGCCACTGTTACCCGGATTAATTGCTGCATCGGTTTGTACAAAGTGTTTTCCGTTCATATGTTGTGAAGGATTGGAAACAATACCCTCGGTAATGGTGAATGGCATCCCAAACGGATACCCTAAAGCATATACTTTTTGCCTTGAAGTAATTGCTAAAGTGGGGTTTATGGCAAAAGAATCCTCTATATTTAAAGGCTCATCTGTTTTTAAAACAGCAATATCAGTATCGGGATTGGTCATAATTACTTTTCCCAGTATCCTGTTCTGGTTATCATCTTCTATTGCTACCTTTTTATTCCCCTGAACCACATGATGGTTGGTGAGTATAATGTTATCTTTTTTTATGAAGAAGCCACTACCTGTACCTGTAGATGTCAGAATTTTAAAAGTGGCATTTTTTAAATTATCTAGAGTTTGCATATTTTAAATTTTATTTAAAAAGGCTGGAAAAAAAGCCTTTTTTTTCGGTTGATTTGATTTTATAGGGTGAAGGTTTATCATTGATGATGGCATCCATGCCATTATGAAGTATACTGGCTGCATCTTTCCATGGTTTACCTGCTGCAGTACTAAGAGCTGCGGCTGCTTTATCGCTTACGTCGGCAGGAACCATATCGTAATAAAACATATCATAAAAGCCCAATAAAAGGGATAAAGTAGCTCCTATATAATCGCCCTTTTGAATTTCCCCGGAAGAAGTATTAAAAGGCCTTTCAAAATTCTGCTTTACACGGTTTAAATCACACCTGCCCTTTATTGGAATAAAGGATTCTGATATATAGAAGTCTTTAAGCAATTCTTCTTTTTCCATACTCTTTAAGCGTTGTAAAAATTGCTTTCCGTTATGGATACGGTCATTAATATGTATGTAGCTATCACCCATTTGTGCAACTTCCTTTTCAATGTCGGTACGTAATTTTCCCTGGGGGGACATGTAGTATTCCATTCTCTTAAGCGTTATACTTATAATATCCCAATTAAAGTAACCGATCCTTTTTTGGTCAAAATACTCGATGTAACTAAATGCTTCATCCAGGTAAGCATTTAATTTTTCCCAGATAGTAGTCTTAACATCAGCTGAAAATTGTGTTATTTTCGGTTCGTGTAAACCTTCTACTTGAAATGCATCAATGAATTCATCGTCATAGTTATCGGCCTTATGGCAAATTTCTTCCAGCACATAGTATATTTTGTATGGTTCGCATAAAGGAAGGGGAGTTTCAAAAAAGAAATTTAACTCATCGTTTTCATATCGTATTTGTGCCAGGTTTAAAGGTGAAAAATTTATTTCGGCAATACGTCTGAATATAGGGATTTTGTTAGCTGCACCTATCTTTAAAAATGGTGCCACAATTTTTATTTTATCATCCGTGATCTCTATTTCCACCACAATTGATCCGTGCGGTACTTTAAAATAAGTTTCATCGGCATTACCGTATTTTTTCCTGATGTTTACATCAATATAGTCCAAAAGTGTAAGTAGGGCATCCTTATAGCGGTTTTGGTCGTACGCTTGAAGGGTTTCATCCCATTTAGAAACCGTGATTTTAGTTTCCAGGGAATCCATTAGGGTTTTGTCAAAACTTAAAGAGTTTTCCATTAGCTGAATGATTTATATAATTAATTTCGGTTGATCAGGTTTTAAAGTTAATAATTTATTGTTATTGAGGTTAATAAAATTTACTGGATGTAAAACTATATTTTTTTTTGAAAATGAAAACCCCCAATAACCGTAAAATTATCCCCCTGAAAACAGGGTATGGAATAAAAAGATATTCGCATTATTATAAAAAATTAATTGTAATGGTGTCTCTGTAGTCCAGTCCTAATAAAGTTGAAGCCCCTCCCACGGTATTCAGGTTGCTCCTGTAAATGGCCAGTTCTATGTGTCCTCCCGAATTAAAAACAGCCAGTTTTTTTCCGTCATCATCCCTTTTGCTCTTTTCAATATTAAAATTGATCGCATCACTATATTTTTCATGAATAACAGTGAATTTATGATTTCGTGCATGCAATTCAAAATCCCTTCCTCTCCGGATATTATCAAATATTTTTTTGGTAATATTTGTTATTACATTCCCGTAATTATCAATATAAATAACACTTCCGCTAATTTGTG
>Ga0079224_100008852_pt1 | contig 13671 bp, 15 predicted proteins | sample Stecom2015_FD_80414 | JGI IMG/M metagenome (GOLD analysis project Ga0079224, IMG submission 80414) | Agricultural soil microbial communities from Utah to study Nitrogen management - Steer compost 2015 | ecosystem: Environmental > Terrestrial > Soil > Agricultural land | place: USA: Utah... | reverse complement strand
TCCGCCGGGCGACGAGGATCCGCTGCGCGGCGAAGAAGGGTCCTGCGCACCCGTCGCCAGCGCGACGAGCGCGGCGAGGTCGATCGCGTAGCTCGCGATCGTGTGCGGCGAGCACCCCCGCTCGCCGGCGAGCTGCGCGAGATAGCGCTCGATCGCCGGCGTCGCGGAGCGCATCGGCCTTACTCGGCCAGCCGCGACAGCGCCGCGGCGGCGGTGTCCGCGATGCGCTCGAGGAACGCCGTGCCCATGCCCGAGCGGAACCGCTCGGGATCGGGCGAGCCCAGTACGATCAGGCCGAAGGCCTTCGGGTCGACGCCCTTGCGCAACGGCAGCAGCGCGATCGACTGGGTCGCGGCGCCGCCTTCGGGAAGCCAGGTGGCGGCGTGGAAATCGGAGTTCGGGCCGCAGAACGGCTGCTTCATGCTGTTGGCGAGCGTGATCGCGTCGACCGCCACCGGCTGCGCGCATTCCAGCCCGAGATAGCCCTCGCGCAGCCCCCACAGGCGCATCGCGACCTGCGGCACCGCGAAGATGGTGCGCAGTCCGTCGACGACGATCTCGGGCAGGCGCTGCGGCTCGGCGGCCAGCAGCAGCTGGCGCGTCCAGCGGTTGAGCTTGTCGGCGAGCGCGTCGTTCTCCTGTCCAATACGCACGAGCTCGGCGAGCTTCATCTCGTGCGCGCGCAGCTTCTCGCGCAGCACCTCGAGCTGGCGCTCATGCAGCGAGATCGCGCGCCCGCCGTGCGGATGCGGGACGGTGATCGTCGCGAGCAGCTCGACATGCGATTCGAAGAAATCGGGGTTCTCGATCAGGTACTTCGCGACGTCGTCGGCGTCGCAGGTGTTTCTCGTCATTCGCCTTCCGTTTCGAAGAGCGCCGCGCAATCGATCTCGCCCTCGAAGACCGTCTGCGCGGGGCCCGTCAGCGTGAGCTTCCTTTCGTCCCAGTCGATGCGCAGCACGCCGCCGCGCGTGCGCACGTCGACCGGCGACCGCACGCGCCCCTGCCGGATGCCGGCGAGCGCGGCGGCGCAGGCGCCGGTACCGCAGGCGAGCGTCTCGCCGACGCCGCGCTCCCAGACGCGCAGGCGCAGCTCGTGCGGCGAGACGACTTGCGCGAAGCCGACGTTCGCGCCGCGCGAGAAGCGCGGCGAGTGCTCGATGTCCGGCCCCTCCTCGCCGACGCGCGCTTCGTCGACGCAGTCGACGAACTGCACGGCATGCGGATTGCCGAGCGAGACGAGCGAGAGCCAGCGCGGCGCGCCGCCGACCGGGAGCGCCCAAAGCTCGTCGCCAGCGTGGCGGCGCGATTCGAGGCCGGCGGCGTCGAAGCCGACCGCCCGCGGGCCGAAGGCCGGAGTGCCCATGTCGACACGCACCCGCCCGTCTTCCTCGATCGACGGCTCGATGATGCCGCCGAGCGTCTCGACGCGGATCGTGCGGCGATCGGTGAGTCCATGATCGAGCACGAAGCGCGCGAAGCAGCGCGCTCCGTTGCCGCATTGCTCGACCTCGTCGCCGTCGGCGTTGAAGATCCGGTAGCGGAAATCGATTCCTTCGCGCGGCGACGGCTCGACCAGCAGGATCTGGTCGGCGCCGACGCCGAGATGCCGGTCGGCGATGCGCTTCCACTGCTCGCGCGTGAAGCGCACCGGCTGCCGCACGGCGTCGACGACGACGAAGTCGTTGCCGGCGCCCTGCATCTTCGTGAAGCGAAGCCTCGCTGGTTCCATCGATCGATTATCGCCGATCGTCGTCGCCGTACAGGCTCGGGTCGCCCGGGGGCCGCGTCTTGAAGCGGCGATGGCTCCACAGGTACTGCGCTGGCATCTCGAGCACGCGCTCCTCGATGAACGCGTTCATCCGGCGCGTGGCCGCGTACAGGTCGTCGCCGGGAAACGACTCCCACGCCGGATACAGGCGCACGACGTAGCCGTCGTCGGTCATGCGCGTGACGCACGGAACGACGACGGCGCCGGTGAGCGACGCGAGCCGCGCGACGGAAGTCACCGTCGCCGCCGGCACGCCGAAGAACGGAACGAAGAGCGCGTCGCGCGCACCCAGGTCCATGTCGGGCAGGAAATAGAAGGGCGTGCCGGCACGCAGGGCGCGTACGGCCGCGCGCAGCCCGTCGGTGCGCAGCACCATCGACGCGCCCGGCAGGCGCGTGCGACCGCGCGTCATCGCGGCGTCGAACACCCGGTTCTTCTGCCGCGCGTACATCGAGACGATCGGCGTCTCGAAATACATGCGCGCGCCGCCCGCGTCGCAGCCGACGAAATGCGGCGCGAGCAGGATCACCGGCTTGCCTCGGTGCCGCTCGTAGTGCTCGGCGCCCTCGAGCCGCGACAGCGCGCGCACGCGCGCGACCGGCCCGTACCAGAGAATGAAGCGGTCGAGGAAGCTGCTGACGAAGTAGCGGAAGTGCGCGCGGGCGACCGCGACGCGATGCGCCTCGTCCCATTGCGGAAAGCACAGCTCGAGATTGCGCAGCGTCACGCGGCGGCGGTCGCGCGCCAGGCGCCACGCGACGGCCCCGCCGAAGCGCCCGAGCGCGCGCAGCGCGGGAAGCGGCAGCGCCGAGACCGCGCGCAGCACCAGCAGCGCCAGGCGCGTGAGGGCGTCAACGAGCACGCGGGTTTCCGCTCGACGAATGCACCGCCCGTGGACGCGGCGGCGCACCGGCCGGGCTGCGGTACCGGTTGTATCCCCAGAGATACTGCTCGGGGCTGCGCAGGATGCAGTGCTGCATGCGTTCGTTCAGCGCCTCGGCGCTCGGCCGCTCGTGCATCGCCTCCAGCCGCAGACGCCACCCCGGCGGGCGCGCGACGCGTTCGCAGACGGCGACGATCACCCGGGCGCCCGTCTGCTGGACCAGCCGCTCGGGCAGCGTCATCGTGTACGCCGGCTCGCCGAAGAACGGCACCCAGCGCCCGTCGCCGGCGCTGGGCACCTGGTCGGGAAGCAGGCCGACGGCTTCGCGCGCGCGCAGCGCACGCAACATCGCGCGCAGGCCGCCGAGCGTCGGCGGAACCGCGCGCATCGCGTCGCGATCGCGCACGTAGGCCACCAGCGGCCGCAGCCACGCCTTGCGCGGCGGCTTGAACAGCACGGTGATCGGCGCACGCGTCGCGTACCATCGGGCGGCGACGTCGAAGGCGCCCAGGTGCGGCGTGACGAAAAGCACGCCGCACCCGGCGCGCTCGGCCTGAGCCAGCACGTCGAGCCCGGCGCCATCGCACGAGACGCGCGCCGCGATCTGCTCGAGCGGGCGCGTCCACACGTACGGCAGCTCGCCGATCGTGCGTCCGGCCTCGCCGGCGACACGCCAGCGCATCGCGAACGAATCGAGGCCGGCGCGTCGGAGATTCGAACGGATCTTTCGCCGATACCCGGGCGAGGCCGCGTAGGCGATCCAGCCGAGCACGGCGCCACACGCGCGCAGCAAGCCGAGCGGAAGCAGGCCGATCCGGCGCAGCACGGCCAGCGCCACGCCGCCGCGTTCGGCGCGAGTGGGCATCGGCAGGGTCGTCATCGGTTGGACAGGGGCGCGGCCGTTCGGCGAGGCGCGAGCCTACCCTATAATCGCTGCGCCGCCGAGTTAACGAGACAACTTGCGGGGCGGCGACGGTGCCCCGAGCGCCGCGAACGATCCGCTAAAGCGTCGCCGCTTCTCGAGAGCCGGCAGCGCCGACAGGAGAGAAGCCTTGACCAGCGAATATCTGTTCACTTCGGAATCGGTCTCCGAAGGCCACCCCGACAAGGTCGCCGACCAGATCTCCGACGCCGTCCTCGACGCCCTGCTCGAACAGGACCGGCTCTCGCGCGTCGCCGCCGAGACGATGTGCACCACCGGCCTCGTCGTGCTCGCCGGCGAGATCACGTCGAAGGCGAACGTCGACTACATCCAGGTCGCGCGTGACACGCTGCGGTCGATCGGATACGACAACACCGAGTTCGGCATCGACCATCGCGGCTGCGGCGTGATGGTCGCCTACGACAAGCAGTCGCCCGACATCGCACAGGGCGTCGACCACGCCGGCGACGACAACCTCGACCAGGGGGCGGGCGACCAGGGCCTGATGTTCGGCTACGCCTGCGACGAGACGCCCGAGTACATGCCGGCGGCGATCTACTACGCCCACCGGCTCGTCGAGCGGCAGTCGCAGCTGCGCAAGAGCGGCAAGCTCGCCTGGCTGCGCCCCGACGCCAAGTCGCAGGTCACCCTGCGCTACGCCGACGGACTCCCGCAGTCGGTCGACACCGTGGTCATCTCGACGCAGCACTCGCCCGACATCAGCCAGGGGCTGATCCGCGAGGCGGTGATCGAGGAGCTGATCAAGCCGGTGATCCCGGAAACGATGCGCCGCGGCGAGGTGCGCTACCTGGTGAATCCGACCGGCCGCTTCGTCGTCGGCGGACCGCAGGGCGACTGCGGACTGACCGGCCGCAAGATCATCGTCGACACCTACGGCGGCTCCGCGCCGCACGGCGGCGGCGCGTTCTCGGGCAAGGATCCTTCGAAGGTCGACCGTTCGGCAGCCTACGCCGCGCGCTACGTCGCCAAGAACATCGTCGCCGCCGGGCTCGCGCGCCGCTGCCTGGTGCAGCTGTCGTACGCGATCGGCATCGCGAAGCCGACGTCGATCATGGTGACGACGCAGGGGACCGGCGCGATCGCCGACGAGAAGCTCGCCGAGCTGGTCGCCCGCCACTTCGACCTGCGCCCGCGCGGCATCGTGCAGATGCTCGACCTGCTGCGTCCGATCTATCGCAAGACCGCCGCATACGGCCACTTCGGCCGCGACGAGCCCGAGTTCTCCTGGGAGCGCACCGACAAGGCCGAGGCGCTGCGCGCCGACGCGGGCGTCTGACCACCGCGGGAAATGGATCGCTGCGGCGATCCACGGCAGGCGCGACGCTTTCCAGGTCCGCCTCGCCTGCTCCGGTCCTGACACCGATCAACCCGGGGGCGACCCGGCTCTGCTCCAATGGCGGCATGTCACCCGCACTGCACGCCGTCGCCCGCCTGATCGATTGCCCGAGCTCGCGCGAAGGGCTCGCCGCGTCGCTCAGCGCGGCGCTCGCCGACGAGACGCGCCTGCCGATCGCCACGCGCCTGCGCCTGGTGGCGCTCGCCGCGCGTCTCGAGGCCGGCGAGGATTGCGGCTGCGCGCACGAAGGGAGCACACCGCCCGAATGGATCGCCTCGCTCACCGCCGCGCTGCTGCACGAGGACGAAGCCGCGGCGATGGACGCGCTGGTCGCCAACGCCGCCCATCTGCGCACGGTCGCCGCACGCGCGGGGCGGCGCGCCTGCCGCCTGCCCGCGATCGCGCTGCTCGAGCTGCTCGAGCGTCGGCTGCATTGAGGCGTCGCGGCGCGCGGGGAACGAACGAGGCCCGCACGCCGGAGGCATGAGCCGCAGGCGCTCGCCCGCGGGCCGCAGACACCCAGCCGCGAGGCACAGGCACTCGGCCTAGGGGCCGCCGGAACCCGTCGGGCGGAGCCGCCGGCGCCCGACCCGCGGGGCACCGACGCCCGGGGCACCGACGCCCGGGGCACCGACGCCCGGGGCGCAAACGCCGGCGCCACAGACGCCAGGGCCACGAAGCTCGGCACCCAACGACGCGCCGCGCCAGCGGGCCGCACCCGGTCCCGCGACGGCGGGACGAGGACGACTCGCGAAGATCCCGAAATGCGGGAGATTTGGCTCGCGCAAGACGAGACACCGGCCTGATCTCCCCAAAATCGGGCGTTCGGGAGCACGCCACGACGTGCACGCCGCGAAATGCCCGCTGAGCAGGCGTTTTCCATCACGCTGACACGCAGTGGCCGGCGCGGTGCGGCCGGCCCGTCACGCGGGGACATACTGCCCGCCTTCGACGCCATCGCCCAGGCCTGCGACGCCATCGCCTCGGACGCCATCGCCCCCGCCTTGGACGCCGTCACCGCGGTCGTCGACACCACCGGTAGCGCACCCGCCACGCCCCACGCCCTCCGATCGAGCCGCTCTCGCACAGCCCCGATCCCGCACGTGACGACGGCGCAGCGTCGGCAACGGCTCCGCCAAAACGCCGCTTCGACATACGGGTACCTTCGCGCGGCGCCCGCAAGCCCCACGCGCCCTCCTCTCCGCGCCAGCGGCATCGCCCGCAGCCCTGATCGACCCGGTCCGGCTTCTTGCGCACGCGCTCGTCGAGCGCCCGGCCCTGTTGCCCCGGACAGGACCGCCGCGCCTCCCCGTGATCAAGGCGCCAGCCGCACCATCGTCCACTCGCCGTCGCCCGGCCCACGCCGATACGCCAGCCGGTCGTGCAGCCTCGAAGCCCGGCCCTGCCAGAACTCCCAGTACTCCGGCGCCAGCCGGTACCCGCCCCAATGCGGCGGACGCGGCGGATGCAGGCCGAACTTCAGCCCGAACTCGGCGGCGCGCGCGACGAGCACCGCGCGCGAGGCGAGCGGGCGGCTCTGTTCCGACGCCCACGCGCCGATCCGGGACGCCAGCGGACGCGACGCGAAATACGCGTCGGACTCCGCGGCGTCGACCTTCGAGACGCGCCCCTCGATCCGCACGACCCGCTCGAGCTCGACCCAGTGGAACTGCAGCGCCGCGTACGGATTGGCGGCGAGCTCCCGCCCCTTGCGGCTCTCGTAGTTCGAGTACCAGACGAGGCCGCGCTCGTCGAAATCCTTGATCAGCACGACGCGCGTCGACGGGCGTCCGTTCTCGCCGACGGTGGCCACCGTCATCGCGTTCGGCTCGGTCAGGTTCGCGCCGAGCGCCTCGCCGAACCATGCGCGGAACTGGTCCAGCGGATCGCGTGCGGCGTGCTCTTCGTCGAGCTCGCCGCGCTGGTAGTTCCTGCGCAGATCGGAAAGTCTGGTCATCGCGGTTGCGACAAGTGTAGCGACCCCGGCGGCCGAAACGCGGCGACCTTTCATCGGAGGAACGAAGAAAAGCCGTTGCATCCGTGCTTTTCGTCTCTGCCGGGTTGCGCCGCCGCCGCTATGCTCCCTGCCAACGAACCGCTCGCCCGTCTATGTCCACGTCCTTCATCGCCGACCTCGAGGAGATCGTCTACCCGTCGCCCAGCGACGCGGACGACGACCAGGAGTTCCCGCGCATCGACGCTCGACGCGTGCTGCCCGGCATGTTCGTTGCCGAGCTCGACCGTCCCTGGGGTGACACCCCGCTGCCGCAGGGCGGGCTGCTGGTGACGAACGACGACGAGCTGGCGGCGCTGCGCAGGCATTGCCGGCAGGTGCGCGTCGACCCGGCCCGCTCGGCACCCGACATGCTCGACGCGATCAAGGCGGCGGCGGTGCTCTCCCGCGCGCACGTCCTGACGCTGGTCGACGAGCACCTTTCCGCGGACTCTCCGGCGAACGGCCCGACCCCGGACCCCGGGGGCGGCGCGGACAACGACTCGGCCGGTGCAGCGGCGGGCTCCCGTCGCGGCCGTGCCGCGAGGCGGACCGCGGCGCGTCACGCCGGATCGCTGCTGCCGCCCGCGGCCGAGCGCCGCGACGACGTGCACCCCAGCGTCGAAGCACGCGCGCGGCTGCGCGCGCTGCTGCTGGCGAGCGAAGGCAAGCCGGTGCGCGAGCGCAGCGGCGCCGTGGCGCGGCTGCGCACGTGGTTCTTCTCGAGCGGCAAAAGCGGGACGCCCCGTCTGAGCAGCCTGGAGACGCTGCGCGCGCGCTACGGCGAAGCGATCGGCGCGACCGAAGCCGCCGAGCCGGCGCCGATGCGCGAGAACCTGCCGCAGGCGCGCGTCGCGCACGCCCGTCTGGTCGCCGCCGCGGATGCGCTGATCGCGCAGGTACGCCAGGGTTCGACCCCGTCGCTGGAGTCGCTCGACGAACCGGTGGACGACTTCGTCACGGTGCTGCAGCAGTCACCCGACGCACTTCGCTGGGCCGAAGGCGTCTACGCGCAGCACGCTCCGCGGCCGAACCCGGCTTCCGCGGTGGCGCTGAACCTCGCGTGCTTCGGACGCGCGCTCGGGATGCCGGCGCAGTCGCTGCGCGAGCTCGTGCTCGTCGGGCTGCTGCTCGACCTGGGCAAGGCACTGCTGCCACGCGATCTCCTGGAGCACCCGGGCGTGCTCGCGCCGCACGACTACGCGCTCGTGCAGCAGCACGTCGCGATCGGGCTCGACCTGCTCGAACGCTCCGGAACGCTCGCACCGCACGTGCTGCGCGCGGTCGCCGAGCACCACGAGCGGCTCGACGGCTCGGGCTATCCGCGCAGGCTGCGCGGCGACGAGATCGGCCTGCTCGGCCGCATGGCGGCGATCGTCGACGCCTTCAGCGGGCTCACCGCGGTTCGCGCCTACGCGAACCCGCTGTCGGTCGAGGACGCGCTGTCGGCGCTGAACGAATGGTCGGAGTCGCTGTTCTGCCGCGATCTCGTCGAGCGCTTCGTGCTGTCGATCGGGGTGTTTCCGGTCGGCACGCTGGTCGAGCTGCGCGGCGGCGAGATCGCCGCCGTGGTCGATCGGCCGCGCGGCGAACGCCTGCTGCCCCGGCTCGTCGTGCTGACCGGCCCGGACAAGGGACCGCTGCGCCCGATGCGCGACCGCAGCGGCCGCCAGGAACCCGACGAGGTCTACAGCGGCGCGCAGGTGCGGATCGCGCGGGGTCTGCCCGCCGGTGCGTACGGCCTGCGCCTGCCCGACTACTACGGACGCCCGAAGCCCTGAAAGGCGTTGCGTCCCGGCCGCCGGGATGGCCGAGCCGGCCGCGTCACGCGTCCTTCGCCGGATCCGGACCAACCGGGTCCGCATCCTCCGCCGATTCGTCCTCGTCCTCGAGCGCCGCGGCAGCGCTCTGGATGTCGAGCAGCTCGGCGGTGACCGCCGCCTGGCGCGCCGCCTGGCTGCGCGCGCGCAGGCGCGCGAGACGTTCGTCGACGTTGTGCGAGGCCGCGTCCATCGCGGCGAGCCGCGCGGCGTTCTCGGCGGCCAGCGAAGACCCGAACGCCTCGACGATCGCCAGCGCCACGCGCTGACGGATGAGTCCGCGCAGCAGTTCCCGCGGGTCGGAGAGCTCCATCGGGAGCTTGCGGGTCACCCACGGCAGGTCCTTCAGCTGGTGCAGCCAACCGAGATCCAGCGGCAGCACCTGCACCGTGCGCGGCTCGAAGCGCGTCGAGCCCACCGGACGCGCGTACACGAGGCGCAGCCGGCTGTCGTGCCCCGCGCGACGCTCGGCGTCGATGAAGTCGAGGAGCTCGGCGACGGCCGCATCCACTGCCTCGAGGCTGCTCGGCGCCGACAGCATCGCATCCGACGGGCGGCCGGCCGAGCGCAGCCGCCGGGCGACGCGTCGCCCCACCGCCACCACGCGCACCGTCATCCCCTCGACGGGCGCCAGCGCCAGGTCCTGGGCGGCGAAGCGTGCCATGCGGTCGTTGAAGGCGCCGCACAGGCCGCGATCCGAGCCGAACACGACGGTGATCGAACTCGCCTCGGCGCCCGGCTGTGCCCCCGCCAACTCGGGATGCAGATGCAGCAGCGCGCGCGCGGCGAGGTCGAGCGTGCGGGTGGAGGCGTCGAGCGCCCGCATCGTCCTGCGATACTGATGCACGCGCACCGATGCGAAGCCCTTCATCGTCGTCACGAGCTCGCCCAGGCTGGCCGCCATCTCGAGCTTGCGGCGCACCACCCCCTGCGCGGTCATGCGCGGCTCCGGGCACCCGCGACCACCCGGCGCGCCATCTGCAGGACGGCTTCGCGGTCGCCCTCGGCCAGCGGCTCCCCGCTCTCGATGCGCCGGCACACCTCGGGCAAGCTCAGTCGCGCCTCTCGACGCAGCGCATGCTCGAGCTCGGTGACCCGTGCGGCCGGCACCGCATCGAACACTCCGTGATCGGCGGCCAGCAGCGCGACGATCTGCTCGGCGACGGGAATCGGATCGAGCGCACCCTGCTTGAGCACCTCGCGCACGCGCCGGCCGCGCGTCAGCGTGTCGCGCGTGCTCTCGTCGAGCTCCGCACCCAGGCGCGCGAAGCTCTCGAGCTCCTGGAACTGCGCGTAGGAAAGACGCAGGCCGCCCGCCACCGTCCGGTAGGCCGGGCGCTGCGCTTTGCCGCCGACGCGCGACACCGACAGGCCGACGTCCACCGCCGGCAGCTGCCCCAGCCGGAACAGCTCGGACGACAGCACGATCTGGCCGTCGGTGATCGAGATCAGGTTGGTCGGCACGTAAGCGGCGAGGTCGCGTTCCTGCGTCTCGACGATCGGCAGAGCGGTGAGCGAACCGCCGCCGCGGGCCGCCGTGCGCTGGGTCGCGCGCTCGAGCAGTCGCGAGTGCAGATAGAAGATGTCGCCGGGGAAGGCCTCGCGTCCGGGCGGCCTGCGCAGCAGCAGCGACACCTCGCGATGTGCCCGGGCATGCTGGACGAGATCGTCGAGGATCAGCAGCACGTGCCGGCCAGCCTCCATCCAGGCCTCGGCCACGCTCATCGCCGCGAAAGGCGCGATCTGCCGCAGGCCCGGCTCGGCTTCCGAAGGCGCCACGACGATCGCCGTGTAGGCGAGCGCGCCGCCGCTGCGCAGCGTGGCGACAGTGCGCGCCACTTCGGCACCGCGCCGCCCCACCGAGCAGTAGACGCACAGCACGTCGGTCTCGCGCTGCGCGAGCACGGCGCTCAACGCGATCGAGGTCTTGCCCGTCTGGCGGTCGCCCACGATCAGCTCGCGCTGGCCGCGTCCGATCGGGAAGAGCGCATCGACCACCTTCACGCCCGTCTGCAGCGGCTCGCTCACCGGAGCGCGGTCGATGATCGGCGTGGCCGGCCGCTCGACCGGCAACCGCTCGCGCGATTCGATCGGCGCCCCTCCGTCCAGCGGCCGGCCCAGCGGATCGATGACGCGGCCGAGCAGCGAGTCGCCGACCGGTACGTCGAGCACCCGCCCGGTGCGGCGCACCGAGGTGCCGGCGTGCACCGCGCGCGACCCGGCGAGCAGCACGACGCCGAGCGACTTCTCGCGCAGGTCGCTAACGAGGCCGATCGCGCCGTGGCCCAGCTCGACCCGCTCGCCCGCGACGGCGCCGGGAAGGCCGCTCACCGTCGCCACCCCGCGCGCGACCGCGGTCACCCGGCCGACTTCGTCCAGCACCAGTCCGGCCGAGACGTCGCGACGCGCGGTGTCGAGCGCCTCGAGTCCCGACAGGAGCGCGGCCGAAACCTCGTTGTCGCCCCGGCCGATCACGGTTCCTCCACCATCGCGGGTGCGCCGGCCGACGGAGCGATCTCGGCGACGGCCTGCAGCGTCGCCGCGAACGAACGCTCCAATGCGTCGATCCGCGCGGCGGCGCTGCCGTCGAGGCGCAGCCCCCCCGCCTCGAGCGCCACCCCGAGAAGAAGCGCGGGATCGGTGGCGAAGCGCACGCGGCGCGCACCGAGCAGCTCGTGCAGCGCCGAACGCGCGGCATCGGCGGTGGCGGCGTCGAGGGGTCGGGCCGTGACCACCCGCACCTCGCCTTGCGCCGCTTCCTTCAGGTTGCCGCGCTCCTCGGCGGGCAGGGCACGCAGCCGCTCCTCGAACCGTGCCCATGCCGGGGGATCGAGCTCGGCGCCGGCGACCGAGGCGAGCGTTCGCCGGATCTCGTCGACGACGAGATCCGCGATGCGGGTGATCAGCGCATCGACGACGCGTCCGACGTCGCGCTCCACCGCCGCGGCGGCCGCGGCACGCAGCTGCGCGGTCTCCCGCTCGATCTCGGCCAGGCGCCGCTCGCGCTGCGTCTCGGCGTCGCGCAGCGCCGCCTCCCGACGCTCGGCGAGCTCGCGCTCGAACGCTTCCCGCTCCCGCCGCAGCGCCTCGCGCTCCGCGGCCGCCTCGTCGGCGAGGCGACGCGCCTCGGCCAGCGGCGCGGCCGCCCGTCTCTCGCGCTCGGCCATCAGGTCGAGGACCGGCCGGTACAGGAACACACGCAGCAGCACCAGCAGCAGCGCGAAGTTCACGAGCTGCGCCGCGAGCGTGAACCAGTCGAAGTCCATGGGGCTCACCCGGCGCCGGCGGCGCGCCAGAACGGGTTGGCGAAGATGAGGATGAGCGAGATCACGAAGCAGTAGATCGCACTGGTCTCGATCATGGCCAGGCCGACGAACATTGCCCGCGAAATCGACGCAGTCTCGTCGGGCTGCTGCGCGATGCTGCGCAGCCCCTCGGCGACCGCGCGGCCCTCGCCGAGCGCGGCCAGCCCGGCGCCGATCGCGACGGTGATGCCGGCGGTGAACACCGAGACGATGGCGATCAGGGTGACGTCGGTCATTCGGTTCCTCTCGTGATTCTTCTCGTGGACAGTCGCTTCTGCGACTCGGACATTCCGGCGGCGATGTAGACGAGCGCCAGCACGGCGAAGATGTATGCCTGCAGCACGCCCATCAGCAACCCCATCGCCTGCAGCAGGACGGGGAACACCAGCGGCGCGACGACGAGCAGGATCGCGACCATCAGCGTGCTGCTCATCACGTTGCCGAACAGGCGCACGGCAAGCGCCAGCGTCCGCGTGATCTCGCCGAGGACGGTGAAGGGCAGCATCAGCGGCATCGGCTCGAGGTACGAGCGCAGATAGCGGCGCAGGCCGACCTGCGCGATGCCGAAGGCCGGCACGGCAAAGAACACCGCCAGCGCCAGCGCCGCGGTGGTCGTCAACGAAGCGGTCGGGGGCTGGAAGCCCGGCACGACGCCGAGCACGTTCGAGGTCAGGATGAACAAGAAGAGCGTGCCAATGAAGGGCAGGTACGGACGCGGATCCTGACGCACGACCTCGCGGATCTGGTCGAGGACGAAACCGATCAGCGCCTCGAACACGAGCTGCATCCGGCCGATCGGCGGCTCGGCACGCAGGTTGCGCCGTACGAGCAGCGACGCGCCGACCAGCAGCACGATGACGAGCCACGTAAACACGAGCGTCGCGCTGACGTTCAGCGGTCCGACACGAAAATAGACGATCTCGTCCGGCGACAGATTCATCCCGAGCGATCCCTGCCTTCCTGCACGGCACGGTTCACCAGCGGCCGGGCGACGGCGAACCCGGCGAGTGCTCCGACGAGCGGCCACGGTCCCTCGCGCGCCAGCACCAGGAAACCCGTCGCCACGACGGCGAAGCGCAGCACGAAGCTGCCGAGGAACCAGGCCCAGGGCCGTCCGGCACGCGTCGCGCGCCGGACGGTCGCCCACAGCCCGACGTAGAACACCGAGCCCAGCGCCAGGCCGGCCACGGCGCCCAGCAGCAGCGGCGTACCGATTCCGGTCACGCCGCCGGCCCGTCCGCGCGAGCGGTGTCAACGGTCACGGTTCAACTCCCTGCCGACCCAATACCACGCGATGAGGCAGCCGACCAGAAGCCCGACCGCGAGCAGCGTGAGCGTCCACGAGACGCCGCCGTCCGTGCGGCGGTCGACCCAGACGCCGGCCGCCACGCCCAGCAGCGTCGGCACGGCGATCGACCAGCCGACGATGCCGCTCGCACCGAAGCCGCGCTCGATCGCCGGCCGGCCCTCCCGTCGCGAGCGAAGCCGGCCCCTCTGCTTGCGAGTGACGATCTCGAGCAGGTCCTCCCGCTGCCTGTCGGCGGTCATCGCAGCTCCCCCAGCCGCCGCAGGACGTCGGCCTCGAGCGCCATCAGCACCGCGCGGGACTTGCGCTCGTGC
>Ga0079224_100008851_pt1 | contig 13671 bp, 13 predicted proteins | sample Stecom2015_FD_80414 | JGI IMG/M metagenome (GOLD analysis project Ga0079224, IMG submission 80414) | Agricultural soil microbial communities from Utah to study Nitrogen management - Steer compost 2015 | ecosystem: Environmental > Terrestrial > Soil > Agricultural land | place: USA: Utah... | reverse complement strand
TCCAGCGCCGCGTCGTAGTCCCCGTCGTTGAACAGGTGATGGGCGCGTTCGTCGTACTCCTCCGAGCTGAGGAACGGAGTGGCCATGCTCAGCGCCTCCTCTCTGCATCGAGGCCCGGAACCGGTGATCGCGGTGGGAGAGCGAGGGTGCCGCGAAACGGCGCCTCAATTTAATGAGTCTGGCGGGCCCGGACCACCCCCGGTGGGCGCCACGGGGACTGTCGTGGGCGACGACGGCCCGCCCGGTCGGCTGCTGGACAGCTACCTGGATGCGATGGAGCCGCGCGAGCCCCGGGCGACGATCATCGCCCGGCGGGTGCTCGCCCGGCTCGAGATGAGCGACGACGCGCCGGGCAAGCGCCCCGCGCGTCGTCTGCGCCGCCCCGAAGGCGGAGACCTCTAGTCCTCAGCGTTCCAGCCTGTTGTCCGGCAGCCGCCAGACGACCCGCTTGCCGGCCTCCAGCCGGATCTGGGCGGACGTGTGCACGTTCTCGGACTCGCCCGGCAGCCGGGCCACGAAGCGTACCGGGCCGGCCGGCAGCGGCTCCGCGATGAACAGCGTGTTGGTGAATTCCGGCGGCGCCCGGCCGAGCGACCGTTCCCGCCCCCCTTCCTCCCGCATCAGCACCTGGAACGTCGAGTAGGACGCGTTCCGGACGATGAGCCGGACCGGGGCCACCCGTTTGCCGTCGGCGCCGGCGGCCGGGCGCTGGGCACCCTCTCCATCCAGCACGGCGACGCCGGCCGCGAGGACGGAGAGCCAGAGGACCCGAACGAAAGCCCGGTAGGACATGGTCGCCTCCTTTCCCGGGGCAGGAACCATGCGGCGCGGTCCTCCTGGGGGAAAACTCCGTGCCAGAGGGGCCCGTCACATCCCGGCCGGCCGGTGGGGCAGGCTCAGGGCTGTGCCGTGGGCGGGTCCTCGACGTCGGAAAAGAGCCAGGCCCAGTCCACGGGGAGATCGTGCTTCAGGCGATCCCGTGGCGTGGGATAGCGCTCGAACGGCATCCCGTGCTTGCGGCTGAGAAAAAAGTTCACCGCGTTCGCGACGTAGCCCGACGCCGTGTAGCCGTGCTCCCCGTGCTCGAGCATCATGACAGCCACGATCTCCGGCTCCCCGCCCATGGGACCGCCCACGCCGACGAACCAGGCATGGGAGGGGCCGTGAGGGTTCTGCGCGGTGCCGGTCTTGCCCATGAAATCCCAGACGGGCAGGCGGCTGAGGTGCGCCGTGCCGCCCGGGCCGAGGACGCGGCGCAGGCCCTTGCGGAACGCGGTGATGCCCTCCGGCGGAATGCCGAGGTCGAGGCCGATGGGCGGCGGCTCGGCGAGCTGCGCGAGCCGCGGCACGGGGGCGCGGCCGTCGCGCCGCGCGACCGCCACGTAGAGCTGGGCCAGCCGGAGCGGCGAGAGTGTGACCATGCCCTGCCCGATGGCCAGCGACATGATCTCGTTGTTGTAGGGCCGGTAGCCGAAGCGGCGCTGCCAGTCGTCGGTGCTGGTGGGAAACGTGGAGCCGATCTCGCCGGGCAGGTCGATGCCGGTCGGCCCCCCGATGCCGATGCGGCTGCCCTGCTCGAGGAACCGCTTCAGCCCGACCCGGATGCCGACCTGGTAGAAGTAGACGTTGCAGGAATTCTTGATCGCGCCGACCAGGTTCAGCGACCCGTGTCCCCTGCCGTACCAGCACCGCGCGTAGCGCCGCTCGTAGCGCATGCCGCCAGTGCACGGGATCGGCATAACGTCCCCGGGCTTCAGGACGCCCAGGTCCATCGCCATCGCCGCGGTGGCCAGCTTGAACGTCGAGCCCGGCGGCTGCGATGCACCCGTCGCGCGGTCGAGCAGCGGCTTGCCGGGGTCGTTGTTGAGCCGCTGCCAGATCTCCGGGTCGATGCCGCCCACGAACAGGTTCGGGTCGAACGTGGGAGTGCTGTAGAGCGCCAGCACGCCGCCGGTCTGCGGGTCCAGCGCGACGAACGCGCCGCGCATGCCCTTCGGGAAGATCTCCATGATGTAGCGCTGGAGATCCAGGTCGAGGTACAACGTGAGATCGCGCCCCGGGATCGGCGGGAGCCCGCTCTCCTCCGGGAGCCAGCGCTTGATGCGGCCAAGGGCGTCGACCTCCAGGTACCGGACGCCCGGCTCACCGCCGATGACGTGCTCGTACGACCGCTCGAGCCCGGCCTTGCCGATCCAGCGGCCCTGACGGTACCCGGCGAACTCCGGCAGCTCCAGCTCCGCGCTGCTGATCTCGGCCACGTAGCCGGCCAGGTGGGCGACCGCCGCGCCCGCCGGATAATGCCGCCTCGGGTACTGATGGATCAGCACGCCGGGAAAGAGGAAGCGGCGCTCCTGGAGCCGCGCGACGCCGCCCGGCGACGCGTTGGCCGTCACTTGCATGGGCAGGTGCGGCTCGCGGCGGTAGCGCGCCAGCGCCAGCGCGATCTCCCGGTCGGTCAGCCCCAGCACGGGCCGCAACCGCGCGAGCTGCGCCAGCATCGAGTCCATCGGCGCGGGCATCAGGAGCACCTGGTAGCCGACCGTGTTCTCCGCCACCACCTGCCCGTACCGGTCGTAGATCGTGCCGCGCGGTGCGGGGACGACGATCGGCCGGACCCGGTTCTCCTTGGCGATGAGCGCGTACTGGTCCGAGGCCAGGATCTGGATCCGGGCGAGCGCGAAGGTCAGCGCCGTCGAGGACACGAGCAGCGCGACGCGCGACCACTGGCCCAGCCGTAGCCTCTCGACCCTCGGTCGCTCGGTCCGCCCTCGCCGCCCGGCCATCAGTCGCGGAAGACCACGCCACACGCGGGACACACGAGCTGCCTGCCCCTCGGCGCAAGCGCCACCGGCGAGGAGTGCCGCGGGCACGAGGTCGCCCGGCCCGTGCGCAGCGCCGTCGAAACCGTGCGCTTCTCCGCCAGCCCGGCGCGCGGGACCTCGTAGCGCCGGCGCTGCGCGCAGCTCGCGCACTCGAGCCACAGCTCGCCGGCGCCGGACTCGGCGGTGCCGACGCGGATGACCTCGGCGCTGCCGCCGCAGCCGACGGGACAGGGTACGGGCTGGCCGGCGTAGAAGAGGTGGAGCATCCCGTCGCGCCGCAGTGGCCGCGGATTCCCGGGGGCGGGCGCGTGGTTCCTGGCGGCGGGTCGAGACGAGTGCGACGAGTTCTCGGCGGTGGACGCCATGAGCACCTCCCGGGAGAGCGGGGAGCGCAATTGCCGTTCCGCGAGAACAGATGTTTATGAGAGTGGGGGCGAGGGCGAGGGCGAAGGCGGGGGTAGAAAAATCATCGCCGGCCGACCCCCCGCGGTGCGCGGGAGTCGAGCCGGCGTAAAGGCTTTGCGGCCGTCAGGCGGCCGTTGCGTCCTCTTCGGAGACCCGCGTAGTCTTCTGGCCGTGGGGGATCACGGGCTGACAGAAGCGGAGGCCGAGATCACGGAGTTGCGCGGCCTGTTCCGCGGAGAGCTCAGGGTAGCGTTCCGTGAGGTACTCGAGCGTGTCATCCATCCACTCGCGCTGCTGTTCCTCGGTGGCCTCGAGCACGCCGCAGCGGTGGATGTGGCTGAAGAGCTCGTCGCGAGCGCGATCGAAAAGAGACGTTCTCGGTGCGTGACGACTCAACAAAATCCTCCTTGGAATCAGTTGGGGGGACAATTCGAGCGCGGCAGGCCGTAACCTGCGCGATGTTCGTAGAAGAGCCAGAACACAATATAACCCTTGTGGAGGTCCGATGCCAGGGGCGCCGACGCTCGGTGCGGTACGAATGCAAGTTTATCGCCAACTCTTCACCGCACTGGCGGAGGAGATGGGAGCGGCGCTACGGCGGGCATCGCTTTCGCCGAACATCAGGGAGCGGCGGGACTACTCGTGCGCGGTCTTCGATGGTTTCGGGCGGGTGGTCGCGATGGGGGACCACATGCCGGTGCACCTGGGCGCGATGCCGCTGAGCGTGGCGGCCGCGCTGGAGCTGGAGCCGGGTCCCGGTGACGTGGTGGTGTTGAACGACCCGTTCCGGGGCGGGACACATCTGCCGGACATCACGGTCGTGAAGGCGGTGTACGTGGGTGGTTCGTCGGGCGCCAGGGTGGGAGCGGCGGGGCCGCTGGCGTACCTCGCGGCGCGGGCGCACCACGCGGACGTGGGCGGGATGACGCCCGGGTCGATGCCGCTGGCGCGGGAGGTGTTCCAGGAGGGCCTGCGCATCCCGCCGGTGCGGCTGGTGGTGGGGGGAGAGAGGCAGGAAGACATCTGGCGGCTTGTGCTGGCGAACGTACGGACGCCGGAGGAGCGGGAGGGCGACCTGGCGGCGCAGGTGGCGGCGCTGGTGGCCGGGGAGCGGCGGCTGACGGAGCTGGTGGCGCGGCGGGGCGAGGCGGAGGTCGCGGCGGCGATGGCCGAGCTGCGGCAGTATGGCGAGCGGATGGTGCGGGCCGGGCTGGCCCGGATCCCGGACGGCACGTACGAGGCGGAAGACTGGCTGGAGGACGACGGGCTGGGAGGCGGGCCGTTCCCGATCCGGGTGCGGATCGCGGTGCGGGGGGAGGAGGCGGAGGTGGACTTCACGGGGACGGCGCCACAGGCGGCGGGCGGGATCAACGCGGTGGCGGCGATCACGGTGTCGTGCGTGCGGTACGTGCTGCGGTGTGTCCTGGAGTCCGTGCTGGGGGAGGCGCTGCCCGCGGGTGGCGGCGACCTCGATGCGGTGCGGGTGGTGCTGCCGGAGGGCAGCCTGGTTGCCGCACTGCCGCCGGCGAGCGTGGCCGCGGGCAACGTGGAGACGTCGCAGCGGATCGCGGACGTGCTCCTGCTGGCGCTGGCGGGGGCGCTGCCGGACCGGATCCCGGCGCAGTCGCAGGGGACGATGAACAACCTCACGATCGGGGGACGCGACCCGCGCACGGGCGCCGAGTACGCGTACTACGAGACGGTGGGCGGGGGCATGGGCGCCGGCCCCTCAGCCGATGGGCTCTCCGCCGTGCACGTGCACATGACGAACTCGCTGAACACGCCGGTCGAAGCGCTGGAGCACGCGTACCCGTTCCGGGTCCGGCGGTACGAGATCCGGCGCGGCAGCGGCGGGAACGGGCGGCACCGGGGCGGCGACGGCCTGAGGCGAGATCTCGAGCTGCTCGGCGAGGCGGCGGTGAGCCTGCTCACGGAGCGGCGGGCCCGCCCGCCCGCGGGGCTCGCGGGCGGAGAGCCGGGGGCACCCGGCGAGAACCGGTTGCTGCGGGCGGGCGAGGAGGAGGCGTTGCCCGCGAAGGCGACGTTCCGCGCGCGCGCCGGGGACGTGATCAGCGTGAGGACGCCCGGCGGCGGAGGGTGGGGCCGCGCCTGAGGCCGCGTGCTATGCGCCGGGCGCGCCGCGGCGCAGGCGGATCGCGCCGTTGACGGTGGCGAGCCGGAGCCGGCGGCCGCCGTCGCCGATGGTGCCCTGGAGGCGCCTCGGGCTGAGGCGGCCGGAAACGGTGAGGGGGAAGTCCGAGCTGATGTGGCCGTTCACGGTCGTGGCCTCCAGCTCGGCGCCGAGTCCCTGCGGCATTTCGACGGTGATGCTGCCGTTGACGGTGGTGAACTCGAGGTCGCCGGTCCAGTCGGCGCGGCCGAGGACGGCCTTGATCGAGCCGTTCACGGTCGAGGCGCGGGCGAGGCCGGTGGTGGAGACGTCGACGGAGCCGTTGACCGTGCTGAGCACGGCCTCGCTCGCGAGGTCGCGCACCTCGATCTCGCCGTTGACGCTGCCGGCGACGAGCCGCACGCCCTCCGGGACGCGCACCCTGAACTCGACCACGACATCGTTGTTCCTGACGTTGCTGCTCCCGCCGCCGGGCTGGCACTCGTTGGGCGACGACGCGCGGCGGCTCGGGTAGACGGCGCAGATGGTGACGCCATCGCCGTGCGGGACGACCTCGATGGTCACGCTCTCGGGGTCGCTCCGGCGCGCGCGTTTGACGGCCGTGACCTCGACGGCGTCGCCGGACGCGCGCTCCGCCCGGATGCTCCCGTTGCCCCCCCTGACCTCGATGGTCTTGCCGCGCTCGATGCGGCCCTGCCACTGGAAGTGGGGCTGCTGTGCGGCGAAGCCGTGCGCCGCGTCTGCGAGCGCAGCGCTTTCTTGCCGCAGGGCCGTCTCGGCGACCGGGTGGGGCGGCGCGATGAGCAGAGCGACGAGCGCGCCGGTCGCGGCATATGGGATCATGGTCTCCTCGTGTGTTCCTGTTGCTGACGCAGGGACGCGAGCCCGCGCGCTGCGGGGCCCGTGCTGCGCATGGTCGCGCGGGGCCGGCGCAGGCGGATCTCGCCATTGAACGACTCGAGGTCGATGCGCGCGCGGCCGGACCCGATCACGAACTCGAAGCGGCTGCCGGAGGTGGCACGGTCGAGCCGGACGGGGAAGTCGGAGTAGAACTCCCCCGCGAAGGTCGCGACGCTGACGGTAGCGCCGACGTCTTCGGGTATCGCGATGGTGACGTCGCCGTTGTGGCTGGCGAGGCGGTAGCGGCCGTCCTCGCGGATGCTGCCTGTGTAAGAGACGTCGCCGTTGACGGTGCCCGCGCTCACGACGCGCGAATCGACGTCGGCGAGATCGATGTCGCCGTTGACGTTCTCGACCGAGATGTCGCCGCTCGCGTCGCGCACGACGATGTCGCCGTTGGCGGCGCGGATCTCGACGCGGCCGCGCGCGTTCTCGACGCGGATGCCGCCCTGGACGGAGTTGAGGCGCAGGCGCCCTGCCCCGCCGCGCACGAGGATCTCACCGCGGACGGTCTCGATGGTGACGTCGGCGGACGTGCCCAGGACGGTCGCGTCGGTGAACGGACCGGCGATGCGGACGGCCATCCAGTCGGGGACCTCGACGCGGACGTCGACGGACCGGCGGCCGCGGCGGTGGTCGGAGCGAACGCGGAGGACGCTGCCGGAGGAGTGGACCTCGAGGTCGGACCGGGAGGCGACGACGCGCACCTCGTCACGGCTCCATGCCTTGACGACGATCTCGCCCTCGACGTTCTCGACGTCGAGGCGAGTGCCCTTGCGGACGGCAATGGCCGTGTCCGTCGGCTGGGCGATGCCCAGCGCGATGACGACGGCACCGAAGAGCGGCGAGAACATCGGCTTCTATCCCCTCACGTCGCGACGCTCGCGAGCGCCGCGACCCGGCGCAGCAGATCGAGCTTGCGCTGCATGCTGTTCACGAGGTGACCGTTCAGGTAGCTGTTGGCCGGGTCCGCCTCGAGCGCGCGCCGGGCCTCGTCGATGGCCGCATCGATGATGCGGAGGTTCTCCTCGAGCACGCGGATGGTGGCGGAGTCGAGCCGCTCGCGGTGCAGATCCAGCACGCGCTCGAGGTCGGCGATGGCGGCATCGTAGCCGTTCCACGTCGAGCTGACGAAGCTCGTTCCGGCCACTGGCCCGGCCGGGACGGGGCCGGCCGCGGCATGCGGGGCGGGCGGCTGCCGGAGCAGCCAGACCGCGCCGCCGGACATGAAGACGAGGGCGAGCGCGGCCGCGACGAGCTGGCCCGCGGTGAAGGAGAAGCGGCGCGGCGGCGCCGGGATGCGCGTGGCCAGCTCGATCACGCGTGGCGCGGCGGGCGCGGAGATGCGTGCCGCGATGGCCGGCCAGAGGTCGCGCTCGGGCGGCCGGTCGTCGAGCGAGGCGGCCCGGGCGAAGACGCGCTCGAGGTCTGCGAGCGTGGCGGCGCAGTCCGGACAGGAGCCGAGGTGCGCCTCGAGCGCGGCGCGCTCGGCGGGCGAGAGCTCGTCGTCCAGGTACTCGGAAAGCCGATCGGCCCACGGGTCGTGCATGACGCGAACCTCAGCGGTCGAGATGCGCGCGCAGCGCCATGCGCGCGCGGTGCAACTGGGACTTGGACGTTCCGGTGCTGATGCCGAGCATGCCGGCGATCTCCTCGTGCTTGTAGCCCTCGACGTCGTGCAGGACGAGGACCTGGCGTGCGCCGCTGGGCAGCCGCTCGATCGCGGTCTCGAAGTCCATGCGCAGGTCGGTCGAGGCCGGCCTCGCCGGCGCCGAGGCGATGGCCGCATCGGCCTCGATGAATCGATCGCGGTGCGTCGCGAGCGAGGCCCGGCGGCCGAGCAGCACGTTGATGGCGAGGCGGTGCAGCCACGTGCCGAATGCGGCGTCGCCCCGGAAGGTGGCGATCCTGGTCCAGGCCCGGACGAAGATCTCCTGCGTGGCGTCGTCGGCGTCCTCGGGCCCGATCATCCGGCGGGCGAGGCTGTGGATACGGGCGACGTGGCGCGCGTAGATGCGCTCGAAGGCGCGCGCGTCGCCGCGCGCGGCGGAGGCCGCGTCGGCCCGATCCAGACTGGCTGACGCCACGTCCCGGTCCCTGGTCCCGGTGATCACCTGGTACGCCCGGTACACTTGGTACGCCACCCCTGCTCAGGGTCACGGGATTGGATAGAGCGCGGCGAGCCAAGGTTGCAACGGCCTACAGCCTACAGCGCCGGGGGCGCGGGCGCGAGGGCGCGGGCGCGGGCGGTGGGGCAACGGTGGTCCGCGACGGGCTCGCTGCGCGGAGCCCGCCGTGCCGCAGCAGCGCGACGCAGCTGGGCCGACGGACGGACCCGGGTGCGCGGCGGGCGGGTAGGACAGACCGGCGCGGCGGCGAGGAGGGCCGTCACGCGGTCCCCCACCACCATGGAAGCGAGGTAGACCCTTGCGCCGTTGCATGAACGCGATCCGCGTGGTGGGGCTGGCGGGCGCCGGGCTGCTGGCGGGCCGCGTTGCGACGGCCGCGCAGCCCGTGGGTGGGGGAGGCGGGGAGGGGCGGCCGCTGCTGTGGGGGGCGCAGGCCGTCGCGGTGGTGACGCACGCCGCGCCGGCGGTCGCGGGGGAGGCGCTGACGGAGACGGTGCTGACGCAGCCGGCGCTGAGCGCGGCGGTGCGCGCGTGGGGCGGGCGGCTCCTGTTGAAGGGCATGGCCAACCTGGAGGGCCTGACGCTCGAGGGCGGCGAGCTGAGCCCGGGCGCGTGGGGCGAGGGGTTCGTGGACCGGCGCCATCCGCACACGCTGCTGCACGAGGTGGTCGCCACGGTCGAGCTCGGGCGCGGGCGGGCGGCCGCATCCCTGACCGTCGGGAAGGGGTTCGCGCCGTACGGGACGGACGACCCGATGGCGCGGCCCTTCGTCAAGTTCCCCGTCAACCACCACCTCGCCCAGATCCCGGAGCGCGCGGTGGTGATCGGCGCGGTGCGGTACGGGCCGGCCGCGCTCGAGGCCGGTGTGTTCAACGGCGACGAGCCGGAGGGCCCGCACGACATGCCCGCGCTGGACCGGGTCGGGGACTCGTGGGCCGCGCGCGCGACGGTCTGGCCCGGCGCGGGGGTCGAGCTCTCGGCGAGCCACGCGTGGCTGAACTCGCCGGAGCACGTGGGCGGCGCGGGGCTGGACCGGCGGCTTTGGAGCGCGGCGGCGCGGTGGGAGCGGCAGGCGGGGGCGTGGCTGCTGTACGCGCTGGCCGAGTGGGCGCGCGCGGACGAGCTCCACCTGAGCGAACGGCGGTTCGGGTTCGAGAGCGTGCTGGTGGAGGGTAGCGCGACTCGGAACGGCCTGGCCGCGGCGCTCCGGCTCGAGCGGACGACGCGGCCTGAGGAAGAGCGGCTCGCGGACCCGTTCCGCACGCCGCGGCCGCACGCGGACGTCAACATCCTGGGACGGACGCGCTGGATCATTGCCACGCTACGCGTGCAGGCCGGTCCCGGTCGGCTTGCGGGGCTGCATGCGCGGCCGTTCGTGGAAGCGGCGTACCTGCGGCCCACGCAGGCGGCGCGGCCGTCGCTGTTCGTGCCGGGCGAGTTCTACGGGGCCGAGCGCCTCTGGGGCGTGTCCGCGGGAGTGCGGCTCGACGTGGGCTCGGGGCACGGACGCATGGGCCGCTACGGCGTCGCCCTGCCGCCCGCCGCGCGTGCGCCGGAACACGCCGGACACTGACCGGGCGCAGCGCGCGGGCGCGAAAGCGAGGGCTCTCACGATGAGCGCGAACCGGTGGGTGACGGCTGTGCTGGTGCCGTTGCTGGCATCCGGCTGCAAGGGCGAGGGCGTGACGGAACCGGATCCCGGAGGGGAGGACCCCGACGCGCTGCCCGTGCTCGGCCATGGGCCCGTGACCGAGCGCTACACGGCAGAGGTCGCGGCGCGTGACGGCTGGGCGTACACGACGACGTGGGGCAGTCGCGGCGGTGTGGTGGGCAACGCGGTGAAGATCTGGGATGTGTCCGGCGACGCCCCCGTGCTGGTGGACTCGCTGATCATCGAAGGGGCGACGACGACGGGGGACGTCCAGATCTCGGACGACGGCACGCTGCTGGTCGTGGCGACGGAGATGGCGCCGGGCTCGATCGTCGTGTTCGACCGGGGCGACCCGGCACGGCCGCGGCAGCTCTCGCGCTTCCAGGTGCCGAGCACGCAGAACGGTGTACACACGGTGAAGCTGGGTCGGGTGGACGGCCGGCTGTACGCGTTCCTCGCGGTGAATCCGAGCCCGGCGCAACTGGTGGTGGTGGACCTGACGGAGCCGACGACTCCGCAGGAAGTGCTGGTGCGGCCGATGGGCAACCCGTTCGTGCACGACGTGTTCGTGCGCGATGGGCTGCTGTTCACGGCGCTGTGGCACGACGGGCTGACGATCTGGGGGATCGGCGCGCCGTACGGCGGATCGCCCTCGGACCCGCTGCCGCTCGGGAACGTGAGGACGGTGGGCGGGTCGGTGCACAACGTCTGGTGGTTCCACGACGGCGCTTCCCGGCGGTACGCGTTCGTGGGGGAGGAGAAGCCGGCGACGCTGGGGCACTCGTCCGCGGGGGACATCCACGTCGTCGACCTCACGGATCTGACGGCGCCGGTCGAGGTCGCGTTCTTCCGCGTGGAGTCGGCGGGGACGCACAACTTCGTGATGGACGAGGCAAGCGGGGTGCTGTACGCGGCGTACTACAACGCGGGCGTGGTGGCGCTGGACGTACGGGGCGACCTGGGCTCGTGCGAGGAGGCGGAGCGGGCGGCGGATGGGCGGTGCGATCTGGCGCGGATGGGGCGGCAGATCGGCAGGGGGCTGCACGACATCGGCCGGCCGGTGTATGTATGGGGAGTCCAGCTCGCCGGCGATGATCTGTATGCGTCCGACATGCTGAGCGGATTGTTCAAGCTGGACGTTTCGGCGCTGCGGCGCTGAGTACGGGGACCGAGGAGGCGACGCGAATGGGCAAGGTACGGATGCGGCCACGGGCAACGCGTGAGGTCGGTCGCGCCGCGCGAGGTGGGGAGCAGGGCAAGCCGCAGAACGCGGTGCTGGAATGGGCGAAGTCGATCATCATCGCGTTCGGCCTGTTCCTCCTGATCCGGACGTTCCTGGTACAGACGTTCACGATCACGTCCGGCTCGATGGAGAACACGCTGCTCGTGGGCGACTTCCTGATGCTGAGCAAGGCGGCGTACGGGGCGCAGATCCCGGGCACGAGCCTGCGGCTGCCGGGCTACACGGAGCTGCAACGGGGCGACGTGATCGTGTTCCGCGGCCCGCACGAGCCGGACCTCGACCTGGTGAAGCGGCTGATCGGCCTGCCGGGGGACACGCTGGCGATGCGGGAAGGCGTGCTGTACTTGAACGGTGAGCCGCAGGTCGAGCCCTACGTGGAGGGCGCGGGGGAAGGCGGAGACGTGACGCACCCGTGGATGGCGTGGCAGACGGAGTACCTGGCGCCCGGGGTTGACCGCGCGACGTACCGGCCGACGCTGTGGAACTGGGGCCCGCTGGTGGTGCCGCCCGGGCGCTACTTCGTGCTGGGCGACCGGCGGGACGACAGCCTGGACTCGCGGCACTGGGGCTTCGTGGACGGCCGGAAGATCAAGGGCGAGGCGCTGTTCATCTACTACTCGTACGACCGCACTGCGCCGCACGCGTTCCCCTGGATCCGCGACGTGCGGTGGGGCCGCATCGGGCGGCCGATCCGGTGAACGTGGGGTGGGTTGACGCGCGGGAGGCGCGGGTGTAGGATAACGCAGTCGACGCCGCCGGGGCCCGCCCGGGCGGCGTTCTGCGTTTCATGGAGCGGCGCCGCGCGCGCGAGGTGCGCGGCGCCGATCGCTTTCTCCGGCGGTGGCGAGGCGACGTGCCATGCCACCGCGCTTTCTGTTTCAGGGCAGTACGGGATTCGACCATGCCGGAGTGGGAGCGCCGCGTCGCGACCACCCGGCGGGCCTCCCCTCCGGTGCCGGTTCCACGGCTCCGCACGCGCGAGGGCGAGCGGGACGGGGTCCGGTCACTCTGACCCACCGCAACGAGGAGGAGGTCATGCCCACCGCCGCGACTCCGCAGGTCACAGACTTCACACGCGACGTGCTCGGCCGCTACGTATGCAACGGGCTGGACGAAGCGCTGCGCAGCACGAGGGATCGGCCGGATGCACGGCCGTTCGATGTGATCGTGCTGGGCGGCGGGACCTTTGGCCTGGCATTGGCGCAGCATTTGTTCTTCCGGGACGCCGCGCGCAGACATCGGATCCTCGTGCTCGAGGGCGGGCCGATGCTGCTGCCGGAACACGTTCAGAACCTGCCGCTGCTGGGGCTGGAGATTCCCGGTGCGACGAGCATCGCGAACCTGCGCGCCGGGGGCATGGACGGCGTGCCGCGCGCCGAGGTGTGGGGCCTGCCCTGGCACTCGAACGTGGAGTTCCCGGGGCTCGCGTACTGCGTGGGCGGGCGGTCGCTGTTCTGGGACGGCTGGTCACCCGAGCCCCTGCCGGCCGAACTGTCCGAGGACCGCTGGCCGCAGGAGGTCGTCACGGACCTGAGGCGCGCGGACGGCGACCTGCGGCAGGCAGCCGAGCTGATCGGCGCGACGCGAACGAACGAGCTCATCTTCGGCCCGCTGCACCGGACGCTGCGGCAGCGGTTGTACGAGGCGATCGAAGCGGGCCAGGTCGCGGGGGCGGTTCCGCTGTCCGAGCTGCCGCTCCAGTTCGAGGACGTGCCGGCAACGGAACAGGACGCGATGAAGCTGGAGGCGCCGCTCGCCGTGCAGGGGCAGCCGCCTCGCCCGGGCTTCTTCCCGCTGAACAAATTCAGCGTCGTGCCGCTCGCGATCCGCGCGCTGCGCGCCGCGCAGGTGGAATCGGGCGGTGATGACGTGAAGAAGCGGCTCATGCTGGTTCCGCAGTGCCACGTGACGCAGCTCGTCACGGCGAACGGGCGCGTGGTGGAGGTGCGGACGAACAAGGGCAACGTGCCTGTGCCGCCAGAAGGCGTCGTCGTGCTGGCACTGGGTACGATCGAGAACACACGACTCGCGCTGCTCTCGTTCCAGGGCACGCCGGGGTACGAGCGGATCGGCCGCAACCTGATGGCGCACCTGCGCTCGAACCTGACCGTGCGCATCCCGCGCGAGGCGCTGCCGGATGAGCTGCCGGACGAGCTCCAGGCCTCGGCGCTGTTCGTGAAAGGCCGGCACGTGCACGATGACGGCCGCGAGGGCTACTTCCAGCTCCAGATCACCGCGGCGGGCCTGGGTCCCAACGGGCGTGACGCCGAGCCGGACCTGTTCACGAGGATTCCGGACCTGGACACGCTGGATCGGTTCCGCGCGGCGGATGATTCGCACGTCGTCATCACGATCCGCGGCATCGGCGAGATGGAGCCGGACAACCCGGG
>Ga0079224_100008850_pt1 | contig 13671 bp, 15 predicted proteins | sample Stecom2015_FD_80414 | JGI IMG/M metagenome (GOLD analysis project Ga0079224, IMG submission 80414) | Agricultural soil microbial communities from Utah to study Nitrogen management - Steer compost 2015 | ecosystem: Environmental > Terrestrial > Soil > Agricultural land | place: USA: Utah... | reverse complement strand
GAAGGCGGGTAAGGCGCTGCGCAAGGACGCTCAGCGCGGCAAGGCGACATTTGTCTCGCTGATGGGGCCGGACAAGGCGCGCGAGCAGGCCCGCGCGCTCAGCGATCAGGCGATCGGTCACCTCGCTGGCCATGGTGGCGAAGCCGACCTTCTGCGCGCCCTGGCGCGGTTCGTGGTGGAGCGCGATCGGTGAGCGTGATCTCGATTGCTCCTGCCCCGTTAGTGGGACGCTATTGTGCTACCCCAAGTCAGCGTGACTATGGGATCGCTTCCTATTCGGCCCCACTTGAAGGCACTGCCTGTCTTCAAATGGGTGGATGCGGATGACCGACCGCATTGGCCTCTATCCCGGCACGTTCGACCCGGTCACGCTCGGGCACGCGGACATTATCCGGCGCGGGGCCAAGTTGGTCGACCGGCTGGTCATCGGCGTCACGACCAACCCGTCCAAAGATCCGATGTTCACGCCCGACGAGCGGATCGAGATGGTCCGCGCCGAGGTCGCTCGGCAGGGTCTCGGAAACGTAGAGGTCAGGGGGTTCGACGCGTTGCTGATGAAATTTGCCGAGAATGTCGGCGCCAGCGTTATCGTGCGCGGGCTACGTGCCGTGGCGGATTTTGAATACGAATATCAGATGGCGGGGATGAACCAGAAGCTCAACGACCGCATTGAAACCGTCTTTCTAATGGCCGACGTTTCGCTGCAGCCGATTGCCTCCAAGCTGGTGAAAGAAATCGCTCTGTTCGGTGGCGACATTGGCCCGTTCGTCAGTTCGGCGGTACGCGAGCAGGTCAATGCGCGGGTGGACCGGCTGGGTCGCCGGGGCGAATGGTAAGCGACGGCTTCGTTCATTGCGCCGACAGCGCTCAGCCGTTAGGGGCGGCGACGGATTTCTACGGGGTCAAACCAATAACATGATCAAACGCCTACTAGCCGCGGCGATCGCTTGCCTCGTTTCGTTCGGCCCGGCGGCCGTTGCACAGGAGCAGGCCAACCCGCCGCGGCCGATGCCGCTTTCCGCGAACGCGGACATTACCCAGGACCTCGAGAACATCCTGCTCCTCGACTTGTCGAACGGTAGGCGCGTTGCGATCCGCCTAGTGCCGGAGTGGGCGCCGAGCCATGTCGAGCGAATCAAGACGCTGGCTCGGGACGGGTTCTATGATGGCGTCATATTTCACCGTGTGATCGACGGCTTCATGGCGCAGACCGGCGATCCTACGGGAACCGGTCGCGGCGGCTCGGATCTTCCCGACTTGTCGGCCGAGTTCAACATGTTCCCTCACGTGCGCGGCAGCGTCGCCATGGCTCGCGCTACAGAGAGGGACAGCGCGAATAGCCAGTTCTTCATCGTGTTCTACCCGCGCTTTTCACTCGACCGGAACTACACAAATTTCGGCAGGGTAATCGCCGGAATGGACGCAGTCGACGCCATCGAACGTGGCGAACCGCCGGAAAATCCGACCTACATCGTCCAGGCCTCGATCGCCGCGGATGGCAAGCCGCAGAAGCTCCCGCCGCCCGCCGCGCCGGAGTCGGTTTTGGTTCCGAGCCTTTCGCCGCAAACTTTGGGCGAGGCCGTTACCAACTGAGTGTGGGACCCTGCAAAAGCAGGGCCTCGGCCTCGCGGGGCCTTGTCTTGGCGAGAGACACTGCCTTCGCAGTATCTCACAATTGGGTTACTTGCTCCTTCATGCGCGTCGATCTTTTCGATTTCGTGCTTCCGCCCGAACGAATAGCGCTACGCCCGTCCCGTCCGCGCGATACCGCGCGCATGCTCGTGGTGCCACCCGACGGCGCATTCCGCGATCTCACCGTACGCCACCTGCCGGCAATGCTTCGGCGGGGAGACGTTCTGATATTCAACGATACGCGGGTTATCCCCGCTCAGCTCGAGGGCCGGCGCGGGGAAGCGCGCATAGGCGCCACGCTGCACAAGCGTCTGGACATGCGACGTTGGCAAGCCTTCATCCGCAACGCCAAGCGCGTTCGCGAAGGCGATGATATTGCCTTCCCGGCGGGCGTGTCCGCTGTGGCGGAGCGTCGCCACGAGGATGGCAGCTGGACGCTGGCATTCGCCGGTGAGGAACCGGTTGAGCATCTGCTGGAGCGCGCAGGGCAGCTGCCGCTACCGCCCTATATCGCTGGCAAGCGTCCGACCGACGCGGCCGACCGGGAGGACTATCAAACGATCTTTGCAAACGAGAAAGGTGCCGTTGCCGCGCCCACAGCGGCCCTGCATTTTACGAGCGAACTGCTCACCGCGCTCGATGACGCCGGCATAGCCCGGGAAACCCTGACGCTTCACGTCGGCGCGGGAACATTCCTGCCCGTCAAGACGGAGGACACTGATGCGCACCGGATGCACGCCGAGTGGGGGCGGATCGACGGGCAAACCGCCGAACGCCTCAACGACGCCCGCATCGCCGGCGGTCGACTGATCGCCGTGGGAACCACAAGCCTGCGTCTCCTTGAAAGCGCGACGGACAGGGTTGGCACGATCCGTCCATTCGAAGGGGACACCGCCATCTTCATCACCCCCGGTTATCGGTTTCGCGCCGTTGACGGGCTGATGACCAACTTCCACCTGCCGCGGTCGACGCTGTTCATGCTTGTTTCGGCGCTCATGGGACTCGAGCGAATGCAGGCGGCCTATGCCCACGCGATCGAAAGCGACTATCGTTTCTACAGCTACGGGGATGCGAGCTTGCTGCTGCCGCAATAGCCAGGGAGCGGTGGGGCGCATTTGAACCAGTGGCTTCGCCTCAGCGCGTGAATCGAGCAGGAATCCCGCCGCTTCAGCAACTTCGTCATGCTAAACTTGGTTCAGCATCAATCGTATCTCGCGTGCGAACGTGGGGTTTAAGGACAACCCTGCTGCCCAGACGCTTGCAATCCCTCGGCGCGCGGCCATGTTGCGCCGCGGTGGCCAATCCGATTCTCGATATCCGCAGTTTGTCGAAGACCTACAAGGGCGGTATCACCGCGCTCGAGGGCGTCGATCTGCAAGTCCGCAAGGGCGAAATCTTGGCGCTGCTCGGACCCAATGGCGCCGGCAAAACCACGCTGATCGGTGCGGTCTGCGGTCTCGTCCGGCCCACCGGCGGTACCATAGAGGCGTTCGGTATGGATGCGATCCGCCACTGGCGCGAGGTGCGCCGTCGCATCGGCCTCGTGCCGCAGGAACTGGCGTTCGACATGTTCGACAAGGTTGTGCGGTCGGTACGCTATTCGCGCGGCATGTTCGGCTGCCCGCCCGACGAGGCGCGTATCGAGGAAGTGCTGCGCGCGCTCAGCCTTTGGGATAAGCGCGACGCCCGCATTCGCGAGCTCTCCGGCGGCATGAAGCGCCGAGTGATGATTGCCAAAGCCTTGAGTCACGATCCCGAGCTGCTCTTCCTCGACGAGCCTACCGCCGGGGTCGACGTCGAACTGCGCCGCGACATGTGGCGCCAGATCGGCGCACTACGCGAAGCAGGGACCACGATTATTCTCACCACTCATTACATCGAGGAAGCCCAGGAAATGGCCGACCGTGTCGGGGTAATCGACAAGGGCCGGCTGCTGCTGCTCGATGACAAGGCCGCCATCATGGCCAAACTCGGTCGTACCGAAGCGCGCATCGGGTTGAGTGTTCCGCTGGCCGAATTGCCGACGGCGCTCGCCGCCTATCCGGTTTGCCTGGAGAACCAGGGACGCACGCTGGTCTATCGCGGCGGCGATGGGACGGGCGGAGGGCGTCGCGAAGCGGCGGACTTGATCAAGACACTCGTGGGGCAGGGTATCGCCTTCGAAGAAATCGACACGCGCGAATCGAGCCTTGAAGACATTTTTGTGGATCTGGTTGAGCGCGGCGAGGTCGCGGCATGAATTTCCGCGGCGCTCTCGCCATCTTCAAGAACGAGCTGAGCAGGTTCTTCCGCACCGCGTTCGGCTCGATCCTGTCGCCGGTGCTGACGACCTCGCTCTATATTGTGGTGTTCGGCACTGCAATCGGCAGCCGGATGGATCCGGCCCAGTTCGGCGGTGCATCCTATGGCGCGTTCATAGTTCCCGGCCTCATCATGCTGACGCTGCTCAGTGAAAGCACCTCCAATGCCAGCTTCGGGATTTACATGCCGCGCTTTACCGGCGCTATCTACGAGCTGCTGAGTGCACCGGTAGGCGTGGGCGAAACGCTGGTCGGTTTCGTCGGCGCGGCGGCCGCGAAGTCGCTCATCATCGCTTCGATCATCATGCTTACGGCGTTGCTGTTCGTCGACTATTCGATTGCCCATCCGATACTGGCGGTCGGATACATCGTCCTCGTCGCCGCGGCGTTCTCGCTGTTCGGTTTCATTCTCGGCGTCTGGGCCGATGGGTTCGAGAAGCTGCAAATCGTGCCGATGCTGATCCTGATGCCGCTGACTTTCCTCGGTGGAACGTTCTACTCGATCGAGATGCTCGGTGAGCCATGGCGCACCGTCGCCCAGTTCAATCCGATCTTCTACCTTATCAATGGCTTACGCTGGACCTTTGCCGGATCTGCGGACGTCTCTATTGGGCTTGCCTTCGGAATGACGCTGGGATTCGTCGTACTGTGCGTGGCGATCATCGCGTTCATCTTCAGGACCGGCTGGCGGTTGCGCGATTGAATCGCTAGCAGTTCTCGGCATGACAACGCGCGGCTTCCGCCCTCTTGTCCTGCTGCTCGCAGCCTGTGCGGCGCCTGCGGCGGCCGAACTTCCCGAGCCGGTGCGCTCGCTAATCGATGCCGCCATTGCCACTGGTGACGCAACGAAAGTGCGTACCGTCGTTGAACTGGCCAAGCAGACCTACCCGGACGACTCCGCCGAGATTGATGCCTTGCAAGAAGCTTTCCAGCAGAAGCAACGCGAGCTGGCAGCGGCAGAGACGGCGCGCAAGGAAGAGGAGATTCGGACCGCCGGCGTCTTCGACAATTGGAAAGGCCGGGGACAACTCAGGGGCTTTCGCTCGTCCGGCAATACCGAGAACACAGGCGCTACACTCAGCCTCGCCCTCAATCGTCGCGGCATCGATTGGGAGCATCGTGTTCGGGCCACTGCCGACTACCAGCGCAATAACGGGCGCACATCGCGCGAACAGCTGCTCCTCGCCTACGAGCCGCGCCTCCAGATCGACAGCGACCTGTTCGTCTACGGATTGGCTCAATACGAGCGCGATCGGTTCCAGGGTTTCTCGGCGCGGTACTCTGTATCGGGCGGCCTCGGGTACAAGTTGATCGACAGCAGCCGCGCGCAGCTTTCACTGAAGGCGGGGCCGTCCTGGCGGCAAATCGAACTTCTCGACGGAACCAGCGAGAGCGCGTTTGGAGCACTGGCCGGAGTCGACTTCGATTGGCAGCTGGCTAATCGCCTCAAGTTAACTCAGGACGCCAACGTCGTGGCGGATACCGGCGGGGCGGCCACGGTCTTCGTCGATTCGAACTCCACGAGCCTGCTCTTCACCACGGGGCTGGAAGCGAAAGTCAGCGACAGCCTCAGTACGCGCTTCTCGTACACCATAGACTACGACAGCAACCCGCCCGGCAATGCGGTGTCGACCGATACGCTATCCCGCTTCACCCTGGTCTATGACTTCTAGACGTGAGGCTCCTTGAGGGCTTCGTTCGTGCCTAGGGAGATCGGCAATTCCCCGAAAGGCTGCTCGACATTGGCGTGGGCGAATTGCAGTGACGGCCGATGAGAGAACGCTTTGCTTTCACCGTCGACGCCACTGACGGCCGCGCTCGCACCGGCCGCATCGCCATGCGGCGCGGCGAAATCCGCACGCCGGCCTTCATGCCGGTTGGCACTGCCGCGACCGTAAAGGCGATGAAGCCCGAGACGGTCAGATCGACCGGAGCCGACATCATCCTCGGCAATACTTACCACCTCATGCTTCGCCCCGGAGCGGAACGGATGGCGCGGCTGGGAGGGCTGCACAAATTCATGAACTGGCGCCGTCCCATCTTGACCGACAGCGGCGGCTACCAGGTCATGAGTCTATCCGAACTGCGGAAGCTGACCGAAGATGGCGTCGAGTTCCGCAGCCACCTTGACGGCTCCAGGCACATGCTGACGCCTGAACGCTCGATCGAGGTCCAGCGTCTCCTCGGTTCTGACATCATCATGGCCTTCGACGAATGTCCTCGTACCGATCGCCCGCGCGAAGAAATCGCCGCATCAATGGAGTTGTCCATGCGTTGGGCAAGGCGCAGCCGCGCGGCGTTTGACGCAGACGGGCAGCATGCAGAGGCGGCCGCCTTGTTCGGTATTCAGCAGGGCGCGCTCGACTATGATTTGCGTCTCCGTAGTGCCGAAGCGCTGTGCGCGATCGGGTTCGACGGCTACGCGATCGGGGGCCTCGCAGTAGGCGAGGGACAGGAGGCGATGTTCGCGACGCTCGATTTCGCGCCCGACCAACTGCCCGTAGCCGCTCCGCGCTACTTGATGGGTGTGGGAAAGCCAGACGACTTGGTGGGGGCAGTCGAGCGAGGGATAGACATGTTTGACTGCGTCCTGCCGACCCGGTCTGGTCGCAATGGACAAGCCTTTACCTGGATGGGGCCGCTCAATCTGCGCAACGCACGCCACGCTGAGGACACCGGCCCCCTCGACCCGCGCTGCACCTGCGCCGTTTGCAATCACTACTCACGCGCGTACCTGCATCACCTGCAGAAGGCTGGAGAAATCCTCGGCGCAATGTTGGTGACCGAGCACAATCTCTCGTTTTACCAGCAGCTGATGGGAGCCATGCGCCGCGCTATCGGCGAACACAGGCTCAGCCAGTTCACTGCCGATTTTCGCCGAGACTATCGCAGCTGAAACCGCTTGCCTCGAATCTCGCGCAGAGTCATCTTTGCGGCCGGTATCGTCGGGACCTACGAGCATGATGAAACTACGTACTGCCGCGGGCACGGTCGTACTTGCCTTTGCTTTCGTCGGTGTCGCGGCGATCGCGCAATCGGCTGAGCCGCTGGCAGCCAAATTCGGCGCGCGGGAGTCGGTTCTCGACCTGGGTATTTCACCGGAAGGCAAGTCGGTGGTCTTCGTCGCGCCACGGCCCGATGGAGGCGAGAATGCCGTGGTGGTCTCGTTCGATAGCGGTGAGGCGGTGCCAATTCTTGGCGCCAAGGGTAACACCGAGCGGATCGGCAACTGCCAGTTCGTGATCGAAACGCACTTGGTTTGCCAACTCTTGTTCCGCGAAGGCAGAAATCAGGACGTCGAGACAGCCAGCCGCCTCGTGGTGGTAACGGCCGATGGACGATCGATGGAGCAACTGTCGGCGGGGGCTCGCGGTCTGGCTCGTGACAGCAACTACGGCGGCGCGGTCATTGACTATAACGTCGCGGGCAACCCGAGCGCTGTGTTGGTGACGCGGTGGTTCAACACCGAGGGAAGGACGGGCACGATCGCCGGCCGCAGCGAGAGCGGGCTCGCGGTCGAGGCGGTGGATGTCGTCTCGCTCGATCGCCGACGCGTGGAAGCGCCGCGCGACAGCGTGTTCTGGTACGCGTCCGACGGACAGGGCAACGTTCGCTTGATGGGCACGCAACCCACGCGTGCGAGCGGCTATGCGGCTCTGCAGCAGAACTATTTCTACCGACCTACCCGGGGGAGTTGGAGCGACCTCAGTTCGGTGGCCTTCGATCGCGGTCTCTCACGCGGATTCGATCCACTTGCGGTCGATGCGACCGAGAACGTCGCATATGGTTTCGATACCGACGGCAATTTTCGCACATTATACAAGATGGCGCTCGACGGCAGTGGCTCCAAGACGCTCGTGCTGGGGCGCAAGGACGTCGATATTGATGGTCTGATCCGCATCGGCCGTAGCCAGCGGATCGTCGGCGCGAGCTATGCGACCGAGCGCCGCGAAGCCGAGTACTTCGACCCCGAACTCAAGGAGATCGCGGTGGGACTCAATCGGGCGCTTGGGGGCAATAAACAGATTGGTTTTGTCGACGCGACAAGCGACGAGAGCAAGCTGATCGTCTTCGCCGGCAGCGATACCGAGCCGGGGAAGTATTATCTTTACGACAAGAGCACCAAACAACTCGCGTTCATGATGAACGCCCGTGACCAGATTTCCGGTGTCGCACTGGGCGAGATGAAGCCGGTGCAGTACCCGGCCGCCGATGGGACGATGATTCCGGGCTACCTGACGCTGCCGCCGGGAAGCGATGGCCAAGGCTTGCCGGCGATCGTCATGCCGCATGGCGGCCCCGGCGCTCGGGACGAATGGGGCTTCGACTGGCTGTCGCAATATTTCGTCGCGCGGGGTTTCGCGGTGCTCCAGCCCAACTTCCGCGGTTCTGCCGGGTACGGCAACCAGTGGTTCCAGCAAAACGGCTTCCAATCGTGGCAGACGGCGATCGGCGACGTCAATTCGGCCGGCCGCTGGTTGGTCGAGCAGGGCATCGCTGAGCCGGGCAAGCTGGCCATCCTCGGTTGGTCTTACGGCGGCTACGCGGCGCTGCAATCGCAAGTGCTCGAGCCGGGCCTGTATGGCGCCGTCGTCGCGGTGGCTCCGGTGACCGACCTCGAACGTCTCAAGCAAGACGATCGAGATGGCGGCGGCCGACTCTTCACGGAGAACTTCGTTGGCAGCGGCCCGCACGTCAGCGCAGGTTCGCCCGCGCAGCATGCGGCCGCGTTCGAGGCGCCGGTGCTGCTGTTCCACGGTGACGCGGACCTGAACGTTGGCGTCGGCCATTCGCGGTTGATGAACGACCGGCTACGGGCGGCCGGTAAACAGGTCACTTACGTTGAGTTCCGCGAATTGGACCATGGGCTCGACACCAGCGAGGCGCGTACCCGCTTGCTGTCGGACAGCGACCGTTTCATCCGCGCTGCCCTCGGGCTTTGAAATGCATACGAGAAGGGCGGCCCCGCCGGACCGCCCTTACGTATGAGGCGGGTCGCTCAGGTCAGCGCGAGTAGAACTCGACAACCAGATTCGGCTCCATCGTCACCGGATAAGGCACTTCGTCGAGCTTCGGGACGCGGGTGAACGTTATCTTGTCGGTGCCGTCCGGCGAAACATAGTCCGGAATATCACGCTCCGGAAGGCTTTGCGCCTCGATAATCAGCGCCATGTCCTTGGCCTTGTCTCCGAGGCTGACCACATCGCCGGGCACGACCTTGCGACTGGCGATGTTGCACTTCACTCCGTTGACGCGGATGTGTCCGTGGCTGACTATCTGGCGGGCCGCGAAGATAGTCGGAGCGAACTTGGCACGGTAGACGATCATGTCGAGCCGCTGCTCGAGCAGTCCGATCAGGTTCTGCCCGGTGTCGCCCTTCATCGCGGCGGCCTTCTTGTAAGTCGCCTTGAACTGCTTCTCGGTAACGTCGCCGTAATAGCCCTTGAGCTTCTGCTTGGCCCGCAGTTGCAGGCCGTAGTCGCTCATCTTGCCCTTGCGGCGCTGGCCATGCTGGCCAGGTCCGTACGAGCGGCGATTCACGGGGGACGACGGGCGCCCCCAGATGTTCTCGCCCATGCGGCGGTCGAGTTTATGCTTGGCGCTCTTGCGCTTCGACATGCGTCGTACTCCAATCTGCTGTCGCCGCCCCAGTGGCGGCGCTTCAACCCGGGCTCGCACCGACAGGCCCGAAGCCTGTCGCGGCCGCCGCTTCACCGGGGTGCGGGACCAATTAGCGAAGGGCGCGCGGGTAGCGGCACACCCCCGATGAGTCAAGGTTCAGCGGGCGGTCCCACCTGCTCGGTTCCGTCGGTCGCGCAACTGCTCAGCGCGGAGCTGGTCCTCTTCGATTTGGGCGACCGTGCGGCAGATTCGCTTGGGCATCACGCTGCCAGTCGCGGTTTCGGTGCGGCAGACCTTACGCTCTTTGTCCGGTTTGGCTTCCGGTGCCGTCTCGTTTGGCGCATGCCCGGCATGCGTCGCGCCATCGGTCGCGGCGAGAGCCGGACCCGTGCAGCAAAGGGCAAGCAGCGCCAGCGGCGCCGCGAGATAAATAGTCATTCTCGCAACTTTCGTTTCAGACGGAACGACCGGCGCCTAACCATTTGTTGAAACGAAAGGAAACGATTTCTCCGCGCTGTCGACGCGCCTCTCTGTCGCACGCCTAGGGGCGGCTTTTCCGAACGCTGACTGCTGACTGCGGGTTTCGAGATGCCGCCGGGCCTGCGCCAAGGCGACGAGGCTTCTGCTAAAATTCGTGCCCGTGACCATCGCGCCCCCCGGCGCTGCGAGTGGTCATGGCTTCCGCGTGATTGGCGCTGCGGCCCAGTCTATCGAGCGTTCGGTTGGTGCCCTCGGCCATCTCGGCCCATTCGCTTCTCGTCATGCAGATGCGCCGGACGCGGGTCAGCGAGCCAGTCATCTTCTCCGTCTTGCAGACCTTCTTTTCCTTCTTGGCCGTTTCATCGGATACAGGTTTCGGAGCACTGTCACCACCTGGAGCGGCGGCGAGCGCACCGGCTGAGCCTAGAAGGCACGTGGCTGCAATGGCGCCGAAAAGCTTAGCCATGATATCCATCGCCCTTTCTTGCGAACATCGAATTCCGGCCGCCTTCGGCTGTCGGGAAGCTTTTCACGGCTTCCCATGCATGGCAGTCGCTCGTCATCCGGGCCTGCTAGAACGTGTGCCCGCCACCAGGCGGCGGCCCGCCACCAGCCCCGGCGGCCGACCGGTTCGTCAGGGCCTCGGCCTGGTTGGCGCTACGGCCCAGTCTATCGAGGGATCGATTGGTATTTTCGGCCATTTCGTTCCATTCGGCGCGGGTCATGCAGATGCGCCGGACGCGAGTCAGCGAGCCAGTCATCTTCTCCGTCTTGCAGACTTTCTTTTCCTTCTCGGCGGCTTCGGCCTTCGGGGTCGCGTCTTCCGCAGCTCCAGGTGCGGCGGCAATGGCGACGCCCGCCGTCATGAAGAGTGACGCGGCTAAAATGCTGAGTACTTTCATTACATATCCCATCCCGGAAGCTGTTTTCATTGGCGCCCATGGGCGCAAGGAACACGGCCTAACCTATCGATTTTCGCAGCAATGGCAAATTCGCGGCCGTCGCAAATTGTCGTTACGGTTCACGGGGAAGCTTCTCCAGCGCCGTGAGGACCCCGCGCAGGGTGCGGATTTCGAGGTGATTCCAGCCGGGTTTAGTCAGCATCGAGCGCAACGTGCGGCGCGTAGCGACCGCGCGAGCGGGCGGGTGGAAATAGCCGCGCGGGCCAAGCAGACGCTCGAGGTGCGCGATCATGGCCTCCAGCTCTTCCTGAGGGGCGGGGGGGAGCAGGTCCTCCGACGGCGGCTGCGCCATGCTTTCGGTGCCGCCGGAATTGTGCTTGGACCATTCGTATGCGCACAGGATCACCGCCTGAGCGAGGTTGAGCGAGCCGAATGCCGGGTTGATCGGGACGGTGACGATTGCACGTGCGAGGGCGACGTCGTCGGTTTCCAGACCCGATCGCTCGGGTCCGAACAGGAACGCGCTGCGTCCTTGATGGCCGGCGATCTCACGGGCCGCGGCCTCGGGCGTCAGCACCGGTTTGGTCACGCCGCGCTTGCGCACCGTGGTGGCATAGACATGCGAGCAGTCCCCCACGGCGTTGGCCACCGAGGAATAGACTTGGGCGTTTGCCAGCACCGCGTCGGCGCCCGACGCCGCCGGCCCGGCAGCCGGATTGGGCCATCCGTCCCGTGGCTCGACCAAACGCATCTCGGTCAGCCCGAAATTGAGCATGGCTCGGGCGGCTTTGCCGATATTCTCGCCGAGTTGGGGCCGGACGAGGACGATGACGGGACCTTCGAAATTCTCGGCCGTTCGGCCTCGCTCCTCAGGAGGAACGGGGTAGCTGGACAGACCAGACCCTTCTCCTGTCAGTTCGTCCAAACGAGGGTTCGAACCCGCAGAATGAGAACCGGTCGCGAAGGTCTCCCGCGGTCTTGCCAGTCGCGTGCTGGCCGCCCAATCGCCTCTTATCAGGGCTTCCTTCTTGCCGCGCGACCAGCCCTTGATCTTGCGCTCCGCCTCTAGCGCTTCGAACCGCGTCGGGAAGGCCTTCGACCAAGTCAATTCGATTGGATACTTGTCATCTGTATAACCGCCAACTGTCCGATCATGAAGCTGCGCCATCCGCTGCTCGAGATCGTCGGTATGGCCGGTGCAGTAGCTGCTGTCGGCGCAGCGAAGGATATAGGTCCAAAATGCCATGCGCGCCGCATACGGCGGCCAATCGCTGGGGCATAGGCCTTACGACTCCGGACTGCCTTCAGACTCGAAGGGGGCGGATCGGCTAGCTTTGCGCCACGTCCCGTACGCTGCTGGCGAATTCCTCGAAGTCGCGAGCTTCGGAAAAGTCGCGGTAGACCGACGCGAAGCGGATGTAGGCTACCGAGTCGAGCTGGCGCAGGCCTTCCATGACCATCTCACCGATGCGCTCCGACGGGACTTCTGTCTCGCCGGCGGTTTCCACCTGGCGCTGGATGCCCGAGACGAGCTGGTCGATTCTTTCCTGCTCCACGCCTCGCTTGCGGCAAGCGAGAGCGACCGACTGCTCGATCTTGCTTCGGTCGAACGGTTCGCGCTTACCGCCGCTCTTAATTACGGCAACCTCGCGCAATTGAACGCGTTCGAACGTGGTGAAGCGCCCGCCGCAGCTGTCGCACTGCCGCCGCCGGCGGATCGCGGTGTTGTCCTCGGTGGGGCGCGAGTCTTTAACCTGGCTGTCGTCGTGGGCGCAGAAGGGACAGCGCATTCAAGCTCTCAGGGCCTCAGGCGCTTGTAGAGCATGAAGCCGGCGCCAGCGAGCAGGCCGATTGGCCAAGTGACGACCGGAAGCAAGCCGCCGGCTAGAGCGCCCACGGCAGCGCCGACTACGACGGGTTTGGTCGATGGATGGGCTGCGCCTTCCTTGGCCATGCTTTTAATCTCGGCGGCCGCGTCCGAGAGCAGGTCCTCGCCTTCCGGACCCTTACCCGGTTCATCGGAGTCAGGCATTGGTTATCTCCCTGGATAGACTGGGAACGCCTCGCACATTTCGGTTACACGCCGGCGTACGCTTTCCTCGACCTGCGCATCGCCGTCGTCGCCGTTCTTGCGCAGGCCTTCGATCACTTCGGCAATCAGCGCGCCGACCTTGCGGAACTCGGCCGGGCCGAACCCGCGCGTCGTGCCTGCCGGGGTGCCGAGGCGGATTCCCGAGGTCACGAATGGCGAGCGCGTGTCGAACGGGATGCCGTTCTTGTTGCAGGTCAGGTACGCGCGATCGAGCCCTTTCTCGGCCGCCTTGCCAGTCACGTCCTTGGGCGTGAGATCGACCAGCATGAGGTGGTTGTCGGTGCCGCCCGAGACGATCCTCAGGCCCGATTCTTCAAGACTCGCGGCGAGCGCCTTGGCGTTCTCGACCACCGACTGCGCGTAGACCTTGAACTCGGGCCGCAGCGCCTCGCCAAATGCGCCCGCCTTGGCGGCGATCACATGGACCAGTGGGCCGCCCTGCATGCCAGGGAACACGGCGGAGTTGAACTTCTTCGCCAGTTCCTCGTCGTTGGTAAGGATCACGCCGGAACGCGGCCCGCGAAGGCTCTTGTGCGTAGTGGTGGTCACGACGTGCGCGTGCGGGAGGGGGGCGGGAGGCGCCCCGCCCGCGACGAGGCCGGGGAGGTGCGACACGTCTACCACCAGGTAGCGGGCCACTTCG
>Ga0079224_100008848_pt1 | contig 13672 bp, 11 predicted proteins | sample Stecom2015_FD_80414 | JGI IMG/M metagenome (GOLD analysis project Ga0079224, IMG submission 80414) | Agricultural soil microbial communities from Utah to study Nitrogen management - Steer compost 2015 | ecosystem: Environmental > Terrestrial > Soil > Agricultural land | place: USA: Utah... | reverse complement strand
TCGGTGCGCTTCCGCGTGGGGAGCTTGACGTCATAGGCCAGTTCCTCATGGCCGCGCGTGCGGTTCTCGAAGGTGATATCGTGGTCACGAAGGACGCGCTCGATCTGGGTGCGGCGTTCGGCGATGTCCTTGCCGGTGACCTTGAGCACGAACGCCTTCTTCGGCGCCGGCTCGAACGATTCGAGGGCCCAGAGCAGCGGCAGGATGAACAAGGTCGAACCGACGGCGATCCAGTAGACTCCGACCCCGGTGGCCAGGCCGATGGCCAGGGCCACCAGCATGACGGCGGCGTCCTTGGGATCGTCGATCTTGGCCCGGTAACGGACCAGATTGGCCGCACCCAGAATGCCGAACGCCCGCGCCAGGCTGGCGCCGACGACGATCATGATCACGGCGCCGACCACGGCCAGGATGATCTGCGTCTGGATGACGGCCGGGTCCCGGGCCGGCGTCCCGCGCCTCACGGGACGGAAGGCGAGCGCCGCACCAAGCGCCGCAGCGAGCGGAATGGCCACCAGGGCGTCTCGCCAGGGATCGACCCGCTCATCCCTCAGGGGAGACGTCATTCCCGGAACAGCCTGCTGTTCCGGGCCTGCCTGCGCCAATATCGGGCGTGCGGGTGCGATCAGTAGCAGCAGGACCACCGATGCGCGAATCAGATCCACTCTGGCCATGAGAACTCCCGTTGCGCGTGACCCGGGGCGCGCCTGCAGCCACCGGCCCGGTCCTTGAGCCGGTCGTCCACGTACTGCCGACGGTGGCCAGGACGGCGAACGCCGGGGGGAAGATAGACACCCTGCACGGCGGAGGTCGAACCGAATTCGTGCGTCCGTCGGCTGTCAGACGACGGTCCCGACCTTCGCCGCGGCAGCCCGCGCGCCCGGCCACGGGATGCGGGGACAGGCGGTACACCCGCATGGCGAGCAGGCGCACTTCCCTGGGTACCCATACGAGCAGACGAAGCGCGGCACCCCCGACGAGTCCCGCGCCCCATGTTCTTCACCTGAACCGGGGATGCATCGCCTGCAAGATAGCTACCGGGCACCCGGCAGCGGGTGACGCCGCTCACGGGGCCCCGCGCCTCCCGGCAGGCTACCTTCCGGACTGCCCCTGACGGAGTCATACCTGGCCACCTCCCGCATCCCCGGCATGCTCCGGGCCCTCGAGCACCGCAACTACCGGATCTTCATTTCCGGCCAGCTCGTCTCGCTCATCGGAACCTGGATGCAGTCGGTCGCGCAGGCGTGGCTGGTCTATCGGCTGACCGGTTCCGCGGTGCTGCTCGGCGCCGTCGGGTTCGCGAGCCAGATACCCGTTTTCCTGATGGCACCGGTGGGCGGCCTCTTTGCGGACCGGCATGACCGCCGCCGGATCCTCATCGCCACGCAATCGGCGTCGATGGTCCTGGCCCTGGTGCTCGGCACGCTCACGTTGACGGAGCGGATCGAAGTCTGGCACATCCTGGTGCTCGCATCGCTGCTTGGCATCGCCAATGGATTCGACATCCCCACCCGCCAGGCCTTTGTGGCGGAGATCGTCGGCCGGGCCGACCTGCTCAATGCCATTGCGCTCAATTCGTCGATGTTCAACGGGGCGCGGATTGTCGGGCCGGCCATTGCCGGCGTCGTCGTGGCGGCGGTCGGCGAGGGGTGGTGCTTCGTCGGCAACGGCCTTTCGTACGTGGCAGTCCTCACCGGGCTCGTCGCCATCCGGCATCCAGCGCGCATCGTCGTCCGGAGCGGAGCCGGCGCGCTCGCGGAGGCCTCGGAAGGCATCCGCTTTGCGGCCGGCACCCCCCCGGTCAAGGCACTGCTCCTGCTGCTGGGCCTCGTGAGCCTGACGGGCATGCCCTATGCGGTGCTCATGCCGGTCATGGCCGCCAATGTACTCGGCGTCGGGGCCACCGGCCTGGGGGTGCTGATGGGCGCATCGGGGGCCGGCGCGCTCCTGGGCGCTCTCTCCCTGGCTCGCCGCGGCACCACCCGGGGCCTGGGCCACTGGGTGGCGCGCGCAGCCGCCGGGTTCGGCCTGTCGCTCGTGCTCTTCTCGCTGTCCCGGTGGTACTGGCTCTCCATCCTCCTGCTGCTGCCGGTCGGGTTCTCGATGATGATTCAGATGTCATCCTCGAATACGCTGATCCAGTCGATGGTGCCGGATCGCCTCCGGGGACGGGTCATGGCCGTCTATTCGATGATGTTCATGGGCATGGCGCCGTTCGGGGCGCTGCTCGCCGGGATGGCCGCCGAGCGCATAGGTGCGCCGTGGACGATCGCCGCGGGCGGCGTGTTGAGTGTTGCCGGGGCCGCCGTCTTCCGCGCCCGGCTGCCCATCATCGGCCCGGCCGCCAGCCGGCTCATCATCGCCCAGGAGGCCGGCGCCGGTGAGCCGGCCCAGGAACGGACCGGCACCGGTGCCTGAGTATTCCGCGGGGACTTGGCGGAAGGCCGATTCGGCGCGATCATACCCCTCATGCCACGCCTCTTCGAACTGAACTCCCTGCCTGACGACCGCGAAGGCGCGGCCGACCACCGCTACCGGTCCCTGGTCGAACAATCCCCGCTCGGCATAACCATTGCCCGCGCCAGCCGGTTCGAATACCTGAATGACGCCGCAGTCGCGCTCTTCGGCTATGATGACGCCGGCGAGCTGCTGGGCGAATCCGTCCTCCGGATCGTGGCCCCGGAATGCCATGAGCTCGTCATGGATTATCATGCCCGGCGCAAACGGGGCGAGCCCGCTCCGCCCGCCTATGACTACATCGTCCTGCGAAAGGACGGGAGCCGCGCGGATGTGCACGTCGAAATCCTGCGACCGGGGGAGGCGGAGGACGTAACCGTTGCGTACCACATCGACATCACCGCGCGGCGCCGTTCGGAGCGGGCCCACGCCGAGAGCGAGCTTCGTTTTCGGAACATGGCGGACCACGCCCGGGTCATGATTCACGTCATGGATGCCGATGGAGGGTCCACATACTCCAATCGGATGTGGTACGAGTTCACCGGCCGCTCGGACGGGGAATCGCTGGGCACCGCGTGGCTCGATGCCGTCCATCCCGACGACGGGGACGAAGTCCGCCGCCTGCTCGCCGCCGCCACCGGGCGGCAGGTCCCCGTGGAGCTGGAGTTCCGGCTCCGGCGCCACGATGGGATGGATCGCGATGTCCTCGGCTCGTTCGCGCCCCGGTTCGACCCCGAGGGTGGGTTCCTCGGCCTGATCGGATCGCTGGTGGACATCCATGACATGCGCCGGGCGGAGGCGAGCAATGCCCGGCTCGCGGCAATCGTCCAGTCGTCGGACGACGCCATCATCGGAAAGACACTCGACGGGACAATCGTGAGCTGGAACGCCGCGGCGGGTCGGATCTTCGGCTACACCGAAGCGGAAATGATCGGTTCCACGGTCCTCCGCCTGATTCCTCCGGACCGGCACGACGAGGAACGGGCGATCATTGCCCAAGTCTCACGGGGCGAGCCGGTGGCGCGGCTCGAGACCGAGCGCATCCGGAAGAACGGTTCGCGCGTGATGATCGAGCTTTCGGTTTCACCGGTGCGGGACCGCTCCGGCCGGATCGTAGGGGCGGCGTCGATCAAGCGGGACGTGACCGAGCGCCGGCGGACCGAACAGCAGCTGCGGCAGTCGGCCAAGATGGAGGCGATCGGCCGGGTGGCGGGCGGCCTGGCGCATGACTTCAACAACCAGCTCCATGCGCTGCGCGGCTTCGCGGACTTCGTGGAACGGGACCCGGGGCTCAGCGCCGTCTCCCGCGACGACCTGCACCAGGTGGTGCGGGCCGCGGACCGGATGGCCAGCCTCACGCGACAGCTGCTGGCCTTCAGCCGGCGCCAGGTGCTGGCGCCGGAAACGGTGGACCTCGACACGACGATCGCGGAGATGCAGCCGATGCTCCAGCGGCTGATCGGCAGCGACATCGAAATGCGGATCGAGCGTGCCGTCGGCACCAAGTGGATCCGCTTCGACCCCGCCCAGCTCCTGCAGGTGGTCATGAACCTGGCGATCAACGCCCGGGACGCGATGCCGGGTGGGGGCCGGCTCCTGATGCGCACCGCCACACGCCACCTCGCGCGGGGCGAAATGACCATGGCCGACGGAACGCCCGTGGAGGGCGCTGAATACGCCGAGCTGACCGTGAGCGACTCCGGCTCCGGCATTCCGCCGGAGCACCTTTCGCAGATCTTCGAGCCGTTCTTCACCACCAAGAAAGTGGGCGAAGGCACGGGACTTGGCCTTCCCACTGTCCAGGGCATCGTGACCCAGAGCCGGGGGGTCATCCAGGTCGAGAGCGAACCCGGCAGCGGTACGACGTTTACCGTGCTGCTCCCGGTGTCCGATCCGCCGGTGCGGACCCAGCCGATCCGGGGCGCCCGGATCGGGGGAGAGGACCGCAGCGCGCGCGTGCTGGTGGTGGATGACGAAGAGCTGGTGCGGGAAGTCGTGGCGCGCTCGCTGGAGGCGGCCGGCTTCCGGGTGCATCGCGCGCGCCACGGGGCCGAGGCGCTCCAGGTCCTGGAGCAGGTAACCGAGCCGATCGACATCATCGTGAGCGACGTGGTGATGCCGGTGATGGGTGGGCGGGAGCTGGGCCGGAGGCTGGCCGAGCTGCGACCCGACCTGCCCGTGATCTGGATGTCCGGACATCCGCGCGAGGCGCTCACCGACCTCACCAGCGATTCACCGGATCGCCCGTACCTGCAAAAGCCGGTCACCCCGGATTATCTCGTGGCGTCGGTGCAGCGGGTACTGCAGGCGCGCGAGTCGGTGCACGAGGACATCAGGGGGTAGCGACGGCGAACCTTCCCCGCAGGCCCAGCATCACGTGACGTCCCGGGGCCGGCTCGAAGACCCGGCCGTTGAACCCGTTGATCGTCACCGATCCGACGAACCTCCGATCTGTCAGATTCCGGATCACCACAAACGGCTCGAAGTCGAGTTGCCCTGCCGTTCCGCTCCATCCCACTCGCAGATCCGTGACCCCCGCACCCCAGCCCGGCGCCTCGAGCAGATTGGAATCATCGGCCCAGACCCGGGAGCTGGCCGCGTGGTCCAGCATGAAAGTCCAGCTGGCGGGTGAGAAGGCAATCTGCGCGTGCCCGCTGTGCACCGGCACGCCCGGCAGCCGGTTTCCCGCCAGCGATGCCCCGTCCACGACGTACTCGACGAATCGGTAATCAGCGAGCGTGTAGGAGAGCGAAGCGGTGACCAGCGGATGCAGCCGGAGATCCAGGGCGGCTTCCACACCCCGCTGGCGGACCCGCCCTGCGTTTCGGAAGTACGCCCGCCCGCCCACCTCCTCGAACTGGGTGATCGCGTCCCGGATCGAGCTGGTGAACACCGCCCCCGACCACGACACCCGACGGCTGCCGCCACGGGCCCCCACTTCGAACGACGTACCCCGCTGGGCGGCAAGCTCCGGATTCAGTCCACCGCTCCCGTCGGGGCGATTGCCAAGCTCGGTGGTCGTCGGGGTCTCGAAAGCCGTCGACACGCTCACGTACGTCCGGACCTCCGGTGTCACCGCCAGACTCGCGCCGCCGCGGCCGCTCCAGGCGGCAAGCACGCGACGCCCGCCGTCGTCTCCATCGGCCAGCAGGTGGTCGGTGACTCGAAAGGTCGTCCGGTCATACCGGGCACCGGCTTCGAGGAGCAATGGCCCCAGCGGCGACCAGTGAAGCTGCAGGAACGGGCCGGCCTCCGCCACACGGTCATCCTGGTCCACCAGCAGGGCACCGCTCCCGTCGGCGTTGGTGCGCGCGTCCCGCATGAGCTGCAGGTCGAGGCCCCCCGTGAGCCGCGGAGCCGTGGCGCCGGAGCCAAGCCGGCGGGAAGCATCGAGGCGCGCGCCGATGACACTCCGGTCGAGCCCGATGCGGGTGCCCGTGGCAATCGGGTTCTCCAGGTCCCGCCAGATGGCGTAGGTCACCGCGCCGTATTCCGCATCGGCCGCCCGGCGGCGGACCTGGAGGGAGAGCTGCTGCTGCGTCACCGCCTTGCCGGCGTCGCGGGCCAGGTTCTGCGGTGCGGCGGCGGTCCGGTCCGCGGCCAGCTCCGCCGCATTGAGCGCGCCGGGATTATCGGCCACGGGATGGTCCGCGGCGGAAAATCGAATCGAAGCCAGCGTGCCGGGAGCCGGTGCCAGCTCGATGAGTGCCGTGAGCTGGCGCTGGTCTGCGGCGCTGTGCTCGCGAAACCCGTCGGTGGTCAGCCGGGAGACGCTCACGAAGCCCCCCAGTGGGCCCCTCCTTGCCGAACTCCGGGCATGCCACTTGAACGTACCGAACGCCCCGCCCTCGAACTGCGCAGACTGCGCAAACGGGGCGGGCCCCGGCCGTGCCGTCTGCAGGGCAATGACGCCGCCGGACGCGTTGCCATGGAGCGCCGACGCGGCGCCCCGCAGTACCTCCACCCGCGAGAGCTCCACGAACTCGACATTGCTGAACTGTGTCTGCCCGTCGGGCAGCGTCTGCGGCACGCCGTCGAGCAGCACGCGGACACCACGGGAGCCGAAGTTGGCCCGGCTTCCGAAGCCGCGAATGGAGAGGCGCTGGTCCAGAGAAAAGTTGTATCGGTTGGCCACATGCACGCCGGGGATCGATCCCAGCACCCCTTCGAGGCCGTCGAGCGGACCGGCGTTGCCGAGCGTTGCCCCTTCCCGGACGGTTATGGCCGCAGGCAGCCGTCCGGCCGGCTCGGCCGTTCGGGTGGTCGTCACGATGATCGGCTCGACTTCGACCGGTACCACCCGGCCGGAGTCCGGCACCTGCGCCGCCAGTGGCGCGGACAGGAGCGGCACGCAGAGCAGGAACGGCAGCGCAATACCCGGGTCAGACGATCTCATCTCTGGAAGGTAGCGATACCTGGGTAGCATGAAGAACACTTCAGCCGCGCTTAACCACCGGATCAGCGCCGCGGCACTATCCTTCCGGCAAGGGAGGAGCCATGAGTCGTTTTTCACGCGTCCCGGGTAGGAGCGGCCTGACGGCCCTTGCCGTGGCATGCATCCTTTTCGGCATACCGGGGCTCTCGCCCCAAGTGCCGCCGGCACCAGCTGGTGCCGACAGTATCGCCGTCGACCTGAACCTGCCGGCCTATCGCCTGGCGGTATGGGCCGGTGACTCACTGATCGACCAGTTCACGGTGGCGATCGGCGCGCGGCGATACCCCACGCCGATCGGCGAGTTTGCCCTCAAGCGGGTGGAGCTCAATCCGGGCTGGATTCCCCCTGCGAGCGACTGGGCCCGAGACCAGTCGCCCATGCCGCCGGGTCCGCGGAATCCCATGGGCCGGGCAAAACTGGAGTTCCATCCCACCTATTACCTGCATGGAACGCCTGCGCCCGAGTCGGTCGGCTCTGCCGCATCGCATGGGTGCGTAAGGCTCCGGAACGACGATGTGCTCGCGCTGGCCGAGCATCTGCTGCGGTGGGGGCGGCCACAGGACGCCGATTCAGCCGCGGGATGGGTGATGCATCCAACCATGAGGCGCCGCCTTCCACTTGACCGGGGGGCCGGGCTGACCATCCGTTACGACCTGCTCGAGATCCGGTCGGACCGCATTTACGTCTGGCCCGACCCGTACCGGCTGCGGAGCGACTCGACCGACGCGCGGGCCCAGGCGGACCTCGCGGCCGCGCTCGGCACGCACCAGATTCCGGAGCGACTTGCGGCCCGCCTGCTCGATGCCGCACGCGACCAGCCGCTCGACATTTCGGTGGACAGCGTCATGAGGGGACTGATCGCCGACCCGGCTGCTGAAGACTGAAAGGGGACACTGCATGATCACGTCCATCATGGTTCCGCTGGATGGATCGCCCTTCGCCGATCGGGCCATCGAGCCAGCGGCGGCGCTTGCCTCCCAGCACGATGCCCGGCTGCACTTCGTGTCGGTGCACGAGCATCTGGCACCGACCGAGGATGCATACCGCGCCGACCGCGAGGATCTGGTCGAGCACCTCGAGCAATGCCGCAGCGCCGCCGCCGAGCGGTGGCGCATCACGGCGGTGGCCCATGCGCTCGAGCCCGAAGGCGCCGTAGGAGACACCCTCGCGGCCTTCGCCGAACGGAATGGCGTCGACCTCGTGGTAATGACCACGCACGGGCGGGGCGCGGCCGGTCGCGCATGGTTCGGAAGCGTGGCGGATCGGTTCATACGGATTGTCCCGGCGCCGGTCCTGCTCATCCGGCAGGAGACGCGGGAGAGCCGCACGGCCTTCCGACGGATTCTGGTACCGCTCGATGGCAGCGACGCGGCGGAACGCGCCATCGGAGACGCGGTTGCCGTGAGCCATCCGGACACCGAGTTCTTCGTGCTCCGGGTCGTGGTTCCGGTGATCACCTTTGCACCGCATCCCACGGGGCGCACCATCGCGCTCACGGGTGGCGTGCTCGACGAGCAGCGAGAGGAAGCCGCGGCCTACGCGGACGGGGTCGTGAAGAAATTGAAAGCGGACGGGCGCGAGGCGCAGGGCACGGTCGTCGTGGACACGAGCCCCGCGGCCGCAATCCTCGACAGCCAGGCCGAAACGCAGCCCGACCTCATCGTCATGGCCGGGATCTCCCGCAGTGGCCCGGACCGCTTCCTGCTGGGCAGCGTGATGGACAAGGTGGTGCGCCACGCCAGCGTTCCGGTGCTGATTCGCCGCACGCGGACGGCCCAGGCCGGAGCGGCGGACAGCGGATGAAAGTCCGCGCGGATGCACTGCTCTCCCTTCTGATCGCAGGCGCGGCCCTCACGGCGCTCGGGGTGGAGGCGCTGCGGTACTTCGGGGCGCTGCCGGGAAGGCCCGACAGTCTGGCCCTGCTGGTGCTCATTGCCACCGGGCTGCCGCTCGTGCTGCGCACGGTCTGGGGGGCGCTCCGCGGCCAGTTCGCCGCAGACATCGTGGCCTCGCTCGCCATCAGTACGGCAGTCGCGTTCAACGAGCCGATCGCGGGGCTCGTCGTGGTGCTCATGCAGTCGGGTGGCGAGTTCCTGGATCGCTATGCCGAAGGACGGGCATCGCGCGCCGTGCGTGAGCTCGAAGCGGCGGCGCCCCGCATCGCCCACCGCATCGGGGACGGCGGCATCGAGGATGTCCCGGTGGAGACGATCGTCGCCGGCGACCGGCTCCTGGTGCGCCCGGGCGAGATGATTCCGTGTGACGCCATGATCGTCGAAGGGACCTCGCACCTCGACACCGCCAGCATCACCGGGGAGCCGCTCCCGCGCCGTGCCGGCCCCGGCAGCCGGATTCTGAGCGGGAGTTACAATCGCGAGTCTCCACTCACGGTCGAGGCAACCGCGCGGGCGGCGGAGAGCCAGTACGCGCGGATCGTGGAGCTGGTCCGCACCGCCCAGGCGAGCCGCGCCCCCATCCAGCGCCTGGCGGACCGCTATGCCGTCTGGTTCACTCCGCTGACGCTCGCCGTGGCCGCGGTGGCCTACGGCATCTCGGGCGACCGGCTCCGGATCCTCTCGGTCCTCGTGGTAGCCACACCCTGCCCGCTCATCCTCGCGGTTCCCGTCGCCATCATCGGGGGCGTCAACCGCGCGGCCCGGCGCGGGATCGTGGTGCGGAACGGAACGGCGCTGGAACAGGTGGGAGACGTGGACACGGTCGTATTCGACAAGACCGGCACGCTCACCATCGGGCAGCCGGCGGTGGCGAGGGTGGCGGCGGCACCCGGCTTCACCGAAGCCGAGCTGCTTCGGCTCGCCGGGGCCGCGGAGCAGCCGTCGTCCCATCTCCTGGCCCGCGCACTCACCGGCGAAGCCATCCTCCAGGTTGGCTCGCTGCCCCGTCCGACTGCTGCGCACGAGGAACCGGGACGCGGCATCACCGCAACGGTCGAAGGGAAAACCGTCCTCGTCGGCTCGCGCGCCTATGTCACCGATGCGCGACCGGAAGCAGAGCCGGTGTTCGCCACCTTGGCACGTCCCGGACGGCTGACGGCGTTCGTGTCGGTGGATGGCCGGGCTGCCGGCGTGGTGGAATACGAGGACCGGATACGCCCCGAGGCGCCGGAAACACTCGAGGCACTCCGGCAGCTCGGGATCGAGCACATGGTGATCCTATCGGGCGACTCCATCGACAACGTGCGCGCCGTCGCCCGCACCCTGGACCTCGAGGACGCCCAGGGCGACCTGCTCGCTGAGGACAAGGTGGAGACCGTTGCGGCGCTCCAGCGGGCGGGGCGGCGGGTCCTGATGATGGGCGACGGGACCAACGACGCGCCCGCGCTCGAGCGCGCAACCGTCGGCATGGCCATCGCGCCGCGCGAGGCGGCCATTACCGCGGAAGCCGCTGACATCGTGCTGCTGGCGGATGACCTCCGGCTGCTGCCGGCCGCCATCGGAATCGGACGGCATTCGCTCCGGATTGCGCGGCAGAGCGTGCGCGTGGGGCTTGGCCTGAGCGGGCTCGCCATGCTGTTCGCCGCCGCCGGCATGATCCCGCCGACGGTCGGCGCGCTCATTCAGGAGGCAATCGATATCTCGGTAATCCTCAATGCCCTGCGAAGCGCACGGGACCCGGCGACTGCGAGCGCGAGGTCCGCGGAAGAAGACTCCATGCAGGAGGCGTCCGCCGCCGCGACCATGCAGCTGTGACGCCGGCTGCCTTGCCCCCCTGCGTCCATTCCCCCGGGCTCCCCGTCCGGTGCCTGCGGCGAGGCGAGAACGCCGGCCCACCGCCGGACCGGGTACCCGGTCCGGCGGTGACTCGTCCCGCGGACGCTAGGCCTGCGGCGCCAGGCCCTCGTCGGCCTCGGGACCCTTGCGGGTCAGGCCACCGGCGGGAATCGCATCCCGCACTTCCAGCTCGTCGTGCACATCCTCGACGCCGCGGACCCGCCGCGCCGTCGCCACGACCGACGAGAGCTCCTCCGCCAGGACCTGCCCCCGAAGCGTCACCACGCCGTCCTCCGCCAGCACCTCGATGGCCGAGACGTGGTCGGTATGGCGGCCCAGCTCCGAGCGCACCCGCTCCACCAGCTGGCGCTCGGTCGGCGCATCGCGGTGCAGCCGGTTCCGTGCGCTCGCCACGGCGCCGGTGATCCGGTTGCGTGCGTCTTCGGCCCGGCGCTGGACACTCTCGGAACCGGAGCGCACGGCGCTGGCCGTCCGGTCCCGGGCGATCGCCCGGCGGCGCGCGCCGCGGCCCGGATCGAGGAAATACATGAGCGCGGCGCCGACACCTGCGGCCAGCAGCAGCGCTCCGGCCTTGCCGGAGGAATCATTCTGTCTTCTCATCTGCCTGCCCCTTTCCTGTTGTCACTCCCGCCGGCGGGCGGACTGCGCCCCGCAACGGCAAGGAGGTCGTGAATTGCTTCGTCCGTGGTTTCGGTGAAGTCCTCATACCACTGGCTCACCGCAATGAACGACGCCGGCGTCGCGAGGCAGAGGACCTCATCCACCAGGTCCCGCAGCATCTCGCAGGGGCCCGGCGCTCCTACCGGAACGGCAACGACGATCCGTTCCGGCCCTTCCTCGCGAAGGGCGGTCACGGCGGCGCGCATGGTGGAACCGGTGGCGAGCCCATCGTCAACCAGGATGGCAGTCAGTCCGGTGAGGTCCGGGAATGGCCTGGAGCCGCGATAGGCGTGCTCGCGCCGCTCGAGCTCCAGCCGTTCGACGGCGGTGGTCCGGTCGATGTCGCCTTCGGTGACGCCGAGGTCACGGATCACCCGGTCGTCGAGCAGCCGGATGCCGCCGCTGGCAATGGCGCCCATGGCATACTCCGCATGCCCGGGCACCCCCAGCTTCCGCACCACGAACACCTCGAGCGGCGCACCGAGCGCCCGTGCCACTTCAGCCGCTACCGGCACTCCACCACGCGGCAGCCCGAGCACGATCAGGTCCGGCCGTCCCGCATATGCGGCGAGGGCGCGCGCCAGCTGACGGCCTCCGTCGGCCCGGTCCTGAAAGCGGCTCATCGCCCATGATGCATCGATCGGCCCGGACACTGTGTGACGAAGGGCACAGATCGCTCATTCCGGAGGGGCCTGTTCATCGGCCGAAGGTCCATAGAGTGACGGAACCGGCCGGTCGTTCAGCCGCAGGTAGATGGTCAGCTGTGCCCGGTGGTGATAGAGGTGATTGAGCGCGCCCCAGCGGATCGCTTCGAATCGGGGCTGGTCGATGAGCACCTGATCCTTCATTCGTAGCTGCCAGCGGCTGTCGAGGAGGTGCGCGTCGTGCGCGTTGCCGAGCGCTGCACGGGCACGCTCGAGCTCCGCATCGAAGGCCGAGAGCAGCTCCCGGGTCGTCGGGAATGTCAGCGCCTGGTACCGGCCGGGGGCAGCCAGGTCCATCGCATCTTCCTTCACCATGGACTCGATCCAGCCGGCCATCGTGGCCACCAATCCCGCCAGGTAGCCCAGCGGCATCGACTTCTCATGCGGTTTCCAGTCGTTCCGTCCTTCCGGAACCCGCTCGAGTGTACGGCGGGTTCCGGGCATTTCCTGATCGATCTCCCGGAGGATCAATTGGGCAATTGTGGGCATCGGAGCGGCTCCTCCTGAATACAGGTGTCCCGTGTCGAACACGACAATACCGGCGAAACGCGGTCAGGTTCCACCCTGAGTGCCGGTTTCATGTGGCATGATCGGTGCGTCTGATCCTGGCAGCAGGCTCCGACACCGGGTTCGACTCAATGTGGAACTTTCAGGGAGGTGCCTCATGCCACGCTATCATGTCATGCTGCATGCGCAGCTGCCGGACCATCTGCGGCTTGCCGGAATGGAGCGCGATGGGCAGTTTCCGCGGGGCTTCTTCGTCCATCGGATCGTCCGGGCCCCGAACCTTCCGGAGGCCGGTTTCGAGGCGATCGCGCTGCTGCAGAGCGAGTCGGGCTTTGCGCGAATCGTGGAGAATGCGGGCGGCGTGGCGCCGGACATCATCGTGCACGATGCCGAGCGGACACGGCGGGGGGATGCGGACCGGGTCAACGAAAGCGGGTACGCGTTCTATCTGCACTAGCAGAGCGCGACAGGTGTAGCCTGCCCCCGCTCGGCACTCGCCCTCCTCGATTGGCGCTGGTGGGGTGGGGGAAGCCGCAATGCCGCACGGAAAAAGCCCGGCTGCAGCCTCGATCAGGCGCAGCCGGGCATTTCGCTTCGGGATAACCACCTTCAATGGGCCTGGGTAGAGTTGAACTACCGACCTCACGCTTATCAGGCGTGCGCTCTAACCACCTGAGCTACAGGCCCTTACCGCGGATTTCCTGCACGGCTCAAGGGACGGGAGGATAGCCAGCCGTCCCCGCCGACGCAACCCTGCCGGGGGGCTACTCCTCTTCCTCTTCGTCGAGGATGAGCTCGTCATCCAGGTCTTCATCTTCGTCGTCCTCGCTGTCGAAGTCCTCATCCTCGTCGAGGTCCTCGTCTTCGTCATCGTCGAAGGTGAAGCCGTCGTCCTCGAAATCGTCGTCATCCGAGTCGAAGCGGCGGCGCATCTCGAGCGATTCGACCGACATCTCCCAGGCCAGCATGGATTCCTCCGCCACAGAATTGAGGGGCATGGCGTTACGCGGGGTTGGGCGTGCTAAGACGCGTTCTCCACCCGGGCGGCGGCCCGGGCGGCCTTTTTCCGGTCCACCGCGGCGAGCTGCCGCTTGCGGAGCCGGATGGACTGTGGCGTAACCTCGATCAGCTCGTCCTCGTCGATGTACTCGAGGGCG
>Ga0079224_100008847_pt1 | contig 13672 bp, 14 predicted proteins | sample Stecom2015_FD_80414 | JGI IMG/M metagenome (GOLD analysis project Ga0079224, IMG submission 80414) | Agricultural soil microbial communities from Utah to study Nitrogen management - Steer compost 2015 | ecosystem: Environmental > Terrestrial > Soil > Agricultural land | place: USA: Utah... | reverse complement strand
GAAATGCAGTTCGCGGATTTTGTGAGCACGGGCTTCAATCCCATTGTGAACTATCTGGCCAAGGTCCACTACAGATGGAACGAAAAGGCCGATGTCGTGGTGCGAATGCCCTGTGGGGGAGGCATGGGCGCAGGCCCCTTCCACTCCCAGACCAACGAGGCCTGGTTTACCAAGACCCCTGGACTCAAGGTGGTTTATCCCGCCTTTCCACGGGATGCCAAGGGGCTGCTGAACACGGCGATCAACGATCCAAACCCGGTATTGTTCTTCGAACACAAGGGCCTGTACAGAAGCGTCTATGGGGAAGTGCCCTCCGATTACTACACCCTGCCCTTTGGCAAGGCATCCCTGGTCCGGGAAGGGGAGTCGATTTCCATTGTGACCTATGGGGCCGGGGTCCATTGGGCCCTGGAAGTCCTGGACCGGCACCCAGAGATCGACGCGGATCTTTTGGACCTGAGGACCCTGCAGCCCTTGGATCTGGATGCGATACTGGCTTCGGTACGAAAAACGGGCAAATTGATCGTGCTCCAGGAAGACAGTCTGTTCGGGGGGATCGGAAGTGATATTTCCGCGACCGTTATGGAGCAATGCTTTGAGTTCCTGGATGCCCCTGTACGGCGGGTGGGAAGCTTGGAGACCCCAATTCCCTTTGCGCGGGCCCTGGAGGATAATTACCTGCCCAAGAATCGCTTCGAGGCGGAATTATTGGATCTCAATGCCTATTGAATCCAGTAAATTCGATTAAATTTTAGGGGTCTCGACAACTTTTATAAGGTTGCTTTTCGTATCTTTTAACGAACCTTAACTCTATTCTTATGGTAAGACAAACTTTATTATTCGTTGCGCTGGCAGGGATTTTATTGAGTTCCTGCTCCATATCCAAGAGCGCCAGAGATCAGAGGAACCTGTTCAGTGGTACCTGGAACCTGGACAATGTATCCTACGAAAACAATACCGGCAACTTCAAATCGGTGCTCTTCAACGATGCCGAGGATATTTGTTTCCAGGACAGTGAGTGGTTTTTCAGGGACAACAACAGTACGGGCAGGTACACTTTGAAACAGAGCTCCCTCTGCCAGGGAGGGGATCGTTTTTTTAGATGGTCCGTTGTGGAACCGGAGGCGAACTATACCAGCCAACTTCAGTTCAAGCCCATTGACGATCGGCGGAAGGATATTTCCGGAGGCTTTGGATATCGTCTGAACATTGTAGAGCTCACCGAGCAGGCCATGACCCTTAAATCCAATGTATTGGTCGAAGGACAGGCCGTTACGGTTGTATATCGATTTTCAAGGAAATAAGAGGGTTTTCAAGGTCCTGGGACCCAAGGGAACATCCCGGGTGTCCAAAGGCCCTGGATTCCTCAACCAATCATTCAAAAATAATTGACAGATGAAAAGTATAGCATTAAGAAGTATGGCCACAGTCATGGCCTTGAGCCTGATCATGAGCTGCAATGCGGTAAAAAACGCGAATAACACCCAGAAGGGGGCTGCCATAGGTGCCGGTGGGGGAGCCGTTATCGGCGGAATCATCGGAAACAACGTCGGCAGTGGAAACACGGCCCTGGGTGCCATCATCGGTGCCGTGGTCGGGGGCGCTGCCGGAGGTTATATAGGCAATAGAATGGATCGACAGGCCGAGCGAATTGAAGAAGAGCTCCCAGGAGCGGATGTGAAAAGAGTGGGGGAGGGGATCAACGTTACCTTCAGTGGCGAGAACGGAGTGTATTTCGATACCAATAAATCCGATATCAAGGGAGCCTCTGCCACCACTTTGGACAAATTGGCCGGTATATTCAAGGAATATCCCAAATCCTTCATATTGGTGGAGGGTCACACCGATTCCGCCGGTGCCGCTGAATACAATATGGGACTCTCCCAGAGAAGGGCACAGGCAGTGACCGATTACTTGGTGGGCAAGGGCATTTCAAAAGGAAGGTTCACCACCAAATGGTACGGGGAGGAACAACCCATTGACGACAACAGCACAGCTGCAGGAAAAGCGAACAACAAGCGGGTGGAAATGGCCATCATCGCCAGTGATGAGCTCAAACAGGAGGCGTACCAGGAAACAGGGAACTAAGGTCCCATTAAACCTTGCCTACGGGAGGCTGTCCGGAATATTTTTCGGACAGCTTTTTTTTTGTGCGTCCGGCATGGGCGATGGCAATGCGGACGATGAAGTTGGGCGATGTACTGAAATTTCCGATTGAAAAGGCTGCCCATAGTTGTCATTCCATTATATTTGATGCTCTTTGATTTTCCATAGAGATCAGTTTGAAAAAATAACCATCGAGCCATAGACCGACAAAAGAACCCTACCGACCACTTTAAACAAGCTTCAATATTGGGGTCAACCTTTCTATTTGGATCTCGCCAAGCCGGTTGGGGCGAAAAGATCTCTTCTTGGTTTCCGAACTATTAGCCACTAAATATTTAAGTTTTGAAAAAGTCATTTGTAGTATTGACCGTATTGTTTTGTTCAATGATCATATCCTGTTCAAAGGACGGGGAAATGGGGCCTCCTGGGGAACAAGGGGAACAGGGATTGGCCGGTGCGACCATTCTCAGCGGCCCCGATGATCCGGAACCCGAAGCTGGGAATATCGGGGACTTCCACCTCAACACCAACTCCTATGTGCTCTTTGGTCCCAAAACTGCCTCCGGTTGGGGAACGGGTGAAAGTATTCTAGGAGAAAAGGGGGATCAAGGTGAAAAGGGAGATCAAGGGGAAGCCAGTTATGTGTTATTGAGCGGGGAGACCGACCCCGATCCGAGCCTTGGGGAAGCAGGGGACTTGTATTATAATAGGCTGTCCAAAACACTATTTTATCACCTAGAAGGCGGTTGGGAACTATCGGCCAGATTGGCCAGTACGATCCAGTTTACCAAAACCGGTGTCAATCTGGGGGCTTCCACCAATATAAATATCAATTTTGACCTTCCGCGTGAAATCTTTAACAATAGTATGGTAAATGTCTATGTACATATCCCAAGTGCCATTGGGTTCTGGAGAACCCTTCCGGGTTATATCGATCAGTATAATATGTACAATATTATGTTTGAGACCTATACGAGCAATACAACTTTGATCATTGAAAGGTATTCTTCGGATCAGGTGTATTCCAATTGTACCATTCGTATTGTGGCGACCCAGGCAGATCAATTCGAAACCATTTCACAGCATGTTGATTTTAATGATTACGAATCCGTTAAACAGTATTTCGATTTGCAGGACTGAGGCTTGACCCCTGAACGGAACTTGATAATTTAAGGGATTTTAACTGTTGATATTCAAATTAATACCCTTGAAATTGCCTATTTGTCAATAATTTGGCCAAAGGCCCTTGACATGGGCTATGGCAATTGAATATTTCGTAACTTAATGGGCGTTAAGGAATTCACACAACTAATTCGGGGACCATGGAACACATCATCAAAGACAGGGGCATAGGGAGGCAGGAACACTTGATCAGATTGGAAAGGAACCATGAGATCATCCAGGGACTCTCCATGAAATTATCATCCTATACCTGCGAGCCCAGATATGCCTCGCAGTTTGAACGGTACATTGAACTGAAAAACAGTTTCAGAATTTTCGAGGATCATCAACAGCGATTGTCTTCCATGTTCCAGGAATCGGGAAGTGAATTCCCTGAAGGCTTTGAAGGGGAGATCCAACTCCAATTTGACCGATATAGGCAATTGGAATCCGATGTGGCCGGCTATCTTCTGGAAATGGAGGAAAACCTGTAAAACTCAATGACAGGGGCAGGATAGTTTTTATTTCCAAAAGTTGTCTTCCCCTGTTTTTTGTTGTTGTAATCATCCTTAGTTTTGTGCGACTACCCATGGGTTGGGTTTGTCGTTATCCTTGGACATCGGGACCTTGATTTGGCTGCCGCGGGGCAGTCTTCATGAATTTTTACATTGGGGTGTCCCAAGGGAAGATGCCCTGCAATCATTTTCAAAGGGAACGTGTGTCCTGGAGCCTAGATGGGCAATTGGTCGCGTTTCGGGTATCAATAGTATTAAAGTAGTCGGTGAATGGGAAAATCCTCGAATTCGGCATGGGTCATCCTTGCTTTTTTTTCAATCTATGTGTTTTGGGGGTCCACCTATTTGATGAACAAGGATGCCGTTCAGGAACTGGACCCTTTGTTTTTGGCCGCTTGTCGATTTGTGACCGCCGGTTCCCTGATTTTCTTGATTGCCAAGATCATGGGAATCTCCCTGAAGGTCACCAAAAATCAGCTTAAAAATACCATTATTGCCGGATTCCTGTTCCTGAGTTTGGGAAATGGCTTTGTGGTCTGGGCCCTGAAATATGTAGATAGCGGATTTGCCGCATTGGAGATATCGGCCCAACCCCTGATCATACTTTTTTTGATGCGGATCCTGCAGGGAAAAAAGATAAAGCCCATGTCCATGATCGGAGTGGTACTGGGTATGATCGGTATCTATTTATTGGTAAGCCAAAAACAGATCATAGCCAGCAGGGAGTCCGTCATGGGTATGGTGATGATTTTCTTCTGTATGTCGAGCTGGGCCTATGGCAGTCTTTTTGTGGCACGGGCAGATCTGCCCAACAACTATTTTGTGAACACCGGCTTTCAGATGCTCACGGCAGGGGTGACCCTGGCCTTGATGAGCCTGGGTTTTGGGGAACAATGGTCCTCTCCCTTCACTTGGAGTGGGGAAACAAAACTGTCTTTGGCTTTATTGGTATTACTGGGAAGCATCATTGCCTTTACCTCCTTCAATTACCTTCTCAAATCGGTCTCCCCCGAAAAGGTGGCCACATCGACCTATGTAAACCCCATTGTGGCCTTGATCTTGGGATGGTACCTTTTGGACGAGCACATAAGCCTTCAGTCCATAGTGGCCGCGACCATTCTGTTGACCGGGGTGTATTTTATCAATACCAAAAAGACCTTGGCCATTTTTGAACGTTTCAAACGTTAAGATCGGCCTTGACCCTGGGAATTTTCAATGGGATTTCGTACTTTGGAGAGGGTTGAATCCATCCATATGAAAACTGTTTCCTTTTTTGCCGTTCTCATGTCCCTTGTGCTCTGTGCAGCTTGCGCCTCTGGATCCAGAACCCAGGCCAGTCCAGCGGAAATGGCCGCTTTGGACCATGCCGTATCCGATGGGGAATTTGAGATATTGGCCACATGGGCCCAGCCCATGGCCAGCCGGGGGCTCAACAGCATCGCAAATGCCGGTCTTTTGCCCCCGGGCAGCAGTGCCGGCCGGATTGACATAGCGGGAACGGGAGGATTTCTGAAAATGGTGGGGGACTCTGCGATCGCGGACCTTCCATACTTTGGGGACAGGCATATGGGAGGGGGTTATGGAACCCAGGGCTCCGGCATCAAGTTTGCGGGAATACCCGAGAACTATTCCATGGGCCCCGTAAAAAAAGGGGACGGTTACACCATGGAGTTCAACATCAGGGAAGGGCAGGAGACCTATCGGGTACTGGCCCATATCTTTGCATCCCGCTACGCCAGCATAAACATAGCCAGTTCCCATCGCAGCACAATTTGGTACCAGGGCAGGCTTCAGATTGAGGAGGCTGAATGATTTCGGATCAAAAGAAAATCCCCACAGTCCCGTAGGTTCCAACATTTTGTTTTACTTTCATTGTCAGTAACCCTAATCGCTTCTAGACATGAAAGCTTTACGTACCCCAATAAACCTATTGATGTTGTCCATCCTGACTTTGGTCCTCTGCTCCTGCAACGGCAAAAAGCAATCCTCGGATGAGGGTGGCCCGGAGCCACAGCCCGAACAACAGGAACAGGAGCCCTATCAGGGCGACTTGCCACTGGGGCGACTGAACCTGCCCGAAGGCTTTGAAGTCGATGTTTTTGCCGAAGGCATCGACGGGGCCAGGTCCATGGCCCTGGGCGATGACGGGACCCTTTTTGTGGGGACCCGAAACGAGAACAAGGTCTATGCCCTAAGGGACGAGGATGGGGATTACAGGGCCGATGCCATTTTCGAAGTGGTCTCCGGGGTGGAACAGCCCAATGGGGTGGCCTTTAGGGACGGCTCCCTTTATGTGGCGGCCGTGGGACAACTTTTCAAGTATACGGACATCGAACAGCATTTGGATAACCCCCCGGAGCCCGAGACCATCTATTCGGATTACCCTACGGAATTCCACCACGGATGGAAATACATAGCCTTTGGGCCCGATGGAAAATTGTATGTCCCCGTGGGGGCGCCCTGCAATATCTGCGACCGAAGTGGGGAGGATGAGCGCTTTGCCACCATTACCCGGATGGACCCGGATGGAAGCAACCGGGAAATCATAGCCAAGGGCGTTCGCAATACCGTGGGCTTTACCTGGCATCCCCAGACCGATGAGCTGTGGTTCACGGACAACGGCAGGGATATGATGGGGGACGATGTCCCTCCCTGCGAACTCAACCGCCTCACCGAGTCGGGCCAGCATTTTGGATATCCCTTTTGTCATGGGGGCACGGTAAAGGACCCCGAATTCGGAGATCAACGTCCCTGTTCGGATTTTGTTCCCCCGGTACAGAATCTAGGGGCCCACGTAGCTCCCCTGGGCGTAAAATTCGATACGGGTGATATGTTTCCCCAGGCCTATAAGGGCCATGCCTTCATTGCCGAACACGGCTCCTGGAACCGTTCATCCAAGGTGGGCTATAGAATTTCTTTGGTCAAATTGGAAAACAATCAGGCCGTGGGCTATGAGACCTTCATAGACGGTTGGTTGGACCAGGACAGCCAGGAAGCCTTTGGCAGGCCGGTGGACCTTTTGTTCCTTGAAGACGGTTCCCTTCTGATATCCGATGATGTTGGGGATGCCATTTATCGGATAACCTACAAGGGTTGATCTTGATCATCAAAAATCCCCCAATTATTGATGGGCTGGCGTGAGCAATCATCCAACTCCCAGCTGGTTATTTGGCCTTGGGCATCCTTTATTTTCAAGTCGACCTGTACAATTGGCGGGTTTTCATTGATTTCAAAAAATTCCAGGGTATAGGTCAAACCCCCGTCCCGGAAAACATAGCGCCATTCATTTCCCGCCTCATTTTCCCAATACCGACCGTCCTCTATGGCCAGGGAGGGTCCCTTTCCGGCCTCCAGGGGAAAGGTGAAACAGAGATAACGGAGCACTCTGTCGGTACACGAGGCCACATGGATCAAATACTTGTCCCTATAGAGGGCCGTGAACAAATTGCCTATGATATGATAATCCTTTCCAAAAATGGCCATTGTGGTTCTAGTGGGTATATGAATGAATGGGACAGGCCTGATCCATGGCCGGTCAAAACATGGTAGGAGGGTTTCCTTGGAACAAAAGATCGCCCTGCCAATGACCGGCAAGGGCGATCGCTTGTCCTTTATTGTGTGATGGCGTACAATTTTTGGATCTTGGCATCAAAATTCCCAAGGGCGGTCGCCAGGACCCCGACCTGTTGTTGGGCCTCTTCCCAATCCTTCTGTTCTATGGCCTCCCGCACCCCCGGAAGGGTCTTGACCCCATATCCGGTATAAAATCCGGGGGCGTAGATCTGGTGTTTGAACCAGCTTCTTCGGGGCAGTCCCTCTTCCAAGGTCAAGGCCTGCTCCAAGCTGATGAATTCCCGGTTGAGCCGTGCCTTTTTGTCCATGGACAGGGCATTGAGGTCGACCTTTGAAAAGGTTTCGATGCTTCGGTTCAGGGAAGCCAGCACGTTTTGTAAGGGGGCAAAGTCCAGATAGGGGACTTCGGGCCTGGGTTCGGTGGGCTTGACCGGTTTTTTAGGGTCCATCACCAGGTGGAACACATCATTTTTCACCAGTTCGTTGTGTTTTTCCACCTCGGAGCGCATATCCTTTAGGGTTTTCATCACTTCCCCCAAATAGCCTTCGATGGTGGAATGCCAGGCCTTGAATTCAAAGGGCAGTACCTCGGCATTGGCCAGGCGAAGGCTGATCCTTCCCGCTGTATTGGCCAGGGCCAGCCCGTATTGGAAGCCGGGATCCTTATACTTGGCAAAGTGGGTATAGGTGTCGTAGATGGTATGGTATTCCCCTCCGGATCCTTCCCCTCCAAAACCGAGGTTAAGGGAGGCAATTCCCGAATGTTGGATGAAAGGGGTATAATCCGATCCCGAACCCAGGGCGGACAGTTTAAAACTGCCCTCCCCGCCCCGGTACAGGTTGGCGGCGATCCTGCGCTGTGCCACCGGGACCCCTTTTTGGGGATCTGTGACGCTATGGGCCACTTGGGAGACCATGGCTTCCAGGGTATGGGAACCCCCGGCCCCCAAATAGCCCCGACTGTTGCCGTCCGTGTTGATATAGGCCACTGCCTTTTGTTGCAGTTCGGACCTGTGGTCCTCCACCCATTCGGTGGAGCCCAAAAGTCCTTGTTCCTCTGCGTCCCAACCGCAATACACCAAACTGCGCTTGGGCCGTTTTCCTTCCTTTGCCAATTTTCCGATGACCCGGGCCTCTTCCATCAGGGCCACCATCCCACTGACGGGATCACTGGCCCCGTGTACCCAGGCATCGTAATGGTTTCCCCGTACAATCCACTGATCTGGAAATTCCGATCCCTTGAGGGTGGCGATCAGGTTATGGGCCGGTTTGATCTGCCAGTCGAACTCCAACTTCAAATGCACCTTGGCCGGCCCGGGTCCGATATGGTAGGTCAGGGGCAGGGCCCCCCTCCAGGACTCCGGGGCCACCGGACCTTTGAGGGCCTCGAGCAGCGGCTGTGCGTCCTCATAGGAAATGGGCAATACGGGAATCTTGGTGATCGTGGGGGCCTGATCCCGATCCAGGCGGTCGGCGTTCTTGGTGGCGGCATAGCCGGGGGTCAGCACATCCCCGGGGTACAGGGGCATGTCCATGACCGAACCCCGTTGGACCCCGGTACTGTTCTTATAGGGCCCTTCTGGATATACGTCCCCTTGATAATAGCCATCATCCTTGGGGTCGGAATAGATGATACAGCCTATGGCGCCTTTCTCTGCCGCCAATTTGGGCTTGATCCCGCGCCAGGACCCGTAATATTTTGCGATGACGATCTTTCCCTTGACGTCAATGCCCATTTTTTCGAGCTCCTCATAATCCTTGGGCACCCCATAATTGACGAAGACCAGTTCGGCCTCCACGTCCCCGTCCCTGGAAAAGGCGTTGTAGCTGGGCAACAATTTTTCACCTTGGGCCGTATAGGGGTCTCCTTCGACCGCAACGGCCTTCAGCGAGGCCGTGAACTTGGTGGGTTCCGTGAGTTCGAGCAATCTGACCTTGGGGTAGGGGAAGAGGACATGATAGGTGTCTATCCGGGTATTGTAGCCCCAGGACTTGAATTGCGACTCCATCCATTTGACGATTTTCTCCCCATAGGGAGTTCCGACCCAATGGGGTTCAGCGGCCATGAATTGCATCCACTGGTCCATATTCGAGGCGGAGAGCTGTTTTTCGAACTCTGTCTCCAGCTTCAATTGGTCCCTGGCAGCTTTTTCCCCGAATCCGAGGATATCTTCCTGGGCCGATGCTCCCAGGACAAATAACATCAATAAAAAAGGTAATAGTCGATTTTTCATAATATTCAAAATTGGCATTTAAAAGTAACGGTTTTGTATGGTTAATCCTTAAAGTGAATGGAATTTACGGATAAGGTCAATAATTTTTTTGAAAAAAGTTGTGCAGTTGGATGGCTGCATATATATTTGCAGTCATTTAGCTGCGTATATGGAAATGAGAAGAGATGTATTCCAGGCCATAGCCGACCCCACCAGACGGGCAATCTTGGCTTTGGTGGCCACAACTGCGATGACCCCGACCGCCATTGCCTCTTCCTTTGAGACTTCCAGGCAGACCGTTTCAAGGCACATTCAGATTTTGACCGAATGTGAACTTTTGTTCCCTGAGCAGCGGGGAAGGGAAATACTGTATCATTTCAACCCGGTCAAATTGAAGGAAATAGCAAGCTTCATAGAACCTTTCCGGGCCATGTGGGACGATAGGTTCAATGCCTTGGAGGCACTGATGAGAAATAACCCGGACAAATAGGAACATGGAACGAAAAACAAAAATCCATGCCGAGGATGGCAAACAGGAACTCAGGATCGAAAGGGAGTTTGAACTTCCGGTGGAATCCCTCTTCAGGGCCTATGTGGAAGCGGAGCTGTTGGAACAGTGGATGGGGACCAAGGTACTGAGGCTGGACGATCGAGCCCCTGGGGCCTACCGATATCAAACCACAGATCCCACGGGAAAGGACCATATTTTCAAAGGTTGTATACATGAACTCCTGCCCAATCAAAAGATCACCAGGACCTTTGAAATGGAGGATACCGGATTTCCGGTACAGTTGGAATTTCTGGATTTTGAGACCCTGGGTCCCACGAAGAGCATGCTTCGGATGCAGATGGTATACCAATCGGTGGAGGTCCGGGACCGTATCTTGAAACTGCCTTTTGCCCGCGGCATCAACATGGCTCACGACCGATTACAGAAAGTCGTGGCCCAAAAGAAATGAAAAATCACAAACGATCGAGCATATGAAAAAAAGGAACAGGATAATCTATTGGGTGGCCACGATATGGCTTGGTCTGGGAATGGCCTCCACGGGATTGGTGCAACTGATAGGAATTCAAGAGGAAAAAGATATGATGGAACATTTGGGCTACCCCATGTATTTTTTGACCCTTATCGGGGTCTGGAAGCTCTTGGGGGTGGTCGCCGTGTTGATTCCCAAAGCCCCTTTGCTCAAAGAGTGGGCCTATGCGGGCTTTGCGTTTGTCATGACCGGGGCCATGGCCTCCCACTTGGCGGTAGGGGACCCCGCCTTGGATCTCTTTGGGCCCATTCTATTATTGACATTGACCGTGGTCTCATGGTATTTTAGACCTGATACGAGAAAGGCCATCCCCACAAAATCCACTGCCCATGCACCCCAATCCTGAAGTAGACCATTACTTGGCCGAAGGATGCGGGAGATGCCCCTTGGGGGGAACGCCCCAGTGCAAGGTACACTCCTGGCAGGAAGAGCTCAAATTCCTCAGGAGACTGGTATTGGACTGTGGCCTTGTGGAGGAACGCAAATGGGGGGTACCCTGTTATACCCACAATGGGGCCAATGTCATCATGCTCTATGCCTTCAAGGACAATTGCGGTATCAGTTTTTTAAAGGGTTCCCTGTTGAAGGACGAAAACCGGATCCTGGAAAAGCCCGGTGAAAACACCCAGGGTGGGAGAGTGGTCCGATTTACCGATGTCAGGCGCATTGCCGAACTTGAACCTGTATTGAAGACCTATGTTTTTGAGGCCGTCGAGGTGGAACGGGCAGGGCTGAAGGTGAAATCCAAACCCCTTTCCGACTATGAAATGCCCGAGGAATTCCAAAAAAAGTTGGATGGGGATCCGGAACTCAAGGAAGCCTATGAGGGGTTGACCCCGGGAAGGAAAAAAGGATATCTGCTGTATTTTGCCGGATCCAAGAACCCCAAGACCCGGGAATCGAGGATTGAAAAATATGTTCCCAAGATTCTCAAAGGGCTTGGGTTCCACGACAGATAGGGGGAGGGTGGGGGCAGCCTGTGGTGCGTTTTAAATATTCCCTTATATTTAACAAATAAATCCAACTCCCATGAAAAACATCGTTTCCCTGTTCGCACTCATCGTGTTTTTTGTTTCCTGCAAAATGGATAAATCCACGGAAGTTTCCAGAATCGAATTCACCGGCATATCCGATTCAATTAGGCCGGGTGACAACTTTTTTATGCACGTGAACAAAATTTGGTACGATACGGTCCAAATTGCGGATGACCAGGTAGGAGTTGGCTCTTACAGCTTTTTGAACATTCCCCAGAGGGAAAGGTTGGAGGGAATTTTGGAAGAGGTATCGGCTCAGGAACATCCAAAGGGAAGTGTGGAACAAAAGGTCGGGGATTTTTATGCCTCGGGTATGGATACACAGACCATTGATGCCAGGGGATATGATCCCATTAAGCCCATTCTGGATGAAATCGCCCGGATCGACAGTAGGGAAGGGGTCGTGGAATTTGTGAGCTCACAAATGGAATCCGGAAACAATTCGATCATAGGATTGAGGGTGGGACCGGACATCAAGAACAGTTCGATCAACATACTGCATATCGGACAGGCCGGTCTGGGACTTCCGGACCGGGATTATTATTTCAAGACGGATTCCTCCACTGTGGGAATCCAAAACGCCTATAAAAGGTATATCGCCACTTTGATCACGCTGACCGACGGACAAGATGCCGATGGGCAGGCGGAAATGGTGTACAGTCTTGAAAAGGAATTGGCCGAGAGCCACAAGACCCGAATCGATAGACGGGACATACAGGCCAATTATAATAAGTTTTCCGTGGCCGATCTCACAAGAAGGAACCCCAATTTGGATTGGACATCCATGCTTTCGAAGCTGGAGTTGGAAGCGGATTCCATCAATGCGCAACAACCCGCCTATTACGACAAATTGGACAGTCTTTTGGGAAGCGTCCCTGTCGATCAATGGAAAACATACCTCAGGGCCCATACCTTGGACAGCTATGCCAATTTTTTGGGCAGCCCCTTTGAAAAGGCGGTATTCGAGTACAACAAGGTGCTGCTCGGGCAGTCGGAGCAGCAGCCCCGGGCCCAATTGATGGTACAGCAGGTGGACCGGATGCTCGGTTTTGCCCTGGGGCAGCTGTACGTGAAAAGGTATTTTGACGAGGAGGACAAAAAAAGGGTGTCCGATTTGGTGGACAACCTTCAAAAAGCCTTTGAGACCCGAATGAACCAATTGGACTGGATGAGTGACAGCACCAAGTCCAAGGCCAAGGAAAAGTTGTATGCCATCACCAAAAAGGTGGGCTATCCGGATGTTTGGAGGGAGTACGATGTCACTATGGAGCGGGAAAAATACTTTGAGAATGTGGTGGCCCTGCGCAAAAATGCCTATGAGCACCGCATCAAGGACCTGAACAAGGCCCCGGACAAAGAGGAGTGGGGGACCACCCCTTCCACGGTAACCGCCTATTACCGACCATCCCACAATGAGATAGTTTTTCCTGCAGGAATACTACAGTTTCCATATTATGATAAGGAGTCTGACGATGCCTTGAATTATGGGGGCATTGGAATGGTTATCGGCCATGAACTCACCCATGCCTTTGACGACAATGGTTCACAATTTGACAAGGATGGGAACCTAAACAATTGGTGGACTGAGCAGGACCTGGAAAAGTTCAAGGCCAAGACCCAACAGCTGATCGAGCGTTACAACAGCTTTACAATTCTGGATGGCGTCCCCGTCAAGGGTGCCCTTACCATTGGGGAGAACACTGCCGACAACGGGGGAATCGCCATTGCCTATGACGCCTTTAAATTGACGGAGCAGGGGCAGGACACAATCCGGATCAATGGATATACGCCAGATGAGCGTTTCTTCATGTCCCTGGCCAGAATCTGGAGGGTAAAGGTACGTGATGAGTTCATGAGGAACTATGTGAACACCAATTCCCATTCCCCGGCCCTATGGAGGGTAAACGGTCCATTGATGAACTTCACGCCTTTTTACGAGACTTTCGAGCTCGAACCCACGGACCAGAACTACAGGCCCGAGGACGAGCGGATAAGGATTTGGTGATGGAAAGGAAATAGGCAATTTTAAT
>Ga0079224_100008846_pt1 | contig 13673 bp, 11 predicted proteins | sample Stecom2015_FD_80414 | JGI IMG/M metagenome (GOLD analysis project Ga0079224, IMG submission 80414) | Agricultural soil microbial communities from Utah to study Nitrogen management - Steer compost 2015 | ecosystem: Environmental > Terrestrial > Soil > Agricultural land | place: USA: Utah... | reverse complement strand
CTTTTTTCTTGGATTTTTCTCGGTACGCCGCAAACAATTTCATATTGAATCCGACAGGTAAGCATAAATAAGAATTTTATCCTTAATTTTAAAATTATCAACTCACCAAATACCTACATACATTATGAGCATTAAACTAGAACAGGCAAAGCAGATCATTAGAGCCGCAGAAAAGAAAGCGGAAGAAATTGGCCAGCCGATGAACATTGCCGTCGCGGATGCCGGCGGAAACCTTGTTGCTCATGTCCGTATGGACGGAGCTTGGATAGGCAGCATTGACATCTCTATTAAAAAAGCTTATACTTCCCGCGCATTTGATATCACAACTAAAGATCTGGCCGAGCATTCCCAATCAGGGGGTCAGTTTTTCGGGATCCATGCTTCTAACAACGGGAAGATCATGGTTTTCGCAGGCGGAATTCCTTTGAAAAAAGACGGCCAAGTAGTAGGTGCCATTGGAGTAAGCGGCGGATCTGGGGAACAGGATCACTCGGTGGCCGAGGCTGGAGCGGCAGCATTTTAATTTAAGTTATCCCTTGGCTCAGGTAAAAATCTGAGCCAAGGTAATTTACCGATACCTTTTTTGTCACCATTATACCCCGATTTTTGATATGGGGTCAACCCTTTCATTCACCCGATACTTCTTCATCAATACCCAACCCCCATACAAACCTCTTGGGGCAGATTCTGCTGGATTTTTAAATATTAAAAAACGGGAAATAGATTGGATTGAATTTTGAATAAGACTAGGCAAAATACGCTTGTAATGGCGGTACTAAGTCTATTTAAGGAAACGAAAAAGTACTTCCAGAAAATAGATGAATTATAAAGCCAGTTTGCAGGCTTTGGGGGGTAGACAGCCTAATATTAATTTCGATTCCAAACTAATTGTCTGAATAATTGCTTGTTAATAGGGAGCCCGGTCACGGGCAGGCACCACACCCTTCTCCTCCCAGTACGTACCAATATTATTAGCGGCTCATTTTGTAAAGAATGGGCCTTCACTTAATTTAAAAACTTATGAACATGAAAATCGCATATATTTCCACGTATCCGCCGAGACAATGCGGACTTGCCACTTTTAACCAGAACCTGATAAAAGCCATCAATTCAAATTTTGAAGATCCATTTTCATTAGACGATTCCGTCGTCGTGGCACTTAACGATTCTGATGATCTACATCATTATGATTATCCCAAAGAAGTAAATTTTGTCATTAGACAAAATGAAACAGAGGATTATCTCGACGCTGCCGATTTTATCAATGAAGGGCCGTCGGACGCCTGCATTCTTCAACATGAGTTTGGGATATTTGGAGGAGAGAGCGGGATATACATTTTGCCATTTTTGAACCGGCTCAATAAGCCGCTTATTACCATTTTGCATACCGTATTAAAATCGCCTACTTTTTTGCAACATTCCATTATTCGGGAAGTTGCCAAGCGATCATCAAAAGTGGTGGTGATGAGCAAAAAAGCCATCGGCTTCCTTACAGATATATATGATATCCCCAGAGAAAAAATACAATTCATAGAACATGGGGTTCCAAATCTAGAAGCGCCCCTCGTCAATCCTGTTAAGGAACTTTCATCGCTACAAGGCAAACGCATCCTGCTAACTTTCGGACTTTTGAGCAGAAACAAAGGCTTGGAAACGGTCATCAGGGCCCTTCCGGAAATCACCAAGAAGCATCCGGATGTCAGATATGTCATCTTGGGCAACACCCATCCAGGAATATTAAAAGGTGAGGGGGAGGAATACCGGGATCATCTAAAAAGCCTTGCCGCGGAATTGAAAGTAGCCGATCATCTTGTTTTCATCAAGCAGTTTGTGGAAGAAGAAGAGCTGATCAATTACCTGACCGCAGCGGACATCTATATTACCCCTTACTTCAACGAAGCGCAAATCACCAGTGGTACTCTTTCCTATGCCGTCGGGGCGGGTGCAGCTGTGGTTTCAACACCTTATTGGCATGCCCAAGAATTGCTGGCGGACGGCCGAGGCCGATTATTTGACTTTAAAGATGATCAGGGCTTAGCTCTTGTTGTCAACCAACTTCTAGACAATCCGGAAAAACTTAATGCCTTGAAGAAAAAGGCATATAAATATGGATTAAAGTTACGTTGGCCGAAAATTGGGATGGAGTATATTACTGTGTTGGGCAAGGCAGTCAATGATCCAGACTACGCGGAAAAAATCCTCACTCAAGTCATCGACTTGGAGGTCATGCCTGAGTTTAGCCTGGATTATATCCATCGGCTGACAGATGACACGGGCATTATTCAACATGCAAAATATGGCATCCCTAACCGCAACGAAGGATATTGTCTAGACGATAACGCACGAGCCTTGATTATGGCATTGATGTCCTATCAAGCGAATAAGAGCCAAGAAGCATTGGATCTCCTTCCGACCTATTTAAGTTATATCCACCACATGCAACGGGAAGACGGGAAGTTCCGCAACTTTTTAAGCTACAGCCGCCAGTTTTTGGAGGCCGAGGGATCGGAAGATTCTTTTGGACGAACCATCTGGGCATTGGGCTATTTGATTGATGCCGCACCAAATAATTCCTTTAAGGAGTTTGGAGAGGAGCTACTTCTCAATGCTGTCCCCCATTTTAAGAATTTAACGCACTTGAGGGGAATAGGCAATACCATTATCGGCCTATCGTACTATCTAAAAGTACACTCCTCCGATAAGAGCATGATGCAAGAACTGGTCTCCTTAACGGATAAACTGGTCGATTCCTATCACAGCACCAAAGGTGAAAAGTGGCATTGGTTCGAAAACAAGCTAACCTATGACAACGCCATATTGCCTTTGGCCCTCTTCCATTCCGCCGAGATAACCGATAATAAGAAGGTGAAATCCATCGCTCTAGAATCTTTGGATTTCCTCGAGAACCTTACCGTAAACACAGATTACCTTAACCCTGTTGGAAATGACGGCTGGTATCTTAGAGACGGAGAAATGCCGCTTCATGATCAGCAGGCCATAGAGACCATGGCCATGGTACTGATGTATCACCAAGCTTTTAAGGTCACCAAACAGGCAAGTTATTTGAAAAAGATGTTCTCCAGTTATATGTGGTTCCTGGGAGAAAATTCCCTTAGAGTGCCCTTGTATGATTACGAAACCAAAGGCTGCTGTGATGGTTTACAACTTTCCGGTATCAATCGAAACCAAGGGGCGGAAAGCACATTGGCTTACCTGATTTCCCATCTAGCTGTCTTACTGGCATTCGATCATGACTATGTAGCCAGCCAAGGTCGGGAAAACCTGGAAACTATCTTACTTAAATGAGGGTAGCTGTCCTATCCCCTATTGCCTGGAGAACCCCTCCCAGGCATTATGGCCCTTGGGAGCAGGTTGCTTCCAATGTGGCCGAGGGTTTGACCAACTTGGGACTGGAGGTTACCTTGTTTGGAACAGGAGACTCGATCACTGCAGGTGAATTGGATGCAGTGATCGATACGGGATATGAAGAAGACAGAATGCAGGATGCCAAAGTTGTAGAATGCTTGCACATCAGTAACCTAATGGAAAAAGCAGGGGATTTTGATATCATCCACAACCATTTTGACTTCCTGCCACTGACTTATTCCAGGTTAATCAAGACACCGATGGTCACCACCATCCACGGTTTTTCCTCAGCTAAAATTATCCCGGTTTACAAAAAATATAACAGTACCTCCTCCTACATCTCCATAAGCAATAGTGATCGGAGTCCAGAATTGGAGTATGTGGCGACGGTCTACAACGGATTAAGAACTTCCGACTTTGTCTTCCAAAACGATCCTGAGGATTATTTGCTTTTTTTAGGAAGAATTCATCCGGATAAAGGAACGGCAGAAGCCATTGATATTGCCAAAAAAAGTAAGAGGCGCCTCATTATAGCGGGCATCATCCAGGATCAGGCCTACTTTGATGAAAAAGTTGCACCCCATTTAGGTGAGGAAATACGCTTTGTGGGCCATGTTGCGCCGGAACAGCGAAACGAATTGTTGGGAAATGCAGCGGCTTTACTTCATCCCATTCGATTTCACGAACCCTTCGGTTTAAGCGTGGCCGAGGCCATGTTATGCGGTACGCCTGTGGTAGCTTTCGATAAAGGTTCCATGGCAGAACTCATCTTGTCGGGTAAAACGGGCTACTTGGTAAACACGGTTGATGAAGCAGTAGAAGCGCTACCAGAGTTGGACAGCATCAGCCGGACGGATTGCCATCAATGGGCGAAGAGTCAGTTCTCCCAAGAGAAAATGGTTCAGGATTATCTCAAGGCTTATCGTTTAATTATTGATCCTTTGAGTCGGTGATGATCCGTTCCAGCAGCGTATTCAAGTCGACCGTGGCAAATGAGGAGGAATAATCAGAAAGGCCATAAGGGATGATCAACTTCCCGTTGTTGACGATAGAGCCACAAGAATATACCACGTTGGGCACATAACCTTCTCTTTCATTCTGGTTTGGAACCAGTAAGGGCTCCTTTAAGCGTCCAATTTCAACCGAAGGGTCATCGAGTTTTAACAGACTTGCTCCCAAACAGTATCGCCGCATCGCACCCACACCATGGGTAATGACCAGCCAGCCATGTTCAGTTTCAATAGGTGATCCACAGTTTCCGATCTGTGTAAATTCCCAGAAATGTAATGGGCTTTGGAGCTGAACCGGATTTTCCCAAAGGTTCATGTTTTTGGAATACATGATATAATTGTTCCATCCATCTATCCTGGACAACATGGCGTATTGGCCATTGATCTGACGGGGAAAAAGTGCAAGGTTTTTATTCTGTGCCCCCTTGCCATGCAAGGGCTTAATGGTAAAGTTATAAAAATCCTTGGTTTGGAGTAGCTTGGGCATAATTATAGCCCCATCGAAGGCAGTATAAGTGGCATAATACATAATCTCTCCATTGTCTTCCCTGAACTTTACAAACCTTGCATCTTCGATTCCCTTTCGTTCCAACTCAGAAATGGGAAAAATCACCCGATCAGAAATATCTGTGTCAAGGGAAAAACTTATCTCATGGTAGGAATCGGAGAGCCACAATACTTTTTCATAATGGAGCCGTTTAAAATCGTCTTCCAGAAGCTTCTGTGAATCTTGAATAACCTTCCTCAAATGATTATACTCGAAAGTATCTCCAATTTTTTCATCAATTTCTTTCAACACGCTTATGTCAATCTGTTCATCGGCAGCCTTTTCAAGAAATAGCTTTTTCTCATACTTGGCATTACGGATTATTTCAGCCTCGCCTACATAATTTCCTGCCGGAATCACACGGATGTTGTTTTCCCTATCGATCAGTGCCCTTCTAAAGACAATTGAAGAAATATGCCCTTCGCCTACAGCCCGAAAACTAATGATAATACGCTTTTCACCATCCTCCAGTTCGGACTGATCCGGGTCTTCTACTATGGAAGGATTAAAAAAAGCGGCGGATTCAATGGAATATTCATGGGTGAAATAGGCGCCCAAAAGTAATTTTCTTGGATTTGAAATTCCTTCAATGTCTATGTTAAGCGTCTTGATTACATTGCTGATTTTTTCAAAATGCCTGTCCAGGATCTTTGAAATATTCCGATGACGCTTTGAATATTCTTGTAAGATTGGGGAGATAATACCAAAAACCTTCTCCTCATCTAGTGTCATGACCCTTTTAATCACTTCCTGGGCACGTTCTTCACCATTAAAGAAAAACCGGGCGATGACACGTTTTGAATCTGGATTAACCTTGGCTGCCTGTCTATTGATTGGAATTCTCATGAGTTTGAATTATTCCCTTATTTAACTAGAATTGCTTAGGGACCGGTGGAAAGAGTAGGCAAGGTAAGGTAATTGAAGCCAATATTACCATTACGACGTAAACTAATCGGATATGCCTGGCACCTATAGTGTTCATAGATCCTACTCTATTTTCTATTCTAATCTTCCAACCTTACGATAAGGGCTTCGTCGCCACTAAGGCTGATGATCTCGTTGACTTTTGTCCCCTCGAGTTCAGGTGAAATGGCTACCTCGATGGTTCCGCTTATCGGAGTCTCTGGCTTAAAATAGCAAGGTCTATGGCTAAGATTCAGCAGCACCATGAACCTAGAAGATCCAGGTGCATGTCTGCAGTAGACGATAATCTGCCGATCAGAATGAATGGGGACATAATCCCCGACAAGAAGAGCGTTCTCTTTTAGGCGCAAATCAATCAGACGTTTATAAAGCGACAACATGGAATCGGGAGTTGTTTTCTGGATTTCAACATTGACTCTAGGAAACTTTTTGTCCACCCGAAGCCAAGGTTTACCCTTTGTAAAACCTGCATTTTCGGTGTCATCCCATTGCATGGGCGTACGGGCAGGATCACGGCTGAGATTTTTGTCCGGCATGTTCAAGCCTTGTGGATCCTGAACCTCTTCGAAAGGAATGGGCACGTCACGCATGCCTATCTCATCTCCATAGTAAATAGTGGGCGTGCCACGTAGCGTTAGCAACAATACCGCAGCTACTTTTGCCTGATCCAATCCTACCCTACTGGCGATCCGTGGGTTGTCATGATTGCTTAATATCCAATTAGGCCATCCCTCGTCCGGTAAGACGCCTTCGTACTCATCTATGGCTGTTGCAATTTTCTGAGAATCCCAAGGAAGGGAAAGCAACTTGAAATTAAAAGGAAGATGGGCGCCATTGTTGTCAATACCGTAGTAACTCATCAATTTATTAAGAGGCAAATAGATCTCCCCTATCATCATCCTCTCGTGATAACTGTCCAATAGTTCACGCATCTTCCGGATGATATCATGGACCTCCGGCTGATCTGTGGAATAAACCGGCAAAAGCTCATCGTAGGTTGGCATATGTTGCTCATAATCCGGATTTATAGGGTTGTCCCTCCATTTATCGTCCTTGACCATATGCCACATCACGTCCACCCGAAAGCCGTCTACACCCTTATCCAGCCAGAAGCGCATGACGTCGAGCATGGCTTCCTGAACTTCTGGATTCCGCCAGTTTAAATCCGGCTGCTCCTTTAGGAATCCATGGTAATAATATTGTTCAGTGTTTTCATCCCATTCCCATCCACTTCCCCCAAAGACGCTTCGCCAATTATTAGGAACCGAGCCATCTTCGTTGGCATCTTTCCAAAGGTACCAATCCCTTTTGGGGTTGTCCCGGGAGGATTTAGATTCCAAAAACCAAGGATGTTGATCGGAGGTATGATTGGGAACAAAATCAAGAATCAGCTTCATTTCCCGGGAATGGATCTCGGACAAAAGGCTATCGAAATCCTCCATATCTCCGAACATGGGATGAATGGCTTTATAATCTGAAACATCATATCCGAAATCCGCCATAGGCGAAGGGTAGATAGGTGATATCCATAATGCCTTTATCCCCAACCATTTCAAATAATCCAAACGTTTGATGATGCCTCTGAGATCCCCCACGCCGTCTCCATCACTGTCCTGAAAAGACCGGGGATAAACCTGATAAACAATGCCATTCTGCCACCACAGACTTTCGTTGTTAGCTTCTGTCATAAAAAAGGGAATTAACGGGATTAGTGTAAATTATAGTGGTCCGCTAAGATCAGCCCAACCATGGCCTCAGCGGTGCAAGAACTGTGCAAATATGTTCAATTCGGAATTTTGCCTTAAGATTTTTGATTCCCTGCTTCCGTCTCACTTTTTGTCGGAATACCCCTTTGATGATGTCGCATTTACGGCGCATAAAAACGAACCTTAAAAATTAACTTTGATTTACATCTAAACGCTTCGTGTTAATATTGAAAACCATAAAAATCAATCATGTACCAAGACATCCGCACCGACCTTCATGAAACTTTTGGAAAGTTAATGGACACCCTCTCCTCTCTCAGTGAGGATCAACTCAATAAAAGCCCCTACACCGGAAGCTGGACCGCTGCCCAGGTAGGTGACCATCTATCCAGATCCTATGGCATCATCGAGCTCTTGGACGGAAATACCACACCATCCTCCCAGCCCGTAAGCGAAAAAGTTCAGGAGATCAAAGCGCTATTTTTGAATTTTGAGATACAGATGGAATCTCCAGCCTTCATTCTTCCTTCTGAGGGGTGGATCGATAAAGAACAACTCCTTTTAGACCTGGAACAAAAGACCCACGGTATTCTTGATAGCATGAATAGCAGGGATTTATCGGTAAGTTGCTTGGATTTTGAGCTTCCCGGATCGGGAATACTGATGGGCTGGGAATGGATACATTTTATCAACTACCACACCCAGCGACACCTATATCAGCTGGATAAAATCAGAACAAAGCTTGCCTGAAGTAGGGCTTCTTACTCCATAATAGCATCCAAATAAAGGATTTTTTTTTAAATTGTCGGTAGATTACATTTAACGACCATGTAATGAAGATTTTACAAAGCGGTGTTCCCAAGTGCGGGAATTTTTGGCTCTATCAAATTATACAAAACGTGCTTCAAAAAAGCGACATGCCATCGCATAGCTATGTAGAGCAACATCCAATCTTCCCTTTGGCCAAAACTTGGGACCTGAATTTTCCCGATCAGACGAAAATTGATGTATTAGAAATCACCGACCTGCAGCTAAGCTACCGCATCAGCAGTATCTTCCGGATGCCCATTGTGGATTTTAAAGAATATCTATCCAAAACCAACCATATCTGGACCCATTCGCCGGTATGTAAGAGTAGCGGGGAGGTTTTTGGTAGAATGGACAAAATCATCTACATCATCCGTGACCCACGGGACCGGGCGATTTCCGCCGCCAAGTATTACTGTTCGGATTATATGCTTAAATATTTCCCCCAAGAAGAAAAAGACCCTTCCGTTTTCCTAGCTAAAAATTTTGACGGTTTGATGGAAGAATGGGTATGGCATGTTTGGGATCATCTTAGACTTGCGAGTAAACATAACATTCATATCACCTTTTACGAAAGTTGGTTAGGAAACTTCCAGCATGAACTGGGGCAGCTTTTGGACTATCTCGGATTAGAACTAGACGCAAAAGACATGTCCGTATTAGAAGAAGAGCTAACCTTCGCCACTTTAAAAAAGAAAAACCCCGATCACCTAAAAAAAGGCACTTCCGGATATTGGAAGGATGTTTTAACCCAAGAACAAATAGCGAGGGCCGAGATTATCGCCGGCCCTTTGATGGATTTCCTTAGCTACTCAACGATTCCTGACCCCTCCTTCATACCCCAGGATGAACCGCAGGTTTTTGAGGAATTAAAACTGCAATTGATCATGAGCCAAAAGGCTTTGTATTAATCACCATACGCCGAGCTGTCTCCCTATGGCTTTGACTTGACCAATGGTATAGGCGTTGTGGTGGAAGGTCGTCATCGCAGCCCAAGCGAGGCTTTTCCCGTTTGAATACTCTTGCAGTAAATCTCCCTCATTACGCTGAACCAAATCGATCATGTCAGCCAGATCCTTTTCAAACTCTTCAATAGCCTGTAGCCAGATCTCTTCGCTCTGAGGTTCTGGATGGTCCGGCCAATAGGCATCCGGCCAGGTATCCCCGCCAAATAAAGGATTTTTCATGAATTCCAGCAAGATCTTCTGCCTGTGTTTCATATGTTCCAGCAAGGAATAAGCGGAGAATGGCAATCCATCAAGAGAAATCCCCGCTTTGTCAAAGTGAAATTCCCGTAACAAGATGACAACCGGGGCAAAGCCGCCGGTAAGTAATTCGATAAGATGATCGCGCAAAAGGCGCTCTGTGGAAGGTTTAGTGTCCATAAAAGGAAGTCTGTAGATTTTTCCATTCTGATATATTCAAGAACGATAACGATATTTCACTAGAGAAGCAATTAATATACCTATGCATACCGAACAGTGTTGCTACTCTTCCAGACATATTGCCTATTCCTATTAATTCCATGGTGCCTTATGGAAGCATTGTCTATTAAAAGTGAATTGTATATCTTCACCTTCGTTAAACAATATCCCAGAAATCACTACATGAGAAAACTTATCCTCGCCCTGTTCTTGTTTATGGGGTTTTTTTACTCGTCCGTGGCCCAAGACAAACCCTTAAAAATCATGATGATCGGGGCGCATCCTGACGATTGCGATATAAAAAGTGGAGGGACAGCGGCCTTATTTGCACAGATGGGCCATGAGGTAAAGTTTCTTTCCGTCACCAATGGAGATGCGGGACACATGGAACAAGGAGGCGGTATACTGGCCAAACGCCGGGCCGCCGAGGCACAGGAGGTGGCCAAACGCTTGGGAATTACCTACGAGGTATTGGACAACCACGACGGCGAACTTACCCCATCGCTCCCCATCCGCTTGGAAATTATCCGCAGGATCAGGGATTGGGAAGCCGATGTGGTGATCTCCCATCGATCCAACGACTATCATCCCGACCATCGGTATACCGGGATACTGGTACAGGATGCCGCTTTTATGGTAGGGGTTCCGAATATTGCCGCAGACACGCCTCCTCTCGCCCGAAACCCTGTATTTCTTTATTACCAAGACCATTTCCAAAAACCGAATCCTTTTCAGGCGGATATTGTCATTGACATCAGTGAAGTCATTGACCAAAAAATCCATGCTTTGGATGCCCATGAATCTCAGTTTTACGAATGGTTGCCATGGATCAGTGGCTATACGGGGCAAATTCCGACTGAACAAGAAGAAAGGCTGGCGTGGCTAAAAGAGCAGCGTACCGGGCCAATAGCCTCCCAGGTAAAAACTGTTCTGGAAAAATGGTACGGGGAATCCCACGCCGGGAATGTGCAACACGTGGAGGCTTTCGAGCTGTGCGAATATGGAAGCCGGCCTTCGGAAGAAGAACTAAGGCGATTGTTCCCCATGATGGGGAGTAAGGGCAACTTCTGATCACTTCGATTTATCAACTATTTTAAAGCAACATAATTACGTTCAACTATGAAATTATTAAGATTTGGTGAGGCCGGCAAAGAAAAGCCGGGAGTGGAAACAGTGGACGGGAGATGGCTGGACTGCAGTGCATTCGGCGGTGACTGGTCAGAAGATTTTTTGGGAAATGATGGCATTTCCCGCCTGGCGGCCTGGCTGGAGGAAAACAGTACCACTTGTCCAGAAGTCTCTAAAGAAACCCGTCTAGGTCCTCCCCTTCAGCGGCCATCCAAATTGATTTGTGTGGGCTTGAATTACTCCCTCCATGCCAAAGAAAGTGGTATGGAAGTTCCTACCCAACCGATTTTGTTCATGAAAGCCACCTCTTCCATATGTGGGCCCTTTGATCCTATTATCATTCCCAAAGGTTCTGAAGCCACGGACTGGGAAGTTGAGCTGGCGGTGGTGATTGGGAGAAAGGCAACTTATGTCTCCGAGGAGGAAGCCATGGACTATGTGGCCGGCTACGTGCTTCACAATGATGTCAGTGAGAGAGACTTTCAACTGAGACATGGTGGGCAGTGGGTAAAGGGCAAAAGCGCAGACAATTTTGCTCCACTTGGTCCTTATCTGGTAACCAAGGATGAAATAGCGAATCCACATAATCTGAGGCTTTGGCTTAAACTCAACGGTAAAATGCTGCAGGATAGCAGTACTTCTGATCTGGTATTCAATGTGCCGCAACTGGTAAGCTACATCAGCCAATATATGTCGCTCTTGCCGGGAGACATTATCAGTACCGGTACTCCGGCAGGAGTGGGCATGGGCTTTAAGCCTCCCGTTTATCTTAAGGAGGGCGACGTGGTGGAATTAGGCATTGACGGATTAGGGACTTCCAAACAGGCGGCGACCAATTATAAAAAGGGTTAATTTAACGATTTATGGCTTCTGAACCACGCCGCTGACATGAGACACAGATGTGCTACCTAAAGGCTAATCAGCTCCTCCTTAAAACTGAAACCCGCGACCTTAGAAGAAGCTGGTAAAATATCAGCTTCTTTCTAGGTATATTTCAAGAAGTCAGATCTTTTATTGAAGGGCTTGGTGCAGGATTGCTAATCAAACAAGCACAAATTGTCAATGATAAAAAAGCTACCTATATCGAGTAGCTTTTTTGTTTCTGGATAAGTTCAGCAGGTTGCTGGATTTACCTTAGTCAAGGGAAAGAAGACTTTTGCATCACCGGAAGACCTTCGTCGACCACTCCCATCACATAAAAATTTTGGGAAAAACCTATTTCCCAAAACCAGATGGTCAGATTTTTGGTTGTGACAGGGCGAACATATAGTTCCTTCTCACATTATAAAGAAGTAAGCTCTTGCACTTCCTGTTAAAAGGTGTTAAAAGCATAAGGTTGCTCGAAAGTTGTAAAACAAAAACCGGAAAGAATGGGTTAGGTAGAGTGGGATAGTTGTATTAATTAATAATAAAATTTTAAATAAACTAAGATGAATAAAAAGCAGTTTTTCTTGGCAGTCGTAGTGGCTGCGTTGATTGGCGGACTAGTTGCTTTGGCTGGTGCCAGTTTCCTCTTCCAATCGCCATCAGCAACAAGTTTTAATGAAAAGCAAAATACCAGTTTTGTCAATTGGTTGGCAGATGACAAATTCACCATACCAGATGGACTTAACTTTGTGGCCTCGGCCCAGCAGGTGACTCCTGCGGTGGTACACGTGACCAGCCGCATTGTCATGCAAGGTTCTAGGGGGATGGATCCGATGGAAGAGTTTTTTGGCTTTAGAAGCCCTCGACAAGAAGCTCCCCGGGAGGGAAGAGGCTTTGGCTCGGGAGTGATTATCTCCGATGACGGATATATCGTGACCAATAATCATGTCATTGACAATGCATCTACTGTAAGCATTGCCTTAGAAGACAATAGAAGGTATACAGCGAGGGTGATCGGAACTGATCCAACTACGGATTTGGCTTTGCTGAAAATCGAAGAAAAAAACTTACCCTTTGTTCAGTTCGGAAATTCAGATGATGCCCAGGTGGGAGAATGGGTGTTAGCCGTGGGCAACCCCTTTAATTTGAACTCAACGGTCACAGCAGGTATTATTAGTGCGAAAGCAAGAAACATTGGCATCCTGCGGGATGAAAACAACAATCTTCAAGTGGAGTCATTCATCCAGACCGATGCGGTGGTCAACCGCGGAAATTCCGGAGGTGCGCTCGTAAATTTGGCAGGAGAGTTGATAGGAATTAATACCGCTATTGCATCCCAGACGGGGTCATTTAGCGGCTATTCTTTCGCAGTACCGAGTTCCATTGTGAAAAAAGTAATGGACGATTTATTGGAGTATGGCACCGTGCAGAGGGGGCTCTTGGGGGTACAGATTGTTGATGTAAGTCCAGAAACAGAAGAAATCATTGGGTCAAAAATTAAAGCTACCCGAGGAGTCTATGTCGCAGAAGTCAATGAAGGCAGCGGCGGTGAAGAAGCTGGGCTGAAGAAAGGTGACGTAATCATCGGTATCGACGGCCAAACTACTTACAATACCTCAAGATTGCAGGAAATGGTTGCCCGTAAGCGCCCAGGAGATAAAGTAGAGGTTAAATACCTTCGGGATGGGCAGGAAATGACGACTACGGCAACATTGAAGAACTTCTCTGGTGACACCAAGGTGGTGGTTAAAGAAATACCAAAAACCTCTGAATTCAACGGGGTCACTTTTGAAGACGTTAGCACCACCATCAAGGAGCGTCTTCAGCTAGAAGGTGGAGCTTCCATCATCTCAGTAAACAACGAAGGATGGATAGAAGCCGGTGTTAAAGAAGG
>Ga0079224_100008844_pt1 | contig 13673 bp, 11 predicted proteins | sample Stecom2015_FD_80414 | JGI IMG/M metagenome (GOLD analysis project Ga0079224, IMG submission 80414) | Agricultural soil microbial communities from Utah to study Nitrogen management - Steer compost 2015 | ecosystem: Environmental > Terrestrial > Soil > Agricultural land | place: USA: Utah... | reverse complement strand
TCATTCATTTTGGTTGGAGCTACAGCCAAATGTATGCGATAAGGACGAGGCGTCTCGTATATGACATCTAATATGGTTACAGCGCATTTTTTTTCAGATGCCAAAACAATACTTGCTGTAAATAAATGTCCCAAACCGTTGGTTATGTGTAAGATATCTCCAGTGTTTTTACGTAAAACTTTAATAATATGATGGCTCTCTTCTTTATCGAAAAGATATTCTTTATCTGTGGATTGTAAACTGGGTGCGTAAAATAATTGCATAATTCTAAATTTCAATTCGTGGTTTGGAAACTACCGTAGCATCGGCAAATTGTTGATCTAAATATTTGTAATATCCTACAATTCCAATCATAGCAGCATTGTCGGTAGTGTATTCAAATTTAGGTATAAAAACTTTCCAATCTTTTGACTCTTGTTCCTTTTCCAGAGCGCAACGAATCCCTTTATTGGCTGATACGCCACCACCGATTGCCACTTGATATATTTGCGTTTGTGCCACAGCATGATTTATTTTATCCATCAATATAGATACGATAGTATGCTGAATAGAAGCACAAATGTCTGCTAAATTTTCTTGTATAAATGCTGGATTTTCTTTGATATTTTTCTGTAAAAAATACATAATCTGTGTTTTCAACCCGCTAAAACTAAAATTCAGACCTTCTACTTTGGGTTTGGTAAAAACAAATGCTTTGGGATTGCCTTCTTGAGCATATTTGTCTATCAAAGGACCACCCGGATAAGAGAACCCCAACAATTTAGCAGTCTTATCATAAGCTTCTCCCACCGCATCATCAGTAGTTTCTCCCAAAACTTCCATATCGAAGAAACTATTTACTTTCAAAATTTGTGTATGACCGCCCGAAATCGTAACACCCAAAAATGGAAATTGAGGTTTTTCTTGACCTTCGTCTATAAAATGTGCGAGTATGTGCGCATGCATGTGATGTACTGCAATCAAGGGAATGTCCAATGCCATAGCCATAGATTTTGCAAACGAACTTCCTACCAAAAGTGAGCCCATTAGTCCAGGACCTTGGGTAAAGGCTATAGCATGCAATTCTTCCTTGCGAATACCCGCTTTTTTTAATGCGATATCTACCGTTGGCACAATATTAGCTTGATGTGCGCGCGAAGCCAATTCGGGAATTACCCCGCCATATTCTTCATGTATATCTTGCTTCGCTACAACATTTGACAAGATTTGATCGTTCTTTAATACAGAGACGCCTGTGTCATCGCAGGAGCTTTCGATTGCCAAAATATAGGTGGGATTGGGTGTCATATTATTTTTGAAAAAATTAAAAATCTAAAGATCTTATTTTCTTAGATTCCGTTCAATATTTGTATTTTTGTTCATTAAAAAATCTTTACAAATTTAAAACAAAATAGAGTATCAAAAAGTTTTTTAAAATAGTATTTGGTTTACTCGTAGGACTAATTCTTCTGTTAGTTCTGCTATCGGTATTGCTAACTACACCTATCATACAATCTGAGATAGCGCGCTATGCTACCGAAAAAATCAATCATCAATTCAATATAGATTCTTCTATTTATCAAGTAGCTATTGGAATTGACGGTTCGGTAGTGCTCAAAAACGTTAAAGTTTTTGACGATCGGAAGAATACACTTGCTAGTGTAGATCGGCTTCATACAGATATTTTAGATTTTAAAAAACTTACAGATGGACAATTGTATTTTGGTTCTACCGAATTAGAAAACCTTCAATTTCATATACATACTTACAAAGGCGATACCCTATCTAATTTGGATAAATTTATCGCGACTTTCGACGATGGAAAGCCAGGAAAAGGCAAATTTTTTATGTCTATATCCAATATCGAAGTGACCGATGGTGCTTTTTCGGTCCAAAATGATAACAATGCCAATCCAGTTGCTGTAAATTTTACCAATCTCAATGGATCTGTAGACAATTTTCGAGTAAAAGGCCCCAATATACAAGGCGATGTCAAAGCGTTGAGCATGGATACGCAATGGGGTGTTTTTGTCAAAAAAATGCAAACTCATTTTTCTATGACTCGTACATCTATGGATTTGCGACAGCTTTTATTTGAAACACCACAAACTCACATAGAAGGTAGTATTGCCATGCGTTATCCCGAAAGTGGATTGAAAGATTTTACGACCAAAGTAGAGATGACGGTCGATTTTCAAAAATCTCGTTTGGCTACCAACGATTTGAAGAAATTTTATAAAGAGTTTGCGTCCGATCATACCATTTATCTCAGTGCATTAGCTCACGGTACTCTCAATACTTTTAAAGTATTCAATGCCAAGATGAGCACGAGCAATGAAGCTGAGTTTGTCGGTCAAGTGGCTTTGGAAAATATTTTTGACAAATCTCAAACTTTTCGAGTTTTTACAGATATAGATCGTTTGCTTATCTCACGAGATCAAGCAGTAAGTCTTTTGCCCAATGTTTTAGGAAATGCTTTACCACCGATGTTGGACAAATTAAGTTCAATCAATGCATTTGGAAAAGTTTCTTATGCCGATGCACAAGTGGCAGCCGATATCAATCTGCAATCTCAAATAGGAAATGCAGTGGCTGTATTGTCTATGAAAGATATCAATCAAAAGACTTTAGCGCAATATACCGGAAATATATTTTTAGAAGATTTTAGAGCAGGCGAATTGCTAAACGCTCCAAATATTGGCAATGTTACAGCCCAATTGTTTGTCAATGGTAAAGGTTTTACACCTGAAAGTCTGCAAACCATCGTTTCCGGAACTGTATCGCAAGCAGAATTCAACGATTATACCTATCGAGATATTGTGATTGATGGAGAATTTAAAGTGCCATATTACAAGGGATTTATCAGTTCCAAAGATCCGAATGCGATGTTAGATTTTGATGGAGTTATCGATTTGAGCACGGAAAAACCCACCTACAATTTTGTGGTAGATATTCAGCATTTAGATTTGAATCAATTGCATTTTATCAAAGATTCGATTGGCGTATTTAAAGGGAAATTCGAGCTACTTGGAACGGGAAAATCATTGGAAGATTTTGTCGGAAGATTAGCTGTACAAGAAGCGTCATATTCCAACAGTAGAGATGTGTACGTTTTTGAAAATTTCCAACTTACTTCGGAGCGATTGGAAGACAATTCCCGCATGCTCTCTGTAAACTCTCCAGATATTTTCGACGGATACATTCAAGGAAAATTCCAATTCAAACAGATCAAAGCCATTATAGAAAACGCATTGGGAAGTTTGTACACTCATTACAAACCCAATCCGTTAGAGCCTGGACAATACGTGAATTTTGATGTTACAATCAACAATAAGATTGTAGAAATATTTGTACCATCGGTTTCTATTAGCGAAAATACCACTCTCAAAGGTAGCATTGTAGCTGATGCAGGAGATTTCAAACTGCAGTTCGATTCGCCTTATGTACATCTCAATAATAATAAAATAAAGCACATTGCACTACGAGTAGATAATAAAAATCCACTTTTTAATACGTATATGCAGATCGATACTGTACAAGTAGCTGGTTACGATATTACAGATTTCAATCTCATCAATGTTACCGAAAACGATACACTTTTTGTACGTACCGAATTTAGAGGAGGAAAAGAAAGTCGAGATTTTTTCAATCTCAATTTGTATCACACGATCGAAGAAGAAAACCGTTCCGTTATTGGTTTTCAAAAATCAGAAGTAAATTTCAAAGATTATCTCTGGTATCTCAACGAAAAGGATTCGGATAAAAATCGAATTGTGTTCAATAAAAAAATTGACGATTTCGAAATCGAACCCATCACGCTTTCACATAATGGTCAAGAAGTAATTTTGGAAGGAAAAGTGAAAGGTAAAAATTACAAAGACATACAATTGGAATTCAAAGAAGTAGATTTGGCAAAAATTACGCCCGATTTAGGTCAAATAACCTTTGGTGGTTTGATGAACGGGATAGTATCTTTCGAACAAACACAACAAATTTTCAAACCCAAATCCAATCTGCATGTGAAAGATTTGGAATTCAATCATGTAGATTTAGGCGAACTTCATTTCAATGTAGTAGGAGATGACCAGTTGCAAAATTTCAAAGTAGATGCAAATATTGTGAATGATTTTACGGAAAATTTCTATTTACGAGGAAATATCAATGTGGCCCCAAAAGAAAGTCGTCTCAATTTAGATGCAGGTTTTAACAGTTTCGATTTAGGTACGATTACCCCTTTCTTATCTTCTATTTTCAAAGATATTCGTGGTGACGCATCGGGTAGAGTTACGATTTTAGGTACGCACAACAAGCCCAAAGTTACGGGAAGATTGCACCTTAACAACGCTGGAATGAGACCCGTATTTACAGGAGTAGATTACCAATTTGAAGAAAATGCTATTTTAGATATTACAGAAAGTCTGTTTATTTTAAACAATGTAAATATCACAGATACTAAATACAAAACCAAAGGTGTAATCAATGGTACCATTTCGCATAATAAGTTGAAAGATTGGCGTCTGGATACCAGACTTTCTTCCAAAAATTTGTTAGCACTGGATATAGATTATATCGAAGGAACTCCTTATTACGGAACTGCTTTTATCGACGGAATGGCGGTAGTAACCGGACCAGTGGAAAATCTAAATGTATCTATTCAAGCTACTTCCAAACCGGGTACAAAAATCAAAATTCCTTTGGATGACGCAGGTGGTGTGGGTGACAACAATTATGTGCATTTCCTTTCGTCCGAAGAAAAAGCAAATCGAGAAAAAGGTATCATCATTACGAGCAATACCAACCGATTCAATGGCGTGCAGATGGATTTTGAATTCAACATTACTCCAGATGCCGAAATAGAAATTCTTTTGGATCGAGAAACTGGTCATGGAATGCGAGGAAAAGGATACGGATTCATCACCATGGAAATCAATACCCTAGGGAGATTCAATATGTGGGGAGATTTTATGGTGTACGAAGGGGAATATAATTTCAAATACGAAGGAATTATCGACAAAAAACTCAACGTAAAAAAATACGGAACCATTCGATGGGACGGCGAACCGTTAAACGCTATTTTAGATCTAGAAGCTGTATATCATACCCAAGCCAATCCAGGTATTATTATAGAAAGTGCAGAGCTAAATCGCAAGGTAGATACCGACGTATCTATCGTTCTAAACGGTAGTTTGGTAGCTCCAGAAATAGACTTTGTTATCGATTTTCCAAATGTATCTTCGGTTGTAAAATCCGAAATCGAATACAAATTGGCAGACCGAGATACTCGTCAGACTCAAGCTATGGCTTTGTTGGCAACAGGTAGCTTCTTGTCAGCTGGCAACGCAAATACAGCTGTTTATGGAAGTTTGTTCGAAAGAGCAAGTAGTCTGTTTGATGATCTGTTTTCTGATGAAGATGGTAAATTTAGAGTAGGATTCAATTATTCTCAACGAGACAATAATCCGTATGCACAACAAGACGCAGCACGAGTTGGTTTTACACTCTCTACCCAGATTACAGACAAAATTCTTATCAATGGAAAGCTGGGTGTACCCGTTGGTGGAGCTGAAGATAATGTGATTGTAGGTGATGTAGAAGTACATTTGTTGCTCAATGAAGACGGAACGCTTCGCGCACGTGTGTTCAATAGAGAAAATAACATCAATTATTTAGGTGAAGGAATCGGATATACACAAGGAGCCGGATTGAGCTATGAAGTAGATTTTAATACTTTTAAAGAATTGTAGCGAAAAATATTTTTAAATGCAGAAAAACGCGCAAAAAAGAAAGCAGAAGAATCTCAATCTCAAAATAAAAATACCACTTCGCCCATAATTCCTGATGATGATTTTGGAGTACAGTATTTAAAATTCCAAGAAAGAAAAGAAGAGCAAGAAGAACAAGGAGAAAATAAAGAAGAAAATGATGAACAACCAGATGAATAATCTGGTTTTTTTTTATGCATTCGTACGATTTTTGTATCTTTAATCAAAACAAATAAAAACCTATGATAAACAAAATAGCTGTTTTGACATCTGGTGGAGACGCACCAGGAATGAATGCGGCAATCCGAGCTGTTGTAAGAGCTTGTTCTTTTTACCAATTAGAATGTGTAGGCGTGTTTAGAGGTTTCCAAGGACTTGTCGAAGGTGACTTCAAAACCTTAGGACCACGAGATGTAAAATACATCATTAGCAAAGGTGGTACTATCTTAAAATCAGCTCGTTCTAAAGATTTTATGCACCCAGAAGGAAGACAAAAAGCATATAACCATATCCAAGAGCACGGTATCGATGCATTGGTAGTGATTGGTGGGGATGGTTCTTTTACAGGAGGACTTACTTTTTCTGAAGAATTCGATTTTCCTGTGATTGGGATTCCAGGTACTATAGACAATGATATCGAAGGCACATCACATACCATTGGTTTTGACACAGCTCTAAATACAATAGTAGAAGCCGTAGATAAAATACGAGATACTGCTACTTCTCACAAGCGATTGTTTTTTGTAGAAGTGATGGGTAGAGACGCAGGACATATTGCTCTCAATGCGGGTATAGGAGTAGGTGCGGAAGAAATTTTGATTCCTGAAGAAAATATTGGTTTACCCAAATTGCTCGAAAAGCTTAAAAAGAGCAAAGAATCTGGAAAATCTTCATGTATTGTTATCGTAGCTGAAGGAGATAAAACGGGTCAAAACGTATTTGAATTGAGCGAATACGTAGAGGCAAATATGCCAGAATACGATGTGCGAGTTTCTGTTCTAGGGCATCTACAAAGAGGAGGCGCACCGAGCTGTTTCGATCGCGTATTAGCTAGTAGATTAGGGGTAGAAGCGGTAGAAGCATTGAGAAAAGGAAAATCCAAAATTATGGTAGGATTGATCAATGATAAGATAGCGCATACTTCTTTAGAAAAAGCTATCAAAGGAGCAGCACCTATCGATGAAGAAATGCTGCGAATATCAGATATATTGTCTGTATAATAAAAAATAAAAAAATATGATAAAAATTGGAATAAACGGCTTAGGACGCATCGGAAGATTGGTAATGCGTAAAGCTATTGAAAGAAATGATGTAGAAATTGTAGCAGCTAACGATTTGATGGATATCGAACAAGTAGCTTATTTATTGAAATATGATAGTGTTCACGGACGATTCAATGGTACTATCCAAATTGATGGTAATTGTCTTATTATCAATGGGAAAAAAATATTTATTTCAAATGAAAAAGATCCTTCTCAGATTCCATGGAGTAAATATGGAGTAGAAGTAGTAGCCGAATGCACGGGAATTTTTAAAAATAAAGAACAAAATCAAGCACACTTAAATGCTGGTGCTAAAAAAGTGGTTATTTCTTCTCCCTCTGATGATGTGAATATGTATGTATGGGGAGTCAATCACACACAAATGCAAAAAGATGAATTATTTATTTCCAACGCATCATGTACCACCAATTGTTTAGCTCCACTAGCAAAAATTTTACATGAAAATTTTGGCGTTGTAGAAGGTTTGATGACTACAGTGCACGCTGCGACTGCATCGCAAACAGTTGTTGATGGCGCATCCAAAAAAGATTATCGTGGTGGTAGATCAGCGTTGAACAACATCATTCCTGCAAGTACAGGCGCTGCAAAAGCCGTAACTAAAGTATTGCCAGAGTTGGAAGGAAAACTGACAGGTATGTCTTTCCGTATCCCAACACCCGATGTGTCTGTAGTAGATCTTACCGTAAAGTTAGAGAAAGCTACGTCCTACGAAGAGATTATGAAAACATTCAAGAACGCTTCTGAAAATGAATATAAAAACATTTTAGGCTATACCGAAGAAGATGTGGTTTCTCAAGATTTTGTTTCAGACGAACGCATTTCTATAGTTGATGCGAAAGCTGGTATAGCTCTCAACGATACATTTTTCAAAATTGTGTCTTGGTACGATAACGAATACGGATATGCTGCCAAAATGATCGACCTGATGGTGTATTGTGCAAATTTGAAATAGTAAATGAATGATAAAAATAGTTGTAGATAGCGGTTCTACAAAATCCGATTGGCTGATTTTCGAAGACCAAAATTTTGTAAAAAGTTTTCAAACTTTAGGTCTCAATCCGGAAGTAATTACCAAACAAGAATTGGAAAAAAGACTTGTAGAAGCAAGTGATTTGTTGCAGAAATATCACAGCATATCTGTATATTTTTACGGTTCGGGTTGCGGTTCACCTCGAAGTAAAAAAATGGTAGAAGACGCCATACACAAGGTGTTTACTTTCCATACAATCGATTACTTGGAAGTAAAAGAAGATACTTATGCTGCCGTATATGCTACCTGTCACGACCTAAAACCCGGTATCGTGTGCATCAATGGTACAGGATCTAATTGTTCTTTTTTCGATGGAAAAGAAGTACATCAAGCCGTAGAATCTTTAGGCTATATGGCTATGGATGATTTCGCTGGTATTTCTTTGGGAAGAAAACTGATAAGAGCGTATTATTTTAAGACGTTGCCTGAGCATTTGCGTGAAGAACTCGCATCCGAATACAATATGAGTGCAGATTTTATAAAGGAAAGTTTTTATAAAAAAGAAAATCCGAATGCATATTTGGCTTCTTTTTTACCTTTTATAATTGCTCACAAAGACGAACCGTTTTTACAGCAAATGATAGCAGATGAAATCGAATTTTTTATCAATCATTATATCAAACAATTTGAAGAATCGGCTACCAATCCTATCCATTTTATCGGTTCTACCGCTTTTTTGCTACGCGAACATGTCATTTTTCTATTGAAAAAACATCAGTTGACTCCAGGCAAATTTTATCAAAAACCGATGGATGGGCTCAAAGAATATTTTACTCAGAACGTATAAATCAAACAACCTCTCAAGAAGAGGTTGTTTTCATTTTAAAATAAAAAAGGGAATATCTACCTTTGAAAAAATAATTTTATGAAAACACTCTTTTATTTTGCAGCACTTGCTATTATGATTTGGGCTTTATTTGATCAGAAAAATGAAAAACCCCAACTTTTATTGCAAATTGTTGCAGTTGTAGTTTTTTTTGGTGCATTAATGCTTTTGATGAATAAAACACCTAGTAATAAGAAAAAAGACGAAATAAATACTACAGATGATGAATAGTCATACATTTGAAATAGGAGATCGTGTTGAGGTCATAGATGATGCTTTTTCGGGTAAAATCGTTCGCATTTCCCCAACTGAAATTATTGTGGAAACAGAAGATGGTTTCGAATTGAGTTATCAACCATCCGAACTAATCAAATTAGGTGAAGCAACAGTTATAAACCAAGCGAGCAAAATAAGCGATATAGAAGAAGCTAAATCTCAAAAAATTACTATCAACCACCATAGAATCAATAGAGAAAAAAAATCGAGAAAAGACGATTTTGTATTAGAAGTAGATTTGCACATCGAAAAATTGGTTAAAGATTACAAGCGATTGACCAACTTTGAAATTCTCAACATACAAATGGATACTGCTCGCGGACAACTCGAATTTGCCATAAAAAATCGAATGCCCAAAGTAGTATTTATTCACGGAATGGGCGAAGGTATCCTCAAATCGGAATTAGAATTCCTCTTTGGACGCTATTCTGAGATAACTTTTCAAGATGCCAACTATCGCAAATATGGTTTAGGAGCCACAGAAGTATATATAAAACAAAATCCAAATCGATAAGATTTGGATTTTGTTTTATATAGGTTGCGTTTGTTCTTGTATTTTGAGCTCGGATATGTGAAATGACAATCCTTCTTTGACAAAAGTAACATTTCTTAAGAAAACCTCATGCTTCAAAGCATCCACATTTTGTGTAACTGCATTGACTACTTCCGTAGTTCTGATTACATACTCACCTTGAGTAGCCATCCATTGTTCTTTGAGTACATTGTTTTTAGGTGAACAAGCGTCTTGGTTTACAATACTTCCTTCATACAAATGATAGAGAATAAACTGATTTGAAGATAAGGCATAACTGACTTCTCCAGATTGATTAGGAAAAGAAAATGGCGATGTTAGTTGCAATATAAGCTCTTCATCCGAATCTGCGGAAATCAATTGGTCCATACATACAGAAAAATTTGTGAACTGAAAATTCAACATATTACTTCTATATACGATAGTACCGAAAGAATAATTCTCGTATTTGATTTCAGAAATATCGTTGCTAAGAGTTAGATTATTAAAATTTATTGTAAAATTGTAATTGATGGTAGCCTTATTGTTGGAAAAACCAACATTACTTCTACGTATGTATTGTATAAGTCCACCTGGATTGGATATGTATTCTGAGACGACTACCGGCTGAGCTGGTGGAATGGCACTACAGATAGTAGATGGCGATACATTATCCGAATACGTTCGATAAATAATTTGATTAGTGCTGTTGGTAGCTATCGATTGCACTTGATTGAGAGGAGCGTTTTCATCCAAGACAATCCCATTGCTGTTATTCGAAAGATTTACCAAAAGTAATTCTTTTCCATTGATTTTGTAGTAGAGCGATTGGCAAGTTTGAATTTCTTTGTTGCTGAAATTCAGTTCGTCAAACACCAAATCTCCATCATCGCAAGAAGAAAAGAAAGCCAAAGCACTTAGTAAAAAGCCAATTTTTTTCATGAGAAAAATATTATTTGCTCAAAAGTAAGTTTTTTTAAGGAAAAGCACACTATTTTTATATTTTTGAATAAAAATTGATTATGCAATCACATCAGAAAACAAATTATCCTGCCTTATACACGTTAATTGTCGTATTTTTCTTTTGGGGATTTATGGCTGCGGGCAATAATATTTTTATTCCTTTTTGCAAAGAGTATTTTCATCTCGATCAGTTTCAATCCCAATTGATTGATTTTGCTTTTTATACCGCTTATTATATCGGAGCCTTTGTATTGTTTGTTATAGGAAACGTCAAAGGTAGAGATTTGGTAATATTTTGGGGATATAAGCGCAGTATCATATTCGGTTTGTTGTTTTCAACTATAGGAGCTGGAGCTATGATATTGGCCGTAGAAGCTGATGTATATATGGGAATGTTGATTGGATTTTTTATTGTTGCACTGGGATTTTCTTTGCAACAGACAGCAGCCAATCCGTTTGCTATTTCTTTGGGTGATGAAAAGACAGGAGCAAGCCGTGTCAATCTCGGCGGAGGTGTGAATTCGTTGGGAACCACCATTGGTCCTTTGATTGTGGGATTGGCGCTTTTCGGCACTACAACAGCTGTAACAGACAATCAGATCAAAGAATTGTCTTTAGACAAAGTCGTATTGCTTTATACTTTTGTAGGATTATTGTTTATTGGAGCCGCTATTTTGTTTGCAACCTCCAAAAAAATGCCCAATATTCGCACAGAAGAGCCTTTTGAGAAAGCCAATAAAGCCGTAAATCTACTAAGTGTCATGACTTTACTGCTCTTGATATGTATGGTTCCTGTATTTGTGTCTTATCAGAGCGATGATTTTTTGTTGGTAGAAAAACTCAAAGAACAAATTGCCATTCAACCCAATGAGGCTTTGGAGACTCAGATAGCAACCTTAATGGCTCGCATAGAAATGCAACGTATGATGTGGTTGACTTTGGCATTGATAGTCATCATCGGTTCTTTGGTATTTGCTTATTTCCGCTCTCAAAAAAGCAGTAATGGTTGGGGAGCTATGCGATACCCACAATTGGTATTGGGTATGTTGGCGATTTTTACGTATGTAGGAGTAGAAGTAAGCGTAGGAAGCAATCTGGCAGAATTGCTAAAATTACCTCAATTTGGTTCCATATCTTCCACAAACGTAGCGCCATATATTTCTATGTATTGGGGAAGCATGATGATAGGAAGATGGGCTGGAGCCGTTTATGCTTTTCATTTTCAGCCTAAAAAAGAACGAATGCTAATCGTAGTGATGCCTTTACTTGCATTTTTGATTATCTTGTTTGCTAATTATCAAATGGGATATGCGGTAGATCAATTTTATCTGTATGCTGTATGTGTCATAATTCAAATAGCTATTATTTTAATGACAAAAAATCATCCGAGCAAAACACTTTTTGCATGTAGCGTGTTAGGAGCACTCGCTATCGTGTTGGGGTTAAATTTGCAAGGTATCTATGCGATTTATGCTTTTCTTACAGCAGGATTGGCTTGTAGTGTTATATGGCCAGCTATTTTCAATTTAGCATTGATGGGATTGGGAAAATATACTGCACAAGGTTCAGCATTTTTAGTTATGATGATTTTAGGTGGCGGTATTATTCCGCCTATTCAAGGAAAGTTAGCGGATATTATTGGTATTCATAATTCGTATATAGTATCGTTGGTGTGTTTTGTATATCTAATAATTTTTGGAATATTGGTAAATAAAGTGCTAAAAAAACAAAGTCTTTTGTGAAAAAATAGCATTCTCATAATAGTGAAAAATCGAAGTAAACTTTTGTTTACGTCGATTTTTTTTTTGAAATCTCTTTTTAATTTTGCGCATCTTTTTTTCACGTGAAATGAAATTCAATAAATATTATTTGGTTGCTTTTTTATCCTTTTTCTTATGGGGATTTTTTAGTTTAGCATTAAAGCCTATTGCCCAAGAGTCGTCCTTTGATATACTTTTTTTTAGAATATTACTTTCTGTATTTTTTATCGTATTATTGGCCATAAGTATTCAACGAAAACAGATCGTCCAATCGATTCAAGCTTTTAAAACTTTTTCAGTAAAAGACAAGAAAAAAGCCTTGCTGTACAATGTTTTAGGAGGAGTGTTATTGGGTTCGAATTGGTATTTATTCATCTATGTAGTCAATCAGGTCAATGTGCAAACCGCTTCGTATGCCTATCTCATTTGTCCAATTATTACCTCGATTGTTGCATTTTTTATTTTGAAAGAAAAATTGAATCGATGGCAATGGCTTGCCATTATATTCTGTATTCTGGGAAGCAGTCTTTATTATATTTCCAATCCCAACAATCTATTTTTTGCCATAGTTGTTGCTGCTACGTACGCCTTCTTTTTGATTTCGCAGAAAAAAAATATCTATTTTGACAAATTTACCAATTTGGTTTTCCAGTTGATAGTGATATTGTTAGTAGCGTTGCCCTATTATATTTATCACGGATTTCATGTACCACATCATCTTACGTTTTATGTATATATCGCTATCATTGCTACATTTTTTACCATCATACCTCTGTATATGAATTTTTATGCTTTGCAAGGGGCTTCCGCATCAGCTGTAGGTATTATGTTGTATGTAAATCCGATTATTACATTTTTATTGTCGATATTTTATTTCAAAGAATCTATAAAAGTTTTACAGATTCTTTCTTATTTATTAATTTTGTTTTCGATTTTTATATTTAATATAAAAGTATTCGTAAAGAAAGAAAAAAAACAACAACCATTATGAGCCAAATATATTTAGATAATGCGGCTACCACTTCTGTAAGAAAAGAAGTAGTAGAAGAAATGATAAAAGTATTGACCAACGACTTTGGTAATCCATCTTCTACTTATTCTATAGGAAGACATCCCAAGGCATTGATAGAAACAGCAAGAAAAACCATTGCTAAGCAATTTCATCTTACTTCTTGAGAGATTATTTTCACTTCTTGCGGTACCGAAGGAATCAACTGGATTATCCGTTCTTGTGTCAGGGACGCGGGCGTAAACCGTCTTAGTACTAACGAACTAGAACATCC
>Ga0079224_100008842_pt1 | contig 13675 bp, 13 predicted proteins | sample Stecom2015_FD_80414 | JGI IMG/M metagenome (GOLD analysis project Ga0079224, IMG submission 80414) | Agricultural soil microbial communities from Utah to study Nitrogen management - Steer compost 2015 | ecosystem: Environmental > Terrestrial > Soil > Agricultural land | place: USA: Utah... | reverse complement strand
TGGCGAAAATACCAATTAATAGGCTGAATTGCATACCAATACATCAAGTTGCGCAAACGTATGATTACACGTAATACGGCTAAACGCCTGTTTTTCCAATATTTTTTAAACATATTAAAATGACAATTTATCAACAGAAGTAAAAAAATAGTGAATTATTTTCACCAGACTAACGCATTAATAAAACATTATTCCAGCGAACAGCAAATTGTTTAAAAATCACGAAATCAGCGGTTAAACATTGCACATTATTTCTTAAGTTTGCTTTTCTTGAGAATACTTCTTATTTAGAGAGCATTAACATTCTGAAAACTTAATTTTTAAACTATGAAAGTTGCAGTAGTGGGTGCGACAGGACTTGTCGGCTCAGAAATCTTAACCGTTCTAGCTGAACGTAATTTCCCGGTAACAGAATTGATTCCCGTAGCTTCAGAACGAAGCAAGGGTAAAGAGATCGACTTTAAGGGAAATAAGTATAAGGTTGTAACACCTTCAGAGGCTATTGCACTAAAACCCGATGTGGCCTTGTTTTCAGCAGGAGGCACTACGTCTACCGAGTTTGCACCGAAGTTTGCTGAGGCAGGAGTGACCGTGATCGACAATTCGTCGGCATGGCGTATGGACCCTACAAAGAAACTGGTTGTTCCAGAAGTGAACGGAGATGTACTGGGATCGGCAGATAAAATTATCGCTAACCCCAACTGCTCTACCACTCAAATGGTCGTCGTATTGAAGCCGTTACATGAAAAATACAAGATAAAACGGGTAGTCGTTTCTACCTATCAATCGGTGACAGGGACTGGTGTCAAAGCGGTCTCACAATTGATGGATGAAAGAAAAGGCGTGGAAGGGGAAAAGGCTTACCCGCATGCCATTGACCTCAACGTTATTCCCCATATAGACGTTTTCCAAGCGAATGGATACACCAAAGAGGAAATGAAAATGATTCAGGAAACCAATAAGATCATGGGCGACGACTCGATTCGTGTGACCGCGACCACCGTCCGAATTCCGGTTATTGGTGGGCATTCGGAATCGCTAAATATTGAGTTTGAGTCCGATTTCGACGTGGAGGAGGTACGCGCCGCTCTCCGCGATCAACCAGGTGTTATAGTGGTTGATGATCCTGAAAACCTCGCCTATCCAATGCCTAAAGATGCTCATGGAAAAGACGAAGTATTTGTTGGACGTATTCGCCGTGATGAAAGCCAGGACAAGACGCTTAACCTTTGGATTGTAGCTGACAATCTACGTAAAGGAGCGGCTACTAATGCGGTGCAAATTGCGGAGCTATTACAAGCGAAATCATTGATTTAACCGGCACTAGTGCTATATTACCATACAGAAGGGGGGCATTTGGTGCCCCCTTCTTCTATGAGGGAGAGGCCACCCTCCGCTATCCGTTCTTTGGACTCCTCGAGAAAAATCTAATGCAAAAAAAAAGAATGACCGTTGTGATCATTCTTTTTTTATCAGATTGGCATGCTATCGAACCGGTCTGAATTCCCAAGTATCGTCTAAATAACTCGTTCCACTCACACCTGTTGTAATATAGCCCACACCGTTCAAAGAAAAGCCGACAGCTTTCTCTCTTGCACTACCAAGAGACTCGCTACCGTCAGACCAAGATTTATTAGATGGGTCATATTTCCATACTGTAGATACCACGCCAGATGAAGAGCGTCCGCTCACTACATAACCGTAGTTTCCAATAGTAAAAGCTACTGAACGGTATCTTCTTGCATCGTAAGAGTCTGTATTCAAGTCTTCTTCCGCGTTCCAAGTTTCGCCGTCAAACGAATAGAAGTCTTCTGGTAAGTTGTTATTCGAAAAGCCACCACCTACGTACGCTTTATCGCCAATGACGAATGCAAAGGCATCCCCTTTTTTATAGGAAAACGGCGTCTCAACTTGTGACCAACTATCTGAACTCGGATTATAACGGTAGAAATCACTATATGTTTTATCCGTTGAACGTGTACCTAGCCCAACATAAGCGTAGTCGCCTAACGAAAATGCTACTGCACCCCAGCGGGCTTCCCCAGGAAAGTCGGCAATTCGAGTCCACTCGTTGCTTGCCGGATCATAACGGTAGAAGTCATTTAACGCAGAAAGTGCATTATCCTCTCCACCGTACCCCAATCCAACATAACCCTTTCCGTTGATTGAAAATCCAACAGCGCTATGACGCGGAGCCCCAGCAAAATCAGCACGGCTGCTCCAGGAATCGCCATTGAAAGAATAAGCATCGTCTAGAACCTCATTGGTTTTCAAAAAGCCACCGACAAGATAAGCCACATCATCGATGGTGAAACTTGCTGCTCCACTACGAGGATCCCCAATGAATACTTTTGATCTGCTCCATTCGGTTTCCCCTGTATCTTCATTCGTCTCTTCCTCTTTTTTACAGGAATTAAAAGTAGTAATTGCGAAGGCTCCTATCAAAAGTAGTACAAGCCAATTTCTCTTATTCATAAATTGTTAAAATTTTGTATATACGATATTTAATTTAACTTTCGGTTTCTTGTTCTCGGTCGCTAATATAGTTGTATTTGCGGTATTGAGCAATGCGGGCAACATGTTTGAGAGTACGAGCGTTTTATGCTGAGCTCCGGGTTCCGTAACCGTTTTTATATACTCAATCAAATTGAAGGTATATCGGCCGTTAGCTCCCGTATTATTTCCTAAGTGATATACCCCTTGCTGAATGCTGTTTTGATAAGGTTGCAGAACAAACGATGTGGGTATACCGTCCTCAGCAATCATTAAAATCGGCTGCGTCTCTGGTGGATAAAAGCCAAGATGCGAAGATTCAATTTCAATTTCCAGTTCCGCTTTATTAATCGCGACCCCTTCTCGTTTCAAAAAGTCACTCAGTGCTGGAAAACTAATCTCGGTCGCCACACCGGATCCTGCCTGAATAAAGGTTTGTCCTTGGGTAGCTGCAATCGGTAACTGCTCTCCTACTTTCAGATTGGCATACAACGTTTCACTTCGATCTGCCTTAAAGTGATTGTACTGCAACGCCTCATTACCTCGCTCGATCACTTTATAATCTGACCTCTTAAAGCCGTCAGAACCCACGTAAGAATAATTCAAGCGCAGCTCCACGGTGTCTCTAAATCCGACAATCGCGGTATTCGCCGCATCTGGAGCAAGCGTTATCCCCTTGAAATATTCGACGAAATTGGCCGCTGAATTAAAATCTACGTCCGCATTTCTAATTTTAGTGAAAAACTCCTCACCCAGCTGATCGTTTAAGCGCATCGACACCGAGTCTTTTTTGTCCCATTCCGGTATAAAGCTGACCTCACCAAGGGCTTCTGTGCTGTGGGCGAAAGTCTGGTCGCCAAAAATAGCTGCTCCTGTAACGTATGCAGGGACCGGCTCGCCTGTCATAGAGTTGTCCAACGTCTTCGTCTCTAGTGCTTCCATAAGACGAAATGCGACGATACGTTGCGTTTCGGTCGAGTCACCATATACATAGCGGTTGGAGTTAGGTCGTAAAACTAGATTTAGTGAATCAAACACGGCGTCGGTAGGAATCTCTCCTAAATTTGATTCCGGGATAAGGACGAAGGAAGATTGAGCTTCCAAGCTACCAACCGCCGATTGGTACGCTTTACCAACCAACATCATTCCCGTACCATTTGTGGGCAATGTCGGCAGTATCATCGTGCCAATCTCTGCTGTCAACGTGTCGTCGGCCGTCACATTCAAATTATCGAGGTTCTCGTTGTCCAATGAGATCCCCATATCCTTGTCGCAACCGATCATCGTGAATAATAATGCGCCACTTAGCACAACAGAAAGAAACAATCGTATACGTCTAATCATAAAATCCAATAATCTAGCAAACTACAATATCGGGCATTCAGATCCCGCTTATTGTATCTTAACAGCTGCAACGACCTCTGTTCGCGTGCAACCAAGCCCTCTCTTTTTTCTCTTGCTCGTCGGAGGATACTAACAGTTAACGCAGCATCCCACTGAAATGCGACAATAAATTTTAGGTTATTGCTAGTCAGTGTAATAGTTTGTTAAAGTCTCCTCTTACTTACGCGTAGCAAATCTACTAATTTAAATTTGTTTTAATTATGTTAAAAAAGCATAAAAAACATTCGACGTGTCCATTACATGCAGATTAGCAACCCTAAAGCTGTGGTCGAAATCTCTAGAATGACCTTTATGGTTTTCGATCCGCTCGAATATGACTTCCGACTTCAGCAGGAGGGCCGCATTGTTAATCAATGTTACAAGTTGTTAAAAAGCGCTTTTATCTATGCCATTCGGTTCTACTGCATTAGCTTTGTGCTATCATGATTAAAAAACACCAAATGCTGCTAGCAGCTATTATCGTGACAGCGAGTGGAATCATGTTCGTTTTGGGCATCTGGTTGTACAGCAGTTATCGCGGGCACAAACAAATTTTTCTCGCCTATGCTGAACGAGAACTTTTTGAGGTGACCCAAGATTTCTACTTGGAAAACCAAGAGGACATCGAAAAAGAAAACCAGCATCAGCGCACGGGCAAATTAGCGCGCATGGCAGCAGATATTCAAATCAAGTATCCAAACACCAACAGGGATACTATACAACAGATTCTAACGGAACAGTATTTTAGCCGAACCAACGCTGCGGACTCAACTGCCCCATCCGAGCCAAAAAGCAGTCGCGGGAACAGGAGTCGGCATTTCATTATGTCCTACGCATTTAGGACCATCAGCTGGACCGAGCAAGTAATTGATTCCTTAGACAAGCGTTTGACTACAGCGATGAGCCAAAAGAAAAGATTCTCTCCCTTTACTTTACGATTAGTTGAAATCGAAGAGAAATCGGAAGGATCCCGCGACTTTTACGCCCAACGGTTTAAAGAAAGCAAAACTCGTCCCATACTCGTAGACCCGACAGATCGTGTATTCCTTGAATTAGAATTTAGCAATCCAAGGCCTTTCTTAGTCAAATCGATCGGCTGGCAATTATTTTTCTCGTTCATACTGACCGCTGCACTATGGGGGACGTTCTTGACCTTAATGAAAACCATACGCAAGCAAAGGCAGCTAGCTCAGTTACGGAAAGCATTTGTCAACAACATGACCCATGAGTTAAAGACCCCTGTTTCCACGGTAATGGCGGCGATCGAATCTATACAGCGATATGGGGCACAGGAAGATCGCGAAAAAATGAATCGATATCTTAATTTGTCACGCCAGGAGCTGGAACACCTGTCTCGGATGATTGAAAAGGTTCTTCAGGTCGACGTTGCCGAGACCAATAGTGTACATCTGAATCCCGTTCGGTTTGACTTTGGTCAATTAGTGGCAGAATGTGCCGATAACTTTAGGTTGACGAGTAAAAAGAATATCGAAATCACCTTAGATAGGGAAGGAAATTCGTTCGGTTTAGTAGGCGATCCTTCTCATTTAAAAAGTGTCATCAACAACTTGTTAGACAACGCCATTAAATACAGTAATGCGCCGGTTTTCATTCAGCTGCAATTACAAGAAAGTGAAAAGGAAATTTCCCTAAAAGTAAGTGACAATGGAATAGGCATACCGCAAAGCTACTTACAGGACGTTTTCGACCTGTTTTTTCGTGTACCATCGGGGAATGTACACAATGTGAAAGGATTTGGTCTTGGACTAGCTTATGTCAAACAAATCATCCATGAGCATCAGGGACAGATCCATGTCACAAGCAAAGAAGGAAATGGAAGCGTTTTTGTGGTAACCTTACCAAAACAGTAGAGATGATTAAAGTACTGTATATCGAGGACGAGGAAAGTCTAGCTATGATCGTAAAAGACAGCCTAGAATCCTACGGATTTCATGTGCATCATGTTGTCAATGGTGGACAGGCTCTAGCGAATCACCAACGGTATCAACCAGATGTTGTCCTTCTAGATATCATGCTGCCTTTAGTCGATGGCTTCTCCATTGCAACGGAAATACGCAAGACGGATCAGCTTACCCCGATCATTTTTTTGACGGCAATGACGCAAACTGACGACGTTGTAAAAGGATTTAAGTTAGGAGGCACCGATTACATCCGAAAACCGTTCAAAATTGAGGAATTGATTGTTCGCATTGAGGCGTGCTTGAGGAAGACAACGACGAATAGCTCTCCGAGCACCCTCACTATTGGGCTTTACACTTTAGACACGATAAAAACCACCCTCCGCCACGGAGAACACGTCGAAAAACTTTCGTACAGGGAAATGGAGCTGTTAAAGCGATTAATCGAAAACCGCGACCGTGTGGTGCCTCGTGAAGAAATTATTCGGACTTACTGGAGTAACGACGCTTTTTTTACCGGCCGCAGCTTGGATGTATTTATCAGTCGCATGCGCAAACATCTTGCGGCGGACCCCAGAATCAAGATTGTAAATGTGCGGGGAATTGGCTATACTTTATCATTTGAAGAAGCACAAGAAACATGAAAGCATTAATTATAGTGGACATTCAATACGATTTTCTTCCCGGCGGCTCCTTGGCCGTAGCGAAGGGTGACGAAATCATTCCTGTAATCAACCAAATTCAGCCCCATTACGATCTGGTAGTTGCCACACAAGACTGGCACCCCGCCGATCACCAAAGTTTCGCTAGCCAACATGTCGGAAAAGCGGTTTTCGATCAAATCGATCTAGATGGGGCGGAGCAAGTGCTGTGGCCCGATCACTGTGTACAACAAAGTCCGGGGGCAGAAATCGCGGACCTGCTGGACACGCGTCATATTGAAGCTATATTTAGAAAAGGCATGGATCCATGTGTGGACAGTTACAGTGGGTTTTACGATAACGGACGACGAAAGCACACGGGCCTGAGTGGCTATCTGAAGGATCGCCACATAGAAGAAGTGCATGTGTGTGGTTTGGCCGCGGATTTCTGTGTTTTCTACACCGCTATGGATGCATTGCAAGAAGGATTCTCTTCAGCCATCATTTCTAAAGCGACAAAAGCCATCGACAAAGGAAGCTTTATGGAGAAAAAAGACATATTCATCAAACATGGCGGCCAATTGTTATAACCGCCTAAAACGAGGCATCCCCTATAATTCGGTTGCATTTTCTGTGAATTTCCACTTCACATAATTTATGTTTTTTTCCTGGGCCAAATATTTCTTTTCGTAATACGTTTTGATAGCAAGTACCTGGTCAACAAGGCCGGAATGATACAAGTCGCTGGTTTCCGTAATCGGAACTAAACCCAACTCCTGAATTTTCTCGAGGGTATACGCGAAAAATCCGTCATTATCAGTTTTCAAATGCATGAGACCTCCAGGTACCAACAACTCCTTGTAACGGGCTAAAAATGCCGGGTTCGTCAAGCGCTTTTTTTCCCGGCTATCCTGAGGTTGAGGGTCTGGAAAGGTAATCCAAATTTCGGAAACCTCCCCTGGTCCAAAATATTCTAAGATTTTCTCGATCTGAATACGTAAAAACCCGACATTTTCGACACCGTCTTCTAATGCCGTTTTTGCCCCTCTCCATATCCGATTGCCTTTATAATCAACTCCTATAAAGTTCTTTTCGGGAAACATTCTCGCCAGATTCACAGCATATTCTCCTTTTCCGCAGGCTAATTCTAAAATGAGGGGTTGCTGATTTTTAAAAAATGCCTCGGCCCATTTCCCTTTGTAGGCGATTCCATCTTCCAATTGTACCACGTTCTTAAAAGTGGCTATTTCTGCAAATTTGCGCAATTTGTCCTTTCCCATGCTTCCTATTTTGTCGCAAAAATAACCTTATATTTGTAATTATAAGAATAGTTCGAGGTGGAAAAAAACGCAAAAATATATGTAGCCGGGCACCGCGGAATGGTGGGGTCGGCTATTCTTAGAAAGCTGAAAAGCTTGGGGTATGACAACCTGATTACTCGTACGTCAAAAGAGCTGGATCTGCGGGATCAGCAATCCGTTCAGGATTTTTTTCTCGAAGAAAAACCAGAGTTCGTTTTCCTAGCCGCAGCGAAAGTTGGTGGGATTCTAGCCAATAACACCTATCGCGGTGAGTTTTTGTATGAGAACCTGAGTATTCAAAATAATGTCATTCATTTCGCTCATCAGGTAAAAGTACGCAAACTCATGTTTTTGGGATCGAGCTGTATTTATCCAAAACACGCGCCCCAACCACTGCGAGAAGATGCCTTGCTCACAGGGCCCTTGGAGCCCACTAATGAGCCGTATGCGATTGCGAAAATAGCGGGGATAAAAATGTGTGAGTCCTACCGTCAGCAATATGGCGATGATTTTATTTCCGTTATGCCGACTAACTTATATGGGATCAATGACAATTACCATCCGGAAAACTCACATGTACTCCCGGCATTGATTCGAAAAATGCATGAAGCAAAGATTAACAATCAACCTTCTGTTAAAGTTTGGGGCTCTGGAGAACCGCTCCGGGAATTTCTTTTTGCGGACGATCTGGCAGACGCCTGTGTATTTTTGATGCAGCATTACAGCGAAACACAATTCATCAACATCGGTGTAGGCACCGATATTCGTATTCGGGATTTAGCTGAACGCATCAAAGAAATTGTTCGCTATCCAGGAGCATTGGAATTTGATCGGGAAAAGCCCGATGGAACGCCTCGGAAATTGATGGATGTAACTCGGCTACATACCTTGGGTTGGAAAGCCAGCACAAACCTAGATGAGGGAATCAAAATTGCCTATGAAGATTTTCTTTCGCGTTATGGTCAGACGCCTGTCACACCGCGCAAGAACTCACTTTAAACATTAACGACTGGGCACTTCAGAACGCTTCACTATCTTTTGGAATACCGTATATATTATCCTGAACACTCTCTTCAGCGGTGATCATCGGTGGATGATATTTCGCATCCGGAGAAGATTCCTTAGCCAGTTTCTGCTTCTTCTTTTTAGGCTTAATAAAACTGGTGATGCGATCGACTATAGCACTGACCCTGTTCTGATTCACCTGACTCGCCGCCGTTTCCGAAGCAAGCAATACTAAGCCCTTTTTCAACCAGCCGGCATTTTTCAACAGCGTACGATTAAGCACTAATGGCAGCCCTAACTGCAAACCGCGTGTGAGCCAATCGCCCTTTCCTTTTAATTTACTTGAGCCACTTATTCCCGAAGCCAATCCTCGAATTGCTGCCACTCCCGGTATTTTAGAAGACAACATTTTTGCCACTCGGACCGGTGTCTCAATTTTATGGCAAAACAATTCGTATTGTTCTTGCAAAAAAACTTCTTGTTCTTTTTTTTCAGCCTTGAGTCTAGCGATCTCAGCAGTCAATTCTCTAACATTCGTGATATTTACGCTCATAATATTCTAAACTCGTGTATGATTATCCGGATTGACATCTGGGTTTGGAGCATCAGCTTCTACTGAGCTGGGGTTTTCAGGATTGGCTTCCTCGCTACCGATCGCATGATCTTCTTCATCCTCATCGTCATCTCCCCATTTTTCCATGATTTTGCGTATCGTCATGTTCATGAAGGCCGTCTCAATCTTAGGTTCCATAACACGGATAATTAAAACAATTAAAATAAAGACCCCGCCCGTTGTTAAAAAACCTAATGAATAGCTTCCCAGTAACTCCCCTAAATAAAACGCCAGTGCCATGGAGAGAAAAAACACAATGAACAAGCCCAATAAAACTTTACTTACGTCCACAATCACTGATCCCACAATTCTCGAGGACCGGGAAATCGCTCTGAGTTTGGCAAGTTCCATTTGTGTCTCGATATATGCTTTAGATTTCTTGAATGTTTCCGAAAAAGAAAATTTTTGTTCCTGCTGTTCCATGCGTGTTTTGCGTGTAAAGGATTGAGGAGTGTATATAGACCCCTCAATCAATAAGTAACTTGGTTCTGGATTAATGCATCTCGTGCTTATCCGTGTTCCACAATCTCTTCATCGAAATCCATCTCCACATGTCCGACCTTCGATTTAATCGCAGCTGTTAGTTTATCTTTTAGATCGTTTAACTGATCAAATTGTTCTTCCGCGCGCTCCTTAATGGCATCGCCTAAGTCCGCTAACGACTCGTTAAGTTTTTCTCTAGTTTCGCTTCCCTTCTCAGGCGCGAAGATAATTCCCAATACCGCTCCTGCAGCTAAACCAGCTAAGAGGGCTGTTGCAATTTTACCGTTATCGTTCATTTTATATTGTAATTTAAGTTTGTAAAAATAAAAATGCGTTTGCACTAGTATAGTAACAAAAAATAGACCGAATGTGTTTTTATTTAATCAAATTTTACTGAAAGTCGACAAAACGCCACGGTCGTTTAACAACGACGGCAGTAGAAAATACGGCGTTTTAAAATTGGTCGATAAAATGCCGGAAGATCCATGGGAAAGCGACCAATGTAAAAAGTATACCCGTTAATGCTCCAAAGAGGTGCGCATCATGATTCACGCCATCGCGCGCGTTTTTGGACGCCCACATACAGTACACCAAATACAATACAGCAAAAATATAGGCAGGCATAGGGATGACCATGAAAATCCCCAACATCATTTTAGGTTCAAACAGGATGAAACTAAACAAAACGGCACTGATCGCGCCGGATGCTCCTAAACTATGGTAGTTATAATTATTCTTCTGCTGAAGAATTGTCGGAATGTCACTGAGCACTAAACCGATAACATATAAAAGAAAAAACAACACATGTCCCATAGCGCCACTTATACTCACGAAAATCTGCTCCAACCCGAAACCGAAGTAGTAAAACGTGATCATATTGAACAACAGGTGCATCCAATCCTTATGGATCAATCCACTCGTTAATATCAAATACCAGCGACTCCGATTCCGATATACCGAATAAGGATGTAACATCAGTTTCCCATACCACTCAGGATTAGAAAAGACGTATAGCGTCAACCCAATAGTCAATGCGAAAATAACACTAGAAACAGGAGCTACAGTAAGGTAATGTGTCAACATCTAAAATCGGTCTTCAATTAAAAATAAATAAAGTTCTTTCGGTCCATGTGCGCCAAGCACCATCCGCTTCTCTATATCTGCGGTACGACTTGGTCCTGACACCGCACTAATCATTGTGGGCATAGCCTCGCCATAACGCTCCTGAATAATAGCCAGTCCATCTTTCATTTCAGAAACGAGCTGAGAGGTTTTGGCAATCACAATATGTATGGGCGCATAAATGCTTAATCGTCTGCCCGATTCGTTCGCGTTACTTAACAATACACTTCCTGTCCTGGCGACTAACGCTTCACAGGTCGTGATACTCGCCTCAATTTCCTGTAAGCCCTGAAGTGATTTTCGAATAGGAAACCCATACGGCTCGAGCAGATCTTGCAACCCTTTTTCCCAAACATAGATTTTACTTACACTTACCTTTTCAACCAAGACGATCAATTGTTCAATCAAATCAATCTCCCCCTCGCAGTACACAAACTTCCCTCCTAAATCAGTAAATTCCTTAGCGAAAGTAATATCCAGCGGTTCATCTTGATTCGGATACAATGACCTCCCCTCAAAACCGGGGTGAGGGTTTTCCGCCTTCTGAAGAAGCGCTTGCCGAATTTTTTTCAGCATCTTTTCTTTAGCCGTCGTATTCCTGATATTCATATGAGTAAAAGAAGGCAGGACGTTACGGTCCTGCCTGATTAAGCTTAGTTACTGATCCGAGTCGATATTGGATTGATCGTCCGGTCGCGTCTGTGTATCCTCTCTATCGGTAGTGGGAACCGGCAGATCGGTCTGTGGAACACCGCCACCATCCGCTCCACCGTTTACAAACGCATCGTATGTGGTTTTGTTGGCAAAAGGCCGCTCTCCTAGAATTTCTTCCAAATCCTTTTGGAATAAGATCTCCTTTTCCAGAAGTTGCTCAGCGATCTTGATCAAGCCGTCCTGTTTTTCCACTAACAATGTTTTAGTACGCTCATATACTTCAGCAATCAATCGCCTTACCTCTTCATCGATAAGTTCCGCTGTCTGATCAGAATACGGCTTTTGAAACTGGCTTTCTGTAGAACTGTCACGGAAAGAAACGTTTCCTACCTTATGATTCATCCCATAAACAGCCGTCATTGCATAAGCTAATTTAGTGATCCGTTCCAAATCGTTTTGCGCACCTGTACTGATTCGACCAAAGGTAATGTCCTCCGCGACGCGTCCGCCCATGGTCATACACATGCTATCAATAAGTTGTTCGGTTGTATATAAAAATTGTTCCTTGGGCAAATATTGTGCATACCCTAGAGCCGCAACTCCTCTGGGAACAATGGATACTTTTACTAAAGGATCCGCGTGCTCTAAAAACCAACCTGCAATGGCGTGACCGGCTTCGTGATAGGCTACAATCTTCTTCTCCTCTGGTGAAATAATTTTGTTCTTTTTTTCCAATCCACCAATTACACGATCAATCGCATCTTGGAAGTCCTGCATGGAGATCGCCTTTTTATTTTTTCGTGCAGCAATCAGCGCCGCCTCATTACAAACGTTCGCAATCTCGGCTCCTGCAAAACCAGGAGTTTGGGCGGACAGCTTTTTAGAATCTACTTCCTCCGCAAGTTTTAACGGTTTCAAGTGCACATTGAAAATATGCTCTCTACCCAGCAAGTCTGGCTTATCAATCGATATCTGCCTATCGAACCTTCCTGGACGCAACAACGCGGTATCCAAGACATCCAATCGGTTTGTCGCCGCTAAGATAATCACACCTACATTCGTCCCAAAACCATCCATTTCTACCAGCAACTGATTCAATGTGTTTTCACGTTCATCGTTTCCTCCCATCACTGAATTTTTGCCGCGCGCTCGTCCAATCGCATCAATTTCATCAATGAAAATGATACAAGGCGCTTTCTCCTTCGCCTGTTTAAAGAGATCACGTACTCGAGATGCACCTACTCCAACAAACATTTCAACGAAGTCCGATCCAGACAATGAGAAAAAGGGGACCTGTGCTTCTCCGGCAACCGCCTTCGCCAAAAGGGTCTTACCCGTCCCTGGAGGCCCGACTAATAACGCTCCTTTTGGTATTTTGCCACCCAAATCAGTGTATTTTTTCGGGTTTTTTAAGAAATCCACAATCTCCATCACTTCCTCTTTGGCTTCTTCCAATCCAGCCACATCATTGAACGTGATATTTATTTGCGATTCTTTGTCAAAGAGCTGCGCTTTAGATTTACCGATATTAAATATCGCGCCACCTCCCGCGCCCGCGCCACCGTTCATCCGACGCATCAAGAAAATCCAAATCAATACAATGATCAACAGCGGGAGCATAAACGATATAAACCAACCTGCCCATGGATTGGAACGGTCCTCATAACTCACACTAATCGGTTGTGCTCCGACTGCCAAACTGTCCTGTGACTGCTTTAATTTCTGTTCCAGAATCTCAGCAGAAGCCTCTGTAAACCGGAACTGAGGCCCCGCTCCTGGCGCTATAGAAAGTGCACTTGGGTTCGGGTCAATCATTTCCTTGTATTTCTCTTGATCTAGACGGTCGGACTTAATATACACCTCGACGTCAACCAATTCATTGCTCTTGTAGGCGACAAGCTTGTCCACATCACCTGGCAGCAACATTTTTTGCTCAAACTCGTTATAGGTAATTTTTTTAGTACCCTCGTCATTAAGCAGGTACTGAAATCCTATAATCCCCACAATAATCGCGATCCAAACCCAAATCATATTGAATTTGGGAGGCATGGGGGTAATTTT